>CAJICM010000333.1_pt1 | contig 18114 bp, 16 predicted proteins | sample 9199691 | NCBI WGS metagenome assembly CAJICM01 (sample SAMEA7708338, study PRJEB35096) | sediment metagenome | biome: marine neritic benthic zone biome [ENVO:01000025]; feature: sediment [ENVO:00002007]; material: shallow marine sediment [ENVO:03000034] sea grass bed [ENVO_01000059] ...
GCGTAGACCTCCTTGCGCTCAAAGGCATCGAAGATCGCTTGGCGCGTATTCTCTTCCGCCCACACAGCAGCTAGTCCGGAAGCAACTTGCTCCCAGCCCAGTATGGCCTGGTCTCCAAACTGAGCGACGACGTGCGTGGGTCGCTCTGGGTTCGGCTCAGTGCCGGAATGCTTGCCAAAAAAGTTATCTTCCTGGGCGGTGGCAAGCGAGGTATGGCTGTCGGTCGAGCCAATCATACCGAATTTGTAGGGATTGGTACCAAGCCGGCCCTCTAACTTCAGCCCGGTCTTTAGCGCTTCACGAGCGTATTCGCCCTTGAGCATGTCATCGGTTTTGGCTTCGGACAGGTTCAAATTCCCCTTGTCCCAATTCTCGTAATCTGCGAACTCGTCATTCGGGCTTAGAAATGGATGCGCTTCGCCATCGCCCTTGATCTGTGTTGCCTCGTACGCGGGCTCCCACAGTGAGCGAGCCTTTACATATGCTTCGTCAATTTTCCGGCCATTCCATTGCGCATTCTCGGGGAACATAATGCCATTCGACAAATTGCCGTTGTGCGCTATGGCCAGGACGTCCCCGTTTGTGTTGGCTTCGTAGGTCTCCATCCATCGCCAAAGATCGCGCGGGTCGGGAGAGCCCATCGGTGGCGTCACCGTGTAAGGTGCCATAAGGCGAGCCCGCTCGCCACCGTCACGGTACATAACAACGCGGTGCATGTTGTTGCCTTCAATCAGGGATGTCCATTCATAACCAATGAATGCAGTAAAGTTTCCCGGATCATTAGCTTCTTCTGCCGCGTCGATCTGGCGATCCCAGACAGTGCGGAAAACTTTACTACCTGCTGGTACAGCAAGCGCGGGTGAGATTGCTTTGCCTCGGGAAAAAGCATCAATCAATTCCAAAGAGGCGGCGACACCCTGTTCACCTCCAGCCGCCACCATATCTGCAATACGTTTACCTTCGGGATCAGACGTGATTGCGCGGTCCTGTGCGAAAATCAGATCGAATAATCCCATATTATCGGAATGGTCAGCCACGACGAGCCAATCGAGAGGCCGGGACAGCCTTACTTTCATGCCCGTACTCGCTTCTACCTGTTGTCCCTTGGCAAAGCGGTAAGCGGTACGCGCATCCAGTCGGTTGCCGAAAGCTCCTGCATCGAACGATGTCGAGGTGTGAAGGTGGGTGTCTCCCCAAAGCGGTCGATTTGGAAAACTGCGCTCTGCATAGGGTGAATAACTTGTCCCGGGAAAGGCCTTATTCAGGCTCGAGCCCTCAGGTGTCGGCTCGAATGCAGAAGCCGTCGGTCCGGCAAGAATTGTTGATATAGCAAATGCAAAAACCAGTTTTCGCACTGGTACTCCTCCTCTTATGTTCCACCTTTATGGTTTCGATACGCAACCAAATACTCTTTTTGATGCCACTTTCGCACGCGAAAGTAACAATACTTTGTCGCCGCAGATACCCAACCATAGAGAAGCAGGAAACTTGCGCCAACAGTATTTACAAGGATCAAGACAGAGAATGTTTTTGCACATCGGAAAGTTGGCCAACCTGGTGGAACACAAGCATCTGCGAATGGCACATCTCGTGCTCTCCACGCCGCACGTTCCCCTGTATCTGTAAGGAGCCATCATGCTCGGGGCTGGCTCAGGAATAGGCCCCGGCCGAGTACGTCAATTCGTAGGAGTGGCTGTACAGCTCGAAGACGTTCCCGAACGGGTCTTCGCAATAAACCATCCGGTAGGGTTTTTGTCCCGGGTAATATTTGCGCACCTGGCTCATCCGCTGGCGCCCGCCGAGAGCCTCGATGATCTTCACGCGCTCTTCAAGGTTCTCGTCTTGCACGCAGAAATGAAACAGCCCGCGGCGCCAGTACTCAAACGGCCGCTCCTCCTCGATGGTCTGCGGAAACTCGAAAAGTTCGAAGCCGACACCATCGCCAGCCGACAAGTGGGCGATGCGAAACCGTTCCCAGCCGTCGCCAAAAACGTCGTCGCACATTTCGCCGATGGCGCTGTCATCACGCACGATCTCCGATGGTTCCATGATGACGTAGAGACCGAATGCCTTTGTGTAGAATTCCACCGCCTTTTCCAGGTCAGGGACCGTAACGCCGATGTGGGAGAATGTGAGTGCACTCATTTTGCAATTCCTTTTTGCCAAGTTACGAGAAAGCGCCGGAGCAGGATTACCAGAGGGCATAACCTGACTCGCAAATGCCCTTTGGCCCAACGCCAGCTGACAGGAGCAACCGTGCTGCGAACGCCGGAGGCAAGGGCGAGGTCAAAATGGAGAAATAATGCCGGCAAGCTGGGACTTCTCGTCCGGCAATGGTGGGCGCGGTGTAAGCGCGCTCGCTTGCTTTGGCAAGTCAGCGGCGACAGCTTCAGCCTCGCTTGCCGCGATATCGTCACCCTGCCTGCGACAACAATAGGCCCGCAACAAATGAAAACTGCGCGGGCTTGGAGATAGTTGGATTGCTCGCTCAATTGCAGCGCGGGCTTCAGCAGGTCGCTCGGCGCAGGTGAGACTGACGGCAAGAAAGTACAGTCGGGTCGGCAAGAGCGGGTCTGCCTCACTCATCTGGACCGCTTTTTCCAGATTGCTCGCCGCTTCGCTATAGCGCGCTGCCAGGAGATCGACGAGCCCGAGATACTCATAAGCTGGAGGATATGCAGAATTGAGCGAAAGTGCCCGTTCGATGTCCCGCCGCGCCACTTCCGCATCACGCAACACGTGAACGCCATACACGCCACGAGCCCAGAAAATGTAATCACTTCGCGGCGCCTGTTCGACGGCCCGGTTGAAGCCATCCTCAAGGGACTTCCGCTGCTCTTGGCTGATATTTTCGTATCGTGCAGCAGCAAGCGTCACGGTTCCTTCAGCTCTCATGGCGTTAGCCATGGGATCAGATGGGCTCAGGCGCAGCGCTCGCTCCGTGAGTTCGACGAACTTCACCCAACTGTCAATTGTTGTCAGATAGAACTGGCTGGCCGCGCGCGATCTGAGTTCCGAAACACTTAATTGTTCATCCGGCAAATCGGCGATGCGATCACCATCAAACGCATTGATCTGCAACCGTAGATCAACGTCCGCTTGGTCAATCAGCTTGTCACAGAACGCAAAGATATCAGAGGTTTCTCCCTCATATGTTTGCGACAACACCGTTTGCGCAACGTCTCGCAGAAGCAGAGTGATATTCAAGCGTCCGCGTCCACTGGCGATACGCAGGCGCCCGCGCAGCAGATATACTGATTCAGTAGGCTGTCCCGATCCCTCGTCGAGAACTCTGATGCCGGTGCGTCGCGACAATCGCAGGATCAGTTGGTCATGCAAATCAGCCGCAGCCGCGCGAGTATCTATATCGTCGGGCGCATATTCGAATGGCTCAACCGCGATTGTCGGCACATCGCTGGCCCTGATCTTCTCGTTGTGCTGTGGACGCCACTGGAATGCATTCACCGGCAACGCAATGTTCTTGAGTTTGAAGGTGCCCGCATCGTCAAAGAGTTTTGCCATCTCTCCGGTTAGCTGGCGGTGAAAATCTTCAGAAACCATCAATCCGCCAGGTGGTGCTTCGGTTTGCAGACGCGCTGCGAGATTGACCCCCGCTCCATAGAAATCAGTGTCGTCCTGGACGATCTCCCCGATATGGGCTCCAATTCGAAGTTTGATTATCGGATGGTCCGCAAGTTTGGTTTGCACCTCGGTGGCGCAGTCCACAGTGGCTGGGACCGACGAAAAGGCCATGATCCAGCCGTCGCCCATCCGCTTCAGGATTTCACCACCTTTTGCGAGCGCCACAGGCTCCAGATACGTCTGCTTGAGAGCCTGGATAGCCCCTATGGTCGATGACTCATCCTCGGCCATCAGGCGAGAATAGTCTACGACATCGACGACCATCAAAACGGCCAGCCTGCTAGGCATTAAAATCCCGCATCTTGTCGGACCTGCTCATGCAGTTGCGCCTCTTTGTTAAGTTCTGTCGAATGACAGCTATAGACGAGTTTATGATGGCAGGCTACTTGAGCCAATCCAATGTCAAAAACCCCTCGATTATTGCTGATAGTCGACCCTGCCGGAAGTGGCCTGACCCTGGAAACACTCTCTGGCGCAGACAACACAAATGCTGAGTGCCGTTTGGGCAACCATCAAGTTATCTTGGTATCGGCGTATTCTGGCCTGCTTTCGGCTTTGCACTGTATTTGACGGCATGTGACACGAGGCTTGCAGTGAGTAGCGTAATTTTCATCCCCCCGTACGCAGGTTTTTAGGTGAGTTGTTTTAGCAGGGCTACATCGCCGTCGTCACATGCCGTTGCCTGGCCGCAACATTGAGGGACCATTGTAAACCATGCGGGCAGGTTCCCAGTTTGATATTAACCAGCCTCCAACATGCATGAACCTTGGAATACGATGCCATACTGCTCGAAGCTGAACAGCCCTGTGGCCTCGCTGAACGTGAATTGCCGTTGCAAGCTGAAGTCATTATAGGTTCGCGCGCCCGCCGAGCCGGAAGCGGTGATCTGGTGTTCGGCCACGACGCCGGTAAGATCGGAAATGAACACCGCTTCAGCTTCGCCGACGATATCTTCCCTCAAAAAGCGCGCCAGGGATTGCACAAACGGGGCGTATTCACTGATTTGCAGCCGCCCTTGTTCACCTACGACCTCGCTGGAAGCAGGGCTTGTGGCATAGCCTCGACAGACATACTGTCGTTCCTCCAGACCGACAGCCGCCAGACCATAAAGCGCTGCTATCGCGAGCACTACAACAGTGGCGACTGTCGCGACAATGGTCCATCTCTTTGCCCGCATTTGCCCTCCTGAACCCGCAGTAGTTTTGCAGGCGATTATGCAAATGTCGATGCACAGTGCATACAGGCTTCCACCAGCGTTTTCCCCGCACGCTGATCGCCCGCCTTACTTGGTGGCTGGACTGTCAAGAACATGCAGGCCGAAACCGGAGGCTGGCAGCTTCTCCTGAAGTCCCGGATAGAAATCGAGCCGCATCACGAGTTCCGGCGCCGGGGTATACCAGATCGGCGAGGACCACGCGCGTTCCTGGATCGTCGCGGGCACATCGGCCGGCGGCTCAACGCCCAGCTTTTTCGCATCATAGGTCGACCAGCGCGGCGTCGGGATCTCGATCACCCTGGCGTAATAGACGGCGTGCTGGCTCGGATCAAAGTCCGGGTCGGTCCACACCGCGCGCAGCTGCGTGGCGCCGATGTCGTTGGTATAGCTCGCTTCGGCGACGTTCACCGTGTTTCCGACAGCCGGCAGCTTGCCTGTCTTCTCGTCGATCTGGCGCTTGTTCTGATCGGACCAGATCACGTTATAGATCTTCTGGAAGCCATAGCCTCGCTTGTCATACCAGCCCTTGACGATCTGGATCCGGTCGAGGTTGCCGCTATCGGGATCCTTCAGCGCCCAGACCGCAAAGCTCGGCGCTTTCGCCTCCTTGGGCATTTCGGGCAGGTCTCCGCCCATCGGCACGCCGCCGTCATAGGCCTTTGCGACAAAGTCGGCCTGATCGGTCAGATCCACCGGATACGCCCAGCCAGCAAAGAACCGCAGGCGGATCAGGGTGCCCGAGGTGCCATAGGTCTCCTTGCGCTTGATCCCGTCAAAGATCGCCTCACGCGTGTTCTCGGGCGCCCAGACGCCCGTGGCGCCGGGTGTGCCGAAGAACAGTGCCGGCTCGCCCGCGACCGAGCCGGATGAGCCGAGCCAGACCTCCGGTGTCTTGTCGGTGTTGCCGTGCACGCCGGGATAGTTGAACTCCTCGTTCACCGAGGCTGCGATATGGCTGTCACCGCCTCCGACGATGCCGTATTTGAAGGGGTTTATGCCGATCATTCCTTAAAGCCGACACCGTCGATGAGCGCGTTTCGCACGAAACTCTTGTCAATCAGGCCGAGCACGCCGCCTGAGCCGAGAAGGTGGGTGAACTTGGTCTCGAAACCTGCGAACTCGTCATTTGGCGACAGCGCCGGGTGCGTCTCGGACGCGCCCTTGGTCTGCACGATCTCTACCGCAGGGGTGTTGCGCTGGCTCTTTTCGGCCCAGCGCCGGTCGATCGGGTTTCCGTTTGAATCGTGCAGGGCGAACATCGCACTGTTCGATACGTTGGAATTGTGCGGGATCGACATGTTTTCGTGCCCGATCGCGCGCTGGTATTCCTGATAGACCCACAGGTCCTCGCGATGGACCGAATCGAAGGCCGAAAAGACCCGCTCCGGCCCGCCGTCACGGAAAAACACGTTGTGGTGCAGGTTCTTGGAGTTCGGTTGGGATGACCACTCGAAGGCGACCAGCGTCGTGAACTTGCCCGGCTCGTTGTGTTTCTCCGCAGCATCCACCTGCTTTTGCCAGGCGCTCTTGGCGATCTTCGCGTCGACGAGGTAATCGATGGGCTGGTTGATCGTCGCCGAGGTGATAATCTTCTGGAATGCCTTCTCGCCCGATTCCGTGTCGCCCGCAGCGATCAGCTTGCCGATCTCGGTGTCGGACAGCGGGCCTTTCGGATCGAGGAGCAGCGGCATCATGCCCAGATATTCCGCGTGATCGGTCACGGCGGCCCAGTCATAGGGTGTCCGCTTCTGGATCATCTCTCCGGTCTGAGCGTTCCTGATCGCCTCGCCCTTGGCATAACGATAGGCATCGTCGGCCGTATTTCGCGTGCCGAAGGCGAAGGCATCGGGCGAGGCCGACGTGTGCAGGTGCTGCTCGCCGAAGTAGACGTTCTTCAGCGGGTTTGGTTTGCCCGGCTCTCCCTGCGGCTAGCCGACGTTTTGAGCATATGCCGCTCCACCGAACGCCACTGAACACAACAGGGCAGCTGCTAGCACGTCGTCAAAATACTTCGCCATAAATCGATTGCTCCTCAATTACTGTTGTCATTCAAAGCTGCATCGAATATCCAGCTGAAACTGGATACTCTTATTCAAATTCTTCCAACTGAGCCGGCTTCTCCTGAGCGGGTCTAAATCGTGGCATAGCAATGGCTCCATCGTCAAACGCTTACGGAGCCAAAGCAGACGAAACAAGAACGGGGTGACGAAGTGACAATAATTGCGTTTGAAGAATCTGAAGGCTGCATTAACAAACCCGGGCAAACAGCTCGTTCTTGCTCCAATTGTAAGAGGTACAGAAAATAGCCAAATGACGGTTTGCTTCACACTGGAAAAACTTGAGAAATTCCTGTTTGCTTGCCTGCAAGCTGCCGGATTCGGCGAGCCGCAGGCCCGCACGATTGCTCAACATCTGGTGGAGGCTGAAGCTGTGGGGTATCCGTCCCATGGTGTGTACAGACTTTGCAGCTATCTGAGGCAGTCCGCTGATGGAACAATTGATCCGTCAGCGGTGCCGGAGAAAAGCGCTGGCAATGGGCCATTCGTGAGCGTTGACGGGAGAAAGGGCATCGGTATTCCGGCAATGGAGATGGCGGTAGATATCGCCATCGACGCAGTGCGGCAAAACCAGGCACAAGTTGTTGGCATCACGAACTGCGGCCACACGGGCCGGATCGGGTCCTACGTCAGACGTGCTGCAGAGGCCGGTATTGTTGCAATGTGTTTTGGTGGTGGCGGCCGTTACAAATGGCCCAACGTGGCGCCTTACGGTGGCGCGCGCGGTGTGATGAGCACGAACCCGGTCGCAATCGGCTTTCCCACCGGTAACGAACAGGCCTATTACTGCGATTTCTCGACCTCCACCATTGCAACCGGCAAGGCCACCATAGCCGCGGCCACGGGCGGCTCGTTGCCGGAAGGCGCAGCGCTTGACAAATCTGGTGTCCCCACGACATCCCCGCATGAATTGTTCGATGGTGGTTGCCTGTTACCGGCGGCCGGTCCCAAGGGGTCTGGACTGGCAATAATGGGCGAGCTTCTTACAAGCGCCATGCTCGGAGCGGCACATGAATTCAACTGGCTGCTGATCGCATTTTCTGCAAATGGCTTTCGCTCCCAAGACGATGTAACCGAAGTTGCGGGCGCCTTCGCGTCGGAAGTAAAGTCCACGCCTCCTGCTGCAGGCTTCGACGAAGTGTTCATGCCGGGCGAGATTGAACAAGCCCGGCTGGATGAGGCGCAAACGAAGGGTGTGAACCTGTCGCAAGAGATTGTCGCGGAGCTACGCAAGTCAGCTCTTTCAGTGGGAATAGACGCCTCTGCAACCTTGGATACAGAAGGGGGACGGGGCCGCGAAGCCTACTGACGAGATGCAAAAACCAGAAGACGAGCAAACGCGAAACTCCTCATCCAGGTCGGCCATCTCGGTCATCTTTGACCGGGCCTTGGAATTGCGCGAGCAGGGGCAGGTGCTGATCGACTTTTCAACGGGCGAACCGGACTTCGACACCGCGGAACACATCAAGGCCGTTGCAAAAAGGGCGATCGATAAGGGCGACACGAAGTATACCGCGATCGATGGTACGCTGGCCCTGAAGCAAGCGGTCCGTGAAAAGTTCAGACGCGATAACGGGCTCGACTACGCGCTTGACGAGGTGATTACGGCTGCGGGCGGCAAGGCCCTCATCGCTGCTGCCATCGTAACCACCCTGAACGAGGGCGATGAAGCCGTGTTGGCCAGCCCCTACTGGCCCTCGCATGTCAACATGATACGCATGGCCCGCGGCACACCGGTGATTGTCAACACGGGCCCGCAGTCGGATTTCAAACTGACGTGCGATCAGCTCAGTTCCGCCGTCACGCAACGAACAAGACTGTTGATACTTTGCTCGCCGTCAAACCCCACCGGTGCCGTGTACTCAGCCGATGAGCTTGCCGAGATTGCAGGTTTTCTGGAACGCTGGCCGCAGGTCCGGGTTCTGAGCGACGACGTTTATGAGAAGATCGTCTTTGACAACCATAAGTTTGCCACGCTCGCCCAGGCGGCTCCGCGTCTGTCTCAACGCACATTGACACTAGGTTCTGTCTCAAAGAGCTACGCGATGACCGGCTGGCGCATTGGCTTTTCCGGCGGGCCCAAAACCTGGATTGACGAGATCAGGAATTACCTGTCCGAAATGACGGGAAATTCCTGCAGCATCAGCCAGGCGGCGGCAGTCGAGGCTCTGACAGGATCGCAGGAGTTTCTTGAAGACTGGCGACACAAGTATCAGCACCGCCGCGATTTGGCACTGTCCATCCTGCAGGGCGCACCCGGCATCAAGGCACACTGTCCGCAGGGAGCCTTTTACATATTCGCAGATTGCCAGGCCCTGTTGGGTCAATCGGATGGAAACAGAAGGTTTCTCAGTGGCGACGATATTGCGGCCTATTTGCTTGACGAATGCAACGTCGTCGTGGTTCCAGGCTCAGCATTTGGGGCGAGCGACTATTTCCGGATGTCATTTGCTACATCCGAGCAGAACATCAACAAGGGATGCGCAGCAATCGTTTCAGCTTTCGGCTCGACTCATGCGAGGTAAACATGGAAACTGCAAGCAACGAATCCTGCCAACCACTTGATTGTCAAGTTTCAGACAACAAGACACTCTCAGCCATCAGAAAGCTCAACTTAGTGAACGATGCGGAGTAACGCACTAATGCAACAAGAAATTGATCTTTCCAATTCGCCGGCATTCAAGGTAGTTCCTGTTCACCCGTCCTTTGGTGTCGAGATAACCGGTCTCGATCTTCGGCAATCACTGTCGCCGGGCCTGTTATCGCAAATCAGGGAGCTGTTTGAAGAGCATGGTTTGCTGGTGTTTCCGGTCCAGAATCTAAGTGCCGCACAACAGGTTCGTTTTGCCGAACATTTTGGCCCGGTCGATCCGGTCAAAGTTGGTTCGGTGGGTGCCGGTTCCAAGGTAAGCGAAAACACCAATGTTGGCCGTGACGGAACAATCGTATCGCCAAACCACAAACGTGCGCTGACGATCCTTGCAAACCAGCAGTGGCACAGTGACAGCTCTTACAGGAACCCGCCTTCACTGGCGTCTATGTTGTCGGCCGAGATCGTTCCCCCAAGTGGCGGGGAAACGCAGTTCATTTCAATGCGGGCGGTTTATGACAGCATGCCCGAAGATCTGAAAACCAGAATCCATAATCTGTCTGCCGTGCACAGCTATGCGGCCTCGCGCGACAAGATTGATCCCGACCTTATGAACGATCAGGAACGCGCGGCACTTCCGCCGGTGGTTCACCGCCTCGTTCAGACAAACCCTGTAAATCACAAGCCGTCCCTGTTCATCGGATCACACGTGTCGCGGATCCTGGGACTGGAAGAGCGCGATAGCCGCGAGTTGATTGATCAGCTGATGGATTTTGCCACCCAGGCGCGGTTCATTCACAGCCATCAATGGCACAAGGGCGACCTTGTATTCTGGGACAATCGCTCGATCATTCATCGTGGCGGTCCCTGGGACATGGCCCATCACAAGCGTACGATGATACACACATGCATTCGGGGCGACGCAAGATGAACTAACGTATTTTTCACGTAGTCAGACGGCGTCTTATGGTATCAAGTCAGATCATTCGGCCAGGCGGCCTCAAGATGGAAGGAAGTTGAAGAAATGCATGTGCAAGAAATAGATACTGGCTTCGAGTCTGCTATGAAGTCCCGTATCCCCTTCGTTGTCCGCGGCGTCGCCAAAGACTGGCCTGCACGAAACTGGAAGCTGGAAGACTTCGACTCGACACTGGATGCTGACGACTCCTCCCAGTATTGGCGCCACTTGCCACAGGACCGTTCTTATGCAGACGGTTTACCGCGCCCCGATTGGTTGAGTGCGTACTGGCGCAAACGGGAAACACGATTGGGGCTGGATCGACCGATCCGGTTCTGGCAATCACCCAAGGGCCATCAGACGCCATGGCACTACGATGGCAATGCGCTGGAAGTCATCAATGTCCAGTTAAACGGCTCTAAACATTTCACGCTGACGTCCCCCGACTATGAATTACCCTTTGTCCGTTTCCAGCCGATTTCGACGCTCGCTTACGGCGATGCGAAGGCGCCTACGCTGGAAGTGACTTTACACGGCGGGGATCTCATCTATGTCCCCAGGTTTTGGAGCCATCGCGTGCGCGCTCTCGATGACAGCAATCTCAATATCAACTGGGTATGGACAGACTGTGAGTTCACGGTTGATTCCGCCGTAGCGGCACGGGAAGCCGAGCGGCTGGCCGCCATCAGAAAGCTCGACGAGGAAGGCAGGCTGGAAGAGTTGTTGACGACCCACGAAGCCGAATATCTACGCTATGAACTGAGTACTTTCGGTGGCAGCCAACACACCAACCTGGTGGCGCACATGTGGGAGCAGATTACGCCATCGTGCGTCGACGAGCGCATTGAAATCGAACTGGGAAACGAGTCGGTAGACGATTTCATTTCGCATCTGGATCCACGCGGCCAGAGACTGATGATCAGAGAACTATTCGGCCGCACCGGCTATCCCGGCAATGTCCCGCCGAACGGCAGTTGCCCCGATACAGAGATGACAGCCCATTAAGACACTGTCATTGCCAGCAGCAGAGTTCCGGTTGCGCCTGGAGCTTTATTCCAACGGTTGCCACATATACATGCCCACTTCGGGGGGATCCAGGAGCTTGAATCCGGTCTGGAGTCCAAGTTTTGGAACCTTGGTCACTGCCATCATGTATGCGCCGCCAGGCGTATTGTCCTCGAAATATCGTGCAACCTCGCCAACAACTATGCGACCCAGCGCCGGCGTCCGTAGCCCTTTGCCCTGGTGGTCCGGGTGCACCGAGGCATCAACGCAGGCGTAGTTGGTTCCGCCATCGCCTATTAATCTCGCCATCGCGACGACTTCCCCGTCGCAGCGTACATGCACGCCGAATATGGTGTTCGGCAACCCACGTTCTGCCCCTTCGATCGACTTTTCGCCCAGGCCTGCAACGCGGCGCAGCCTGAGGTAGTCCTCCACGCTAGGAGTGGATCTCACAACTTCATAAGCCATCTGGGTCTCCCTTTTGCCCTGGAGCATCATCTCATCGGACTAAGATGCTCGATTCCAATGTATTGCAGCAATTTCATCCATCCATATGAGCGGATATTGCTGCACAAGCTTTCGAATTTGAGGCTTCCTGTTTGCACAGATCTCGCCCGTCTGCCGGCTCGCGGACGAGAAAGTGCGCCTTCGCATCAAGCCATGCTCAGACCTTGCGGAAAACGCAACCTTGAATCAGATCCCACTGATACGTTTCAGGGTCGCACTCGAAGAGCTCGTGGCGATCGACCGCAAAACCGGTGGCGCTGATCTGATCCAGGAATTTTTGGGGATCGTGCTCCTCCAGGCTATCATAACCGTATTTGAGCTTTTCTGCCGTTTGTTCCGGAGTCCTGTGTGGACCGTGCCAGGTCAGCTTCACCAGCTTACCCCCAGGTTTCAACGCATCACGGAATACCTGGCAAAGCCGGTTGAGCCGGTCGTCGTGGAAGGTTCCGATAAATCCTGTGGCAACCACCGTATCGAAGCCACCAGTGAATTCTTCAGCCAGGTCAAAAATATCTGCGCACAGGATCTCAGTACTTGCGCCAGTTTCGAGGGCAGCATTTTTTGCCCGCACAAAGCGCGGGTCAGTCGCCGAATTCAGGTAGGAAACGGTAGACTCGCTGATGTCGACGCCGACGTACTTTTTCGGCACGGATTTGAACCGAAGCATGTAGTCGTAAAATTGCGGCCCGCAGCCGGGATTGAGGACGCTGTCTGCATCGACCTCCGCAAGAAAAGAATCGATGAAGGCTGTAACCGCGGGAAAGTTCTGCCACCTGTAGTGGTCCTTGTCATAGTACCACTGCACATAGTCGATAGGGGAATTCGTGAGCATTTGAGCTACCTAGATTTTTTCGATGACCGTGAAAGATTTGTCATAGGGCACGCAGTGCGCGGAACTGTCGGGGTATTCGACAAAACGGAGCCCGTCGAACGAGCCGGCCGAGAGCGAAGGATAGATAAGACCACCCAGACCCTGGGGGCTGCGCAATACCAGCGGGAGATTGGCCGGCATTTTTCTGATCACGTCGCGAATGAACATCGATTTTGTCTCAACCGGCTGGGCCGACGTACCGACCCCGATCAGGAACGCGCAGACAACGCAGTCGAACTCATCAAAATTCGAGACATCAGCAAGCTCCGAAGCGACAAATTCTATTTCGTATGGAGTTTCGCTGCCGGCCACGTAGGCGTGAGCCAGTTCGTTTGCCCGTGCATCGCGATCAATGCAAACCACAGGTCGATTGAACTTCCGGTAAAGCGCCATTGCAGTGGTAGGAAACGGCCCGGACCCCGCAAACAGAACTCGCTGGCATCCCGCGAGCACGTCATAAAAAGCAGACGGCAGGGCTTCAAGTTTGTCTTCAACCTGTTTGGCGATGAGGTCTGGCGCCTTCGGCGAAGCGATCGTTTCACTCGCGCAGCGCCACTCAAGTTCATGCTCGAACAACGCACGTACCGCGTAAACCTGCGGCAGCATTTCGGTAATCTCCGGATCTGAAAGAATCTCTTGTACGAGCGCCTGATCGGTTTCGAGAGCATAAGACTCAAGTTCAAGAAAATGGGCTTCAAGCGGTGTAAAGACATTGCCGACGGCGTGATATGGATCATGACGGGAATCGGTCGCTGCAGATGCGATGATCTCCGCCAGCAAGTCCGCGATTTTCGATCGTGTGTCTTTTGCCTGAAGCGGCTTGTCCTGGGCGTTGGCGCCAACTGTCCCGACGCGATTGAGGTCGTGGTGGTTCATTTCATCGACTCCGGTGAACCGGGCCAGTACCCAAGGGCAACACAATAATGCATGATTGAAAAATACCGCTGGTTATTCTTATCGTCGCAAATTCAAATTCACCCGCAATCGTCCGGATCTCGCCTCACCGTCAGCCCCGGCAATCAGCCGTTACCAACAGACGCGAGCATGTAACAGGAAAGCGTCGGCTCTTCAAGACGCGGGTTGTGTTGACCGGCGATGCAGCTCGCAGTGCCGGTAACCTGTCGGGGTTTTTCAAGTCTGCATTGGCGGGCAATGCGGCAGGCGTCGGTCAGCAACAAAAAGCGACAGATGTGTGGCCTTTTAGCGTAAGGACTGCTAGTTTTTATGCCGCAGGGAAAGCACTGTCACAGGGGCGGTGCCAGCTTCAAGTTGTTGAAAGAGGCCAGATTCTGACCAGTATCCAGCTGCATCAATTTAATGCCGCGGTTCACTCCCGGGTTTGGCTCAGGCGGGGTTAGACGGCGTGTTATCCAAATTGTTCAAAATGTCTATCGTCAGCCAGGTTCTGATTGCTCTCATCCTGGGAGTAGCCTGCGGTGTCTTTTTCGGCGAGTTGACCAAGCCTGTGGGAGTTTTGGGCGATATCTACGTCGCGCTGCTGCAGATGACGGTGCTGCCGTATTTGACTGTTGCCCTGATCGGTGGCGTTGGCCGTCTCAACCCTGCCTGGGCAGCGCGAATAGGTGCCCATGGCGCGTTAATCATGCTGTTCTTGTGGGTCGTCACCTTCGTTGTGGTTTTGGCGGTGCCGTTATCATATCCGGACTGGCCGGAATCATTGGCGTTCAGCTCGATCACACACCCCGATGACACGCGGGTCGATCTGCTTCGCCTGTTTCTCCCGTCCAATGTTTTCCATTCGCTGAGCGAAAACCTGGTGCCGGCGGTGGTTTTTTTCTGCCTAATCCTGGGCATCGCCATCATGGGCGTGGAGCAGAAGGACACTATTGTTTCGATCCTCGACGGCCTGCGTGACGCGATTGGCAAGATGACCAATCTGGCAATACGGCTCTCGCCGATCGGCATTTTCGCGGTTTCTGCGGATGCGGCAGGTTCCATGGAAGTGGATCAGATCCCACGCCTGAAAATCTTCTTCCTGTCTTTGGGTTTTGGCTGGGCACTCATGCAATTTGTGGTTTTGCCGGTGATCTTGAGCGCCTCCACCTCCATTCGTTATCTTAAATTCATGCACGCAACGCAAGTGGCTGTCCTGACTGCATTCGCAACCAACTCCACGCTTGTGACGCTGCCTTTGATGATCGCCTGCTGCAAGGAAATGTTGCAGGACAACGGGCTGGACGACGAAGAGAGCCAGAGTTCGGTGGATGTTCTGATTCCAGGCGCCTATGTGCTGCCCAATGCCGGAACGCTGTTCAATCTGGGCTTCGTCCTATTCGCCGCCTGGTTCGTCGGTACACCTCTGCAAGGCATCGAGAACATAGTCTTTGCAGCGGTCGGCGGCCTGTACGCAGTCGCTGGAATGATTGTCGCGGGACCGATGTTGCTTGATCTTTTTCAGCTCCCCAGTGACCTCTTCCAGCTCTATCTTATCGCCGGCATCTTCACCACGAACCTAACCACTGCGTTGGGCGTGTTGTTCGGCATCGTGTTCTGCCTCCTGGTGACGTTTTCCATGGCGGGTAAACTGAATCTCCGCCGGTTGTTGATGGCGTCTGCAGTCAGTCTCGTTGCAACAATCGTGGCGCTCAAGGGCTTTAGCATTGTTCTGGGTGGAATGACGCCGCCGGTAGCGTCCGATGGTGAGTCCATATACATGACCGCAACGCCGCTACTGAAGCCGGCCGAGAGCCGTTTGGTCGACCTGCCGGAACCGTTGAGCGGACAGGATGCGGAGCGCTCGCGGCTCGACGTTGTCAGGGAGCGAGGCACACTCAGGGTGGGTTATCGGGCAAACGGGCTTCCGTATTCTTTCCTCAATAACCGCGGCGAGCTTGTTGGCTTTGACATTGAACTTGTCAATGCTCTCGCGCGTGATATGGAAGTGTCTGTGGAATTTGTCTCGCTCACCTCACCCGTACGAGTTGATGTTATGGAAAACGGCCAACTCGATCTCGTTGTAGGAGGAGTCGCGATCAACATGCACAGGGCGGTAAGAGCGACATTCTCCAATTCATATTTTGAGGAACAGGTCGGGTTTGTTGTACTGGACCACCGCCGTAAACAATTCGTAGACATGGACGAGATCCGCAGTATGCAGCCGCTTACGCTGGCAGTGCCGCGGCGCTTTCAATCTCTCGTACTCAGCCAGCTTATGCCACGCGCCAAGTTTGTGATAGTCGACTCAGCCCGTGAATTCGTGAGCGGAAAACGTCCCGATTTCGATGCGCTGCTGTTCGGCGCCCAGACAGCTTTCGCCTGGACCCTGACCTACCCGCAATTCTCGGTCACTGTACCCAGGGGGATGACCATGCGGGCGCCGATGGCATTTGGGCTGCCTTCGGATGCGCCGCGTCTGCGGAACTTCGTCAACATTTGGCTTGGCCTCAACAGGGAGCACGGACTGGTCAAGCTCGCTCACGATCACTGGATCCTCAGAACCGGCCTCACGGATAAAAAGCCGCGCTGGTCGGTCATTCGCGACGTGCTGCACTGGATTAAGTAGTGTGTATCATTTGCCAGGCCCTTCGGAAAGGATGGGGACTTACGTCACGGGTTGAATGGACCAATGCAAGTGGTTGGGCAAGTCTTCACCATCTTCTCGATAACGCGGCAATACCAGACATGCCGGTGGTGCAGATATGAGGAACTGGTTGGAGCGGGCTGCCGATCGATTCATGCATCTTGTTGCGAGTGCACCCATCGCGACAGCGATCTTGGGTCGCCATTGCCCGGTTTGCGGACACAAGACCCTCAGGGGCCCGAAGTGGAAGCTGGCACAAGAGCTCGTTGAGGCCTGGGAGTTGAGCCCGCGCTGGAGGCGCATGTTCGAACGCCGCGAGGGTCTGGCATGTCATCTCTGCGATTCGTGCTCCCGCTACCGGCATCTTGCAAGTGTGTTACTCGATGAACTTGGAGCCAGGTCAGCTGGGTTTATGAATTTTTCCGACTACACCGGGTCAGACCATTTCAGGCAGCTTGAAGTAGCGGAAATCAACCGCTGTGGCGTACTTCACGAGTTCCTGAGCCGGCACCCGAACCTGTACTACTCTGACTATGGAAGCACCGATCCGGATGTGCCTTCTGAGGACCTGCTTGATTTGTCCTATGAAGATCGAAAGTTCGATCTCGTGCTGACCACTGACACGCTTGAACACGTGCCTGATCTGGATCAGGCCCTCAGCGAAATCGAGCGGGTACTGAAGCCGGGGGGGCGGCACATCTTTACAGTCCCGACAGTATGGGATGGCCGGAAAACACTGCAAAGGGCCGCAGTTGAGGAAGGGCAGATCGCACATATTCACCCGCCCAGCTATCATGGAGCATGGAGTGCTCAACAGGCAGACCGCCTCGTATTCCATGAGTTTGGCAAAGATGTGCTGGAATATCTGAAGACGGCCAACACCAAAACCACAATACGGCGTGTTGCCGGCAATCTTTCACTAAATGTTTTCGTGACCGTCAAGAACTCCGGAGCTGACAGTGCTGACCCGGAAGCTATTTGATACGTCGTGCCCTTTCGCCTTGTCTCAGGCAAAATATCCTCCCGCATAACCAAACCTGAATCGCCCCAGATCGCCTCCGGAAATTTCTTAAGCCAGACCGGGCTGGCTCGGGATCCGGTTGGGATGCCAGATCCACATGACTGCGCTCAGCACGAAGACCAGGGGAATATCCGCCCACAGGTGCGCGTGCTCATTCGGGTAAAAGAACGCCTGCGGGATCATTACGAGGCCGTGCAGCAGATTGGCGAGAACGCCCCAGTCGAACAGGGCCGCGTTCGCCCGCGGATCGCCGGCCCCGCGGATCAATAAAACGGCCCAACCCGTATACAGCGCAACCAGCATGAACACGTAAGGGTGTAACCCGTCATAGGGTGAGGTTGGATGAGCCGGGCCAATAACCAAACCCTCCGGGACTGTTCCCCAGGCGAATCCCGGCGTGTATAGAACAAACGCCAGTAGCAGGCCCGGAACCAGGAACCAGCCGACCACACGCATGACCAGGGCCGATTTTTGAAGGTGTGCTGCTTGTTCGTCGACCATGTTTGGCTTCTCCTTTGATCCGCCTGTTATGGCGTGTACCAGATCGGGCTGGTGTATGCGCGGTCCTGGACGATCATTGGCACTTCCTTTGGCATCGTGATACCGAACCGCTTTGCGTCGTAGGCCGTCCAGCGAGGCGTGGGGATCTCGATGACCCGCACGTAGTAGAAGGCGCGCTGCTCCGGATCGAATTCGGGGTCCTTCC
>CAJICM010000100.1_pt1 | contig 18053 bp, 13 predicted proteins | sample 9199691 | NCBI WGS metagenome assembly CAJICM01 (sample SAMEA7708338, study PRJEB35096) | sediment metagenome | biome: marine neritic benthic zone biome [ENVO:01000025]; feature: sediment [ENVO:00002007]; material: shallow marine sediment [ENVO:03000034] sea grass bed [ENVO_01000059] ...
CCTCGGCGGTTGCCAACAACATCTCGTTGACCCCCACCATGCCGACCTCCATGTCTTCTGACCCGCGGGTCGCCAGGCCCAGATCATGAGTGAACAGATATCCGGCCAGGCCGAAAGGCAGCGAGTTGGCGCGTGCCATGACATCATTGTATTCGGTGAATGCCGTCAGCGGAGCGATGGGCCCAAATGGTTCTTCCGTCATCACCATGGCGTCATCCGGCACCCGGCCCAATACCGTGGGTTCATAAAAGTATCCGCGATTGAAGTCCTTTGGCGGTTGGCCACCGGCCAGGATTTCCGCACCCCGGTCGACCGCGTCGGCAACCATGGTCTTGATGGTCTCCAGTCCGCGCGAATTGGCCATTGGGCCCATCTGTGTTCCGTCTTCCATCCCGCGTCCCACCTTGATGGACTTGGCGACCTGGGCAAACTTGGCGGCAAAGGCATCGTATCGAGCCTCGTGGACATAGAATCTGGTCGGCGAAATACACACCTGGCCGCAGTTTCTGAATTTTGTTGCCGCACAAACCTCTGCCGCCTTTTCGGCATCCGCGTCTTCAAACACAATAACCGGACCATGACCGCCCAGTTCCATCGACACTTTCTTCACGCCGTCGGCCGCCAGGTGGAGAATTTCCTTGCCCACAGGCACCGAGCCGGTTACCGAAACCTTGCGCACCACAGGCGATGAAATCAGATGCCTGGCAATCATGCTGGAGTTGCCGGTAACGAAATTCACGACGCCTTTCGGAATGCCGGCATCATGGCAGGCCTGCACGATCAGGGCGCACGAACCGGGTGCCTCTCCTGCCGGTTTCACGATGACCGAACAGCCCGCCGCCAGCGCAGCGGCAATCTTGCGCGCCGGCAGCAGCGCCGGGAAATTCCATGCTGAAAATGCCGCCACCACGCCAACCGGCTGATAGATGACCGCCATTCGGCTGTCATGCGTGCGCGATCCAATCAACTGACCGTAAATCCGCTTGGTCTCTTCCGAATACCATTCAAACTGATCGGCAGCGCCGTTGGTTTCACCCTTGGATTCGGCAAGTGGCTTTCCCGTCTCCATTGACATGACAGTGGCGATTGTATCCAGCCGCTCGCGGATCAAATCGGCAACCTTGCGGATTCTCGCAGCTCTTTCCCAGGTGCCGGTCTGGCGCCATTCGCTGAAGCCCGCCTCAGCAGCCGTCAATGCGCGGTCGAGATCTTCAGCGCTGGCATCCGAGATCTTGCCTATTTCATCCTCGGTGGCAGGATCAAACACCTGCTTGGTTGCACCGTTTGCGGCGGAAGCCCACTCACCATCAATATATAGCTGAAAGTCCTGATACACGTTGATTTCCTCTGGTCAGATTTTCTGTTTCAGATAGCGGGCCTGAACATCGTCAACCCAGTTACCTACATTCCAGGATCCGTAAGCGCCCATGCCGCCCACGGCATCCGTGCCTGCATAGACCGGCACATGCACCAGTGACAGGCCATCAAACCCGCTGGCTTCGTGCAACGCAGTGCGCAACCCTTCCCGATCGAAGCCAGCGAAAACCGCCTTTACTCCCGTGACGGCAGAAGCCAGTTGAACATAGTCGACCGCGATCTGGTCATTGGTGCGGAACTCCTCGCCATACTGGGCATGCTGCAAGCCGGTGATGGCGGCCATCCGGCGGTTGTCAAACAGCACGATCATGCCTTTGACGCCGTGTTCAACACCGTCGATCAGAATTTGCGGGTTCATCATGAAAGATCCGTCACCGGTAAACGCCACACCATAACGCGGTTTGTCAGCCACTGCCGATGCCAGAAGCGCCGATACGGAAAATCCCATGTAGGATGCACCGGTCTCGGTAAAGGTATCACCGGTGCGCTCATCTTCCACGATCTGAAAGCCGTTGGCCTGAACATCTCCTGCATCAAAATACTTTGCGGCATTCAGCTCCTTGGCGTGATCGGCAGCGATCTTTATGGCGGCCGGCTGCGTCAAGACCTCCCGTCCCCAGGCTTCATCCATCACGGGTTGTGCAGCGAAGCGTTGCGACTTGAATTTGCTCCAGGCCTGTTTTTGCTCAGCACAGGTTTCAATCCAGCCTGATCTGTCCGCCGGATCAAGCACATTGGAGCTGGCAATACGGTCGAGCAACTGCGAGGCGACTGCAGAAATTTCACCCGGCAGGCCGACGGTGTTTGCATAGTGCATCAGGTCGGAAAGATCACCGTTGATATTGATGACGGCCTGCGCATTTGGGTAGCCGACACCGGAGCAGTCAGCCTGGCAAACAGCGCGCGTGCCGATGGCAATAAGCAAGTCCGCATTTTCCATGGCGTAGTTGCCACAGATTGATCCCTTCGACCCCCCGACATGCATGTTCTGCGGATGGGCATCAGGCAGCACTCCGGTTGATCCCGGCGACTGGACGACCGGCGCACCAATAGCTTCTGCCAGCCGGCGAACCATGTCATCGTGTCCGCGCGTGCCGCCGCCTGCCTTGATGACCGGACACTGCGAGTCCGCGATCAGTTTGAGGGCGTCTGCATAGGCATCGCTGTTGGTCGGCGCCACCGCCGGTAGGGTCTGAGCACCGGGAAGACTGGCAAGATTTACGCTGGTCACTTCGGGCTGGGTATTCAAAGGCAGCAACACATAAAACGGTCCAGCCTTGTAGGGGTGATGCACGCACCCGGTTCCACGTCGCATGCAATCGCGCAACGCCCCTGGCGTGTGCAGCACGTAAGACTGCCCCATCAACGCCCCCATCTGGCCGAACAAACCCTGCTGCGGCTTGGGGATCTGCTGCATGTTGTAGCCCTCGCCAAGCGTCGTTTCATCACCATAGATATGGTAGACGCCGACCCCGTTGGAGGCTGCGGCCAGCGATCCCGCCATTGCCTGCAGTGCGCCGGGGCCGATTGATGTTACCACGGCGCAGGTTTCGCCATATTGCCACGCCAGGACAGTGGCAGCGTGAGCCATCTCGACCTCATTGCGGCAGTTGACGGTGCAGGTAACACCCTCTTCGTCATAGATGCGCAATACCTCGCCAAGGTCTGTCGACCCATGGCCGAAGATGGCGAAGTACTTTCGCACCCCCTGCTTGAGCAAACCCAGCACCAGGCCTTCCGATAATGACACTTCGACAATTTCTTCGATGTCACCGTTAGCCAGCGCTTTTTCGATCCCGCCGGCCGCGCTGATGGATCTTGCACGTATCCTGGTTGCGTCAGCCATGTCTGCCTCTTGCAAAGTATCAAGCATGTGTTTCAGTTCGCTCCCTGCTGTTGTGTTTTCTTGCCAACAGCTGCGTCCCGTATCTTCTTCGCATCGCGAATCTGCCCAAAGAAATGGAACCCGATGACGGCGATTGTCAGCGCATAGAAAATGACCGCCGTGGTTGACGAGAAGAAGACGCCAAAACTGCCTTCCGACATGATCACCGCTGTTCGGAACTCCCGCTCCAGCGTCGGCCCCAGCACCAGACCGAGAATGATCGGTGTTACAGGTATGCGCGCGCGCATCAGCAGATAACCGATCAGACCGACACCAACCATCATATAGACGTCGAGAAATGAATTGCGGATCGCAAAGGTGCCAACGCCGCACATAATGAGAATACCCACAGCCATCAGATGCGGCGGTACTTTCAGCAACTTCACGAAACCGCGAATGCCGAAATACTGAAATACAACGACGGTGAGATAAGATACCAGGATAGCCAGGTAAATCAGATAAACTTCAGCCTTGTTGTGAGTGAACAACATTGGACCCGGCACGAGCCCGTGGATCAGAAACCCACCCAGCATGACCGCGGTTGCGGGGTCACCCGGTATGCCCAGCGACAACAGTGGTATCATGGCGCCGCCGGTTACGGCATTGTTCGCTGATTCCGGTGCCATAACTCCATCAAGCTTGCCCTTGCCAAAACGCTCGGGTTGTTTTGAGAAGCGCTTTGCATGGTCATAGGCAAGAAACGCCGCAATCGGTCCGCCGGTTCCGGGAATGGATCCAACCCCGGTTCCCAGCGCCGAACAACGCAACATCAGCCAGAACGAACTGCGCAGCTTTTTCAGTGTCGGCAGTTCGCTGCGGACATCCGACGCATTCAGCTTGAAGGCCCTGTTGAGCCGGTAGTCGATCAGGGTCTTCATGATCTGTGGTACAGCAAAGAGTCCCACCATCGCGACCAGCAGGTCGACACCCTGGAGTAGTGGCGTCCAACCAAACGTCATCCGCGCAACACCGTCCATGTCGTCAAGACCGATGGTCATCAGCAGCAGCCCGATGACGCCGGCAATCATGCCGCGAACCAGCGATTTTCCAGCAAGACCGCAGATTGTCGACAGGCCGAACAATACCAGCGCGAAAATCTCCACTGGCCCGAACTGAATGGCAAGGCGGGCAACCAGATCGACAGATACGATCATCACCATCAGGCTGAAAATACCGCCGAACCCACTGGCCAGCACAGCGCCACCCAGGGCAAGTCCGGCGCGTCCGCTGCGGGTCATCTTGTAGCCGTCAAGAACGGTTGCCGCCGCAGACGGGGTGCCGGGAATACCGAGCAGGATCGCTGATACGGACCCGCCGGTCATACCACCGATGTAGGTTCCCAGCAGCATTCCAACTGCAGCGCTGGTGTCAAACTTGAAGGTGATCGGCAGCACCAGCGCGAGCGCCATTGAATAGGTCAAGCCCGGCACGGAGCCAAATACGATACCGATAATCGCGCCGGCCACGATGGCGAGCAGCGTGAACGGGTCTGATACGGCGCCCAGTGCACTGGCGAATGCGTCCATGCCGTGCTCCTAAAATGCCAGGTTGATCAACTTGCCGTACGGCAGGTAGACACCGAGCAGTTTTCCGAAAATCAGATAGATGCCCAGTGACAGGCCCAGTGACATGCCGATTATCAGCTTTGGCCGCCAAATCCCGAGCACGGGCCCGACAGCGGTGGCCACAATCAGCGCGGTTGCAATTATGAAGCCGGTGTATTCAAGCAGCGCTGCATATCCGACCAGCAGCCCGACGGTGGCGGCGATCGCCCAGGCTTCAACCCCGCGGCTGATATCAGGCTCTGCGGCCTCGTCACTAACGGTCTGCAGAGTACCCGGCCTAAGGCTTTGCAACAAAATGACAAGACTCAAAGCCCCCAGCAGCAGACCCAGGCCCAGAGGAAACCCCCTGGCGCCCAGGCGTGAGCCGTCTTCGGCACCGGGAATGGTCGTAACCACACCCCAGCACCAAAGTGCCGATACCATCAGCAGTATGGTACCTAAAATGATATCGGATCGACGCGAAGCCATTTCGGGGCTGTTACTTCTTGAGGCCCAGCTTACCCATCAGATCACTGATCGCAGCATCATCCGATGCAATCAGCTCGCCAAACTGGTCTGCAGGCAGGAATGAGGCTTCGAAACCGATTTTGTCAGCCGCTGACTGGAATTCATCCGAAGCGATCGCCGCCTTGGCCGCGTCCTGCAGTTTTGCAACCACATCCGCCGGTGTGCCGGCCGGAGCCGCAAGACCGCGCCACATGGTGATGTCTAGATCCTTTGCACCTGCTTCGGCACATGACGGCGTGTCCTTGAGCTGCGGAATGCGATTCTTGCCGGTGACACAAAGAATAGACAGTTTGCCTGCCTGCTGATGCGGGATGAACTGACCTGGCCATTGCACTGCCGCGTCTACACGTTTTGCGAGGAGTTCAACAGGAGCCTTGCCCTTGCCATACGGCACATAGACCACCTTGTCTGCAATGCCCATCTTGTCGAACAATGCAGCAGACGTCAGATGGGTAAACGAGCCGTTGCCGGAAATTCCGACCTTGAGCTTGCTGCTTCCCGATTTGGTCGCCTTGACCATGTCATCCAGTGACTTCCAGCCGGATTCTGCGTTGACCGCCAGCGCCGGCGTTTCCACGCTCACCCGGGCAATAGGAGTAAATGCCTGGTAATTGAATTTCATGTTGCCGCGATAGTGCGATGTGCTCACAGAATTGGAGTTCCACACCATGTTGTACCCGTCTGCTGCTGTCGATTGCACGTGCGAGTAGCCTACTGCACCACCGCCGCCTGTGCGGCTGACGGCGACCACCGGCTTGGGCAGGTTTTTCGACATCAGATCTGCAAGCAACTGACCGATGGTCTGCGCGGTTCCCCCGAACAACACCGTCATTTCGACAGGTTTTTCGGGAAACTCTGCACGTGCCTGACCGTTCAGTCCAGCCAGCAGGAATACCGACGCTGTAGCGCCCAGCAATAGCGATTTCATGTTCATCTTCATTGTGACTTCCTCCCAGGGTTTAAAAAGCCCACTTCAGGCTCATGGATTTGCCGGCGTGTTTTCTATCTTCCGGCGGTTTTCAGTTTACTCCGCTGCCTGCATCTGGTCACCGGCGGCTGCGGCCTTTGCTTCCAGCGCCGCGAGCACTTTCTCCGGCGTTGCCGGTAGCGATGTGATGCGGACACCTACAGCGTCATAAATCGCGTTCATTATAGCAGGCGCAGTTGGCACAAGTGCCGGTTCGCCTATTCCCTTGGCACCCAATGGGCTCTTGGGATCAGGGTCTTCAACTATAACCGTGTTGATCTGCGGAATGTCGAGCGAGGTCGGCAGGATATACTTTGCAAACCCGTGTGTCTTGGTGTGGCCTTCTTCCAGCTGGTAGTCTTCCATCAGGGCTTGTCCAAGCCCCTGTACAACTCCGCCTTCTATCTGGCCTTCTACGCCGCGTGGATTGATCGCCCGGCCCACATCATGCGCTGCCCAGATGCCCAGCACCTGTACTTCACCGGTAACCGTGTCGACTTCAACCTCTGCGATCTGGCTGCCAAACACATAGGCCTGCCAGGGACTGCCTGATCCATCCACCGGGTCAAGGCCTGTACCATGCGCGGTAAATGAGCCGGATCCCACAGGCACGACACCGCGTTTCTTGCAGATGTCGACCGCTTCTTCCATGGACATTTTGAAGTTGGAACCTTTCGACCAGATCTCGCCATCGAAGGCCTTAATGCTATCCTGCTCGACACCCCAATGATCAGCCAGTTCCTTGTCCAGCCTTCCGCGCGCATCGCGGCAGGCAAGCGCAACCGAGTTTCCGATCATGTAAGTCTGGCGTGTCGCCCCGGCATGGGCTGCCTCGGGAGAGCGTGCGGTGTCGTTGTCGCCGATGGTGATGTCTTCCGGCTTGATGCCCAGCTCTTCTGCGGCGACCTGCGCCAGCAGTGTCAGTATACCTTCGCCGATCTCGGTGACACCGGTCACAATCTTGCCGGTGCCGCCATCGTCCAGCTCTGCCCAGGCACCGGCCCGGTCGATGGTTGCGGTTCGTGCAATTCCATACCAGCTGGCCGCCATGCCCCTGCCGCGCATCTTGCGTTCCATCATGCCACCTCCTGCTGGTCATCATCACCGGATACTCGAATTCGTGCGCCAAGCGTGCAAGGTGGGCGGGTGTCGTCACCACCGAGGTCGGTGCGCTGCGGGCCGCGCATGCCAACAGGCCCGGCCTCCCAGCGTGACGCTTTCTCTGCGGCATCCAGCACCCGGCCCATTGAAACCGAACCCAGTTCTTGCCGGGTATGGGTCGTGGCGCCATCCTGCATCATGTTGATGCGACGTATCTCGAATGGATCCAGGCCGAGTTTCTCAGCACAGATGTCGAGGTGGGATTCAGTGGAAAACTGTGATTGCATTGCACCGAACGTACGGAATGCGCCGGATGGTGTGTTGTTGGTATAAATACCATAGGTGTCGATCCGGACATTCGGAATGTTGTAGGGACCACAGGACAAAATCGCCGCCTTGCGCATCACGCCTTCGGTAGACAATCCGTAAGCACCGCCATCGGAAATCATCCTGAAGGAGACGGCCGTTATGCGACCGTCCTTCTTCAGGCCCATTTTGTACGTGATGCGGGCAGGGTGACGTTTGGCGGTGGATATAATGGATTCTTCACGGGTGAAAACAAGGCGCACCGGTGAGCCGGTCTTCATTGCAGACAACGCCAGCATGCCCTGGTAGATCATATCTTCCTTGCCGCCGAAGCCACCACCGACCGGGCTCATGATAAAGCGGACCTTGTTGATCGGCCGATCAATGATCTTTGCCAGCATGTGACGATGATGGGTTATGTTCTGACTTGGGGACACAATCGTAACAACGTCATCGTGATCGACGTAGGCGATGCCAGCTTCCGGCTCGAGATAGGCGTGCTCGACCGCCTGGGTGTCATAGGTCTGCTCCACCACCAGATCGGCTTCTGCAAACCCCTGCTCAACATCACCCTTGCTGATGGGAATGTGTTTAACAGTGTTGTCCGGTGCATAGTCATGAACCACCGGGGCACCATTTTGCGTTGCCTCTTCGGGATCGAACACAGCCGCGATCGGTTCATACTCAACCTTGATCAGAGACAGTGCCCGAGCCGCTGTGATCACGTCATCGGCAGTAACTGCGGCGACTGCCTCGCCCACATATCGCACCCGGTCGCGGGCCATGATCGGCTGATCGTGTACGAAAACACCAAAACCGTCTTCGCCGGGTACGTCGTCAGCTGTGATAACGCAAGCCACACCGGGTAAATTCTCCGCCTCGCTTGTGTCTATTGATTTGATCAGGGCATGCGCATGCGGGCTGCGCAGGACCTGCATGTGCAACATGCCGGGCATCACCATGTCTCCGGCATAACGCAGGCGGCCGGAAACCTTGCTTGGGGCATCCAGACGGCGGACATTATTACCGATGTAGGAACTACCGGCCTCATCCGCATCAAGAGCTGTTACATTGAGCTTTCCGGCGATGACGTCGCGGGCAATTTCAACCGCTTCGAAGATCTTTGTATATCCGGTGCATCTGCAGATATTGCCGCCCAGCCTTTCCTTTATTTCTTCTATCCCGGCGTCGGGATTTTCCCGCAGCGCGGAGGTGGCCGCCATTACCATGCCGGGAATGCAGTAGCCGCACTGGCTCGCACCGGTCTTGTGGAAGGCTTTCTGGACGGGTGTCAGTTCACTGCCATGTGGCGTCAGGCCTTCAATGGTTTCGATCTTCGACCCTTGCGCCTTGGCAACCGGCATCAAACAGGATTTGACAAGCTTGCCATCCACGAAAACCGAACACGAGCCGCACTCACCTGCACCACAGCCTTCCTTTGCGCCGGTCAGGTTCAGGTCGTCGCGAATGAAATCGAGAAGCCGCTGGTGGGGCCTGGCACGCCGGCGTACGGATTTGCCGTTCACAACCATTTCCAGTTCGAAATCAGACATGAGCATTCTCCCTTTCGGCAAGGTCGGGCAATCGGGCGCCACAGTCGATCAACGCTTCCTGAATTGCTGCTTCAATGAAACCTTTCACGACAGTTCTGCGATATTGCCTGCGCGTACGAGAGGCGACCCTTTCGGCAGGCTTGGCACTTGCCTGGGCAACCAACTCTGCGGTCAGTCGCCTGCCCCTGAGCATTGCCTCAATGTCGTCAAGGCGCATTGGAACCGGGCCGACACCCCCGAGGGCCAGACGGATATCTTCGACAACTTCGCCTGTCTCGTCCATCTTGATGCACGCGGCTGCACACACCGAGGAAATCACCAGTGACCTGCGCTGGCCGACTTTCTGGAATGAGCCGCCATAACCGGCGAGTGAGTCGCAAACTATCGAAGTAACGATTTCATGGCGCCCCAGATCGGATTTGCCTGGCCCCTTTACAAAATCAGCAAGCGCTACGGTGCGGCGTTTTACTTCCGAACCTTCCAGTCGTGCAATTTCCAGCTCGGCATTGTGAGCCAGCATCGGTGGTGTTCCATCCGCTGCCGGAGACGCATTGACCAGATTGCCGGCAAGCGTCGCCTGCTCACGTATCTGGTCATCGGCAAACCAGATCGAACAATATGGCATGCCAGGCAAATGCTGGCGCAGGACCTGGTCAGTCAGAAATTGCTGATAGACAATGTTTGCACCCAGATGCACGCGTCCGTCGATGATGTTGTAGCCCTGCAACTCGTCGACACGACTCAGGTCAATCATGGCAGGCAGGTGTACATTTCCTGCGCGCCCTTCCCGCGCCCAAGGCAGGATATCAGTGGCGCCCGCAACCAACCGGCTGCCTTCCGGGGCGGCCTGCAATAGAGCAAGCGCCGCGGAAAGTGTCGTTGGCATATGGTACTCGTCACAAGTCAGCATGATGCGTCTCCAATGGCCTGCCGGGGTACGGTGCCGTTATTCGGCTGCCACGCGCTGGCTTTCAGCGTGCTTGTTCTTCACCACCACCTTGATGGCATCTTCCACTCGATCCTTTGCATAGCGCAGCGCTTCGGGCAGATCTGCCATGTCAAAGGTGTGAGTGTGGATCAGCGTTGCGTCAAACCGCTTTTGCCGCATGAATGCCTCGGCACGGTGAGTTGCGCTCTTGCCTTCCCCACGAATGCTGTAAATGTAGATGTTGTTGCGTACCAGATGAGCGATATCCACCGCGGGTGATTCATGCGGGAAGGCAGCCAGGCAGATGCGACCACCACGATTGACCATCTGGGCCGCCTCGTTGATGCCGTTCGGCGCAGCGGAGCATTCAACCACATAATCTACCCCCTTGCCGCCCATGATCTTGTGAACGGCTTCGACCGGGTCTTCCTTGCGCACGTTTATGACGTGGTCCGCGCCAAGCTGCTTGCCGATGTCCAGCCGGTTGTCACGGGTGCCGGTGAGAATAACCGGTTGAGCACCCAAGGCTTTTGCAACCGCTACACCCATGAGACCGATAGGCCCCGGGCCTGTCACGACTACGCTCTCACCGGCCACAAGCCCTCCCAGTTCGGTCAGACCGTACATGGCGGTACCTGCCGTCACCACCAGCGTGGCTTCTTCATCGGACATGTTGTCGTCGACATGCACCAGGGTGTTGATGTTGTTCACCTGATATTCGCAGAAACCGCCATCAGTGGTAAAACCATTGGCTCGATGACCCTTGTTCACGTCGCCATAGTTCTTGCCGTAGTTGTGGCATGAAGTATACATGCCTTCGCGGCAGCGCTTGCACTGTCCGCAGCCGGCGTGAATCTCGACAGTTACGCGTTCGCCGATACTGTATTCATCGACACCAGGGCCAAGCGCTACCACTGTGCCCATGTATTCATGGCCGGGAGTGAAATTCTGATTGAACGGCAGTTCACCGTTTATCTGTGCGGGTGGGCCATGATGAATGATCTCAAGGTCGGTCGCGCAAATGGCGACTGCATCAATACGAACCAGAACTTCCGCCCTGGCCGGTACCGGCACCGGCTTGTCCTTGAGGCTGATATCGCCGGGGTCACCCAGCACCCATGCCTTCATGGTTTCCGGGATCGGATAATCCTTGCTTGTCTTGACATTATCGGGCATGGCCATCTTTGGGTCTCCTCATTGAGAATTGTATTGGCGCTCTAGCGGCGCCTGCTGGTTTCAGGTTTGAATGTGCTCCGGTTCCGGGCTGCCGAACCGCGACGAGATGCGCGCCGCACAATCCTGCACGCAGCGCTTGACCTTGGCCATGTGCTCACCATCAGCACGCATGCTCGGCATCGAGCCGCTGACTGATCCGATCACCGCGCCGGCGTGATCACGAATGGCGGCACCGACACAGACAACGCCAGCCTGGAATTCCTCATTGTCGAGCGAATATCCGTTGCGGCGCACCAGCCGCAAATCTTCCATAAGCTCTGAAATTGTCGAAATCGTCTTGTCCGTATAGCGTTTCAGCCCGCCATAGGCGATGACACGGGCAATTTCGGGCTCGGGCAACCAGGCCAGAATAGCCTTGCCGGTGGCGGTGGCGTGCGCGGCATCGGCCTTCATGCCGTCATCGGAGCCCACCCGAATCGGCAGTTTGGAATCAAGCTTCGCAAAGGTCACCAGCGATGCGCCCTGCAGAACTGCCAGATGCACGCTTTCAAGCGTGGCATCGTTCAGCCGCCTGAGTTCCGGCATGGCAATTTCCGACAGGTTGAACTGTTTCAGCCGGCTGTCCGACAAATCGGTGATGCGCGGACCGAGGAAGTAGCTGCGGGTGCGTGAAGTCTGGCCGGCATAGCCGCGCTTAACCAGAGTGGCCAGAAGGTGGTGACATGTCGAGGCATTGAGCTGCGCTCCGGCGGCAAGCTCGTTCAGCGCCAGCTCGCCGTCGGCATCTGCCAGTATTTCAAGAATGTCCAGGGCGCGTTCAACCGATTGGATTGTACGAGGCATCTTGCCAGACTCAACGACAACAGTGCCGTCCGACCTGTCTGTTCCGACAGGCTGCGTCTCAACTGCCATTTTCGCGCCAGAGGCCATTTGTCAATCCAATTCACCTTATCGAAGACGTTAACATATCAAACCGCAAGTGACGCAGTTGAGTCAAGTATATTTCGTAATTTGAAATCAAATTTGATAATGTGAAATTCTTATCTTCTATCGTTTGCCACGTCAGTTCTGCTTGCCAACTGATCCGCAAGGCAAGACAACGCGTTACACGGCACTTGTGCTAGCTGTTCATATGCGTATAAGCCTGATTGCGATTGAATGGCGTCGACCGCGCGACCCGGCACCTGAAAAAATGCATGAAAGCGAATAGACGCATGTACCATATTATATATGTCAGCCAGGCCGCCCGGCCGATGAGCGAGGAAGACCTCGCCGAGATTTTAAAAAAAAGCCGCGATTACAACGACAAGGACGCCATTACCGGACTGTTGATGTACAAGTACACCCCCTCGGAACAGCGTGGAAACTTCATGCAGCTTCTCGAAGGCGACAAAGACAAGGTCCTGAGCGCTTTTGAAAGGATCAAGGCCGACAAGCGCCACCACACCAAGGTACTCTTGGAGCAAGGCGAAATCGCAGAGCGCAACTTTCCCGACTGGTCAATGGGCTTTCGCAATGTCAACACATCCGACCTGGAGAAATTTCAGGGTTACTCCGACCTGGGTTCCGAAGACTTCTGGCAGCGCGCCAGAGGTGGAGAACTGACAGATGCACTGGAGTTAATGATGTCATTTTACTCGGATGAATTTGCCGACGACTAGGGTCAAGATCTTTGGTTGATTCAACCAAAAGCCATCCTGATCCAGGTCCGGATTTCGCGTGTATTGGCACCTGGATCGACCAAGCTGGACAACTGGGACAGAGTCGGCTTGACTTGCCAGTCCTTTCTCCGCATTTACCGCAATTGGTCAATCTGAAATCATAAGTAGCACATGAAACCATTTCTTATCCTGCAACTTCGTCCGGAAACGCGCGCATCCGACGACGAGTATGAGGCTCTTCTCGAAAAGGGAGGTCTCGATCGATCAGAAACAGTTCGGATCAGGCTCGACCAGGAACCCTTGCCCGGCGGCTTGAACCTGCAGGATCATGCTGCCGTCATCGTCGGCGGCGGTCCCGGCTGCGTCAGTGATCCGGAAGATGAAAAACCCGCCACGGAAAAACAGATCGAGGATGCCGTTCTCGGCCTCATGCCTGCCATTACCGATACTGATTTTCCCTTTCTGGGTTGCTGCTACGGGATCGGCATTCTCGCCCACCATCTGGGCGCTGCAGTGAACAAGCAGCGCTACAGCGAAGAGGTCGGTGCCGTTGAATGCCAGTTGACCCGCGAGGGGAAAAGCGACCCCTTGCTCAAGGACCTACCGGAAAATTTCATGGCCTTTGTCGGCCACAAGGAAGCGGTGCAGGATTTGCCGTCAGGCTGTTCACACCTGCTGGCTTCGGCCCCCTGCCCGTTCCAGATGATCCGCTACAGGTCCAACGTCTATGCCACGCAGTTTCATCCCGAGGCAGACAGCAACGTCTTTGAAGCCCGGGTCAAGATATACAAGAACAAGGGGTATTTTCCGCCAGAGAGCGCCGAAAGGATAATCGAATTCTGCCATCAACAGGATGTTCGCATACCAGGCCAGATACTGAAGAACTTTGTCGAGGCGTACAGATAGCATTGCAAGGTGAAGAGCCGACAGTCCAGCGGTGACTGGGGCATTTCTCGCAAAAGTGGATAACGGTCTTGTTAAAAAGAGATGCTGTATTAACAGACGTTCTTATTTACCTGTCCGTCGGAAGTCGACCAACGTGCAGTCAGAATGCAGTTGGTGCGGGCAAGACTTTGAACCTGCGCTTGCTGGCCCAGGCCAAAACCCTGTACCGGAACCTGCTGAGCGATACCAATCTCTGAAGACTCGAACAGCGGAGCGAAAATAGACAGCGTTCCGAGCGCGACAATGCCCATGCATACCCAGGCGAGCGGCCGGGCACGGCGGTGTGGTTGAAGGGCGGGACGTTGCTGCCCCGGATAAAACCGGCGAGTGGTGGCACGAGCCGCACGGGAACGCTGCGGCCTTTGGGCCTCACCTGCCGACGTGGCTGTCTGCAGATACCTGGATTCGTAACGCCAGACTATTTCGTTCCTTATGCGCTTTGACAGGAAACGCCTGCCCTTTATCTCGCTCTGCAGCATACGTACTGCGTGCCGCCGGTGGTTGTCGGCCAACTTCCTGGCCAGTGTCTGGAGGGTGCGGTGATAGGAGAAATGCTTCCTGTAGAATTGTCGCTCGAGTTTGGCGGCAACACGCTTGAACCGGCTGTGATCGGATGTTCCCAGAACCAGCAGTTTAAACTGGTTGCCCAGTTTGTGGGACATGAAGCAAAACCCGGCGTAATGCTGGCTGAGTTCCGGATACTTGCGAACCAGTTGATCCCAGCGGTCGTCCAGCTTCAAGTATGCCCTCGGGCGAATCTGGGGCTCGACCGCCTTGGTCTTGTGCATCTGCTCCTGCATCAGCCACTGAGCTCGCAGGCGAAGGTAGCGCCGCAACCGCTCCTCATCGCGAAGCACTTCGTAGGCTTCTTGAATCTCGTGAAATTTCTGCTGGGGCTCGCCTTCATCCTGGTGGGTGCGATCAGGATGAAATTTCTTGGCCAGTGCCCGATGGGCCGCTTTGACAACTTCCGGGGCTGCCTGGGAGGACAAACCTAGTACCGCGAAGTAGTCCTTGGTCGGATCACAATGCATTTTACGCAACTCACAGTTGCCCCCCTCACCACGCTAGTTGACCTCACGCGTGGCAAAAAGAAAGGTTAAGGAGCCATCCCATTTTATATTGGAAGCTTTAGCTAGCTACCCCCAATGGCATTAGTCAAAATCATTATATTGACCAGAATGTGGCTACCGATGTTTGAGCGGTAACAACCGCAAGGGTTTCAGCCGGGAATTCAACAAGTGGCGGGAAAACTTCTGCTGTGTATCTGTTTGTGCAGAAAGGATTTTTGATAGTCGCAGGCACAAAAATGTTCCACGACTGCCTGTCAGGACCATTCGACGCCTCACAACAGACCACCCCTTCAAAACACCTGTATGCATAGCCTCAAGCAACAGGCACGGACTGTCGCAACGTTAGTATATGTGTGCACCGTGTTAATATATGTGTGCACCGTCAGGTCCGGATCACGAGCTGTCTGGGCGCACACTTCAGTTATCCAAAACCGCAGAATACTCTCACAAACAGATGTTGTGAAATCGCTGGCATAGTTGTTGCTTTGTACACAGGGCAATTGATGAAAGTTAACAACTGTATCAAATCGAAACGGGATGAGGGCGATGACGGTGGCAAAGGCAAAAGGCAAATCTGCGCAAGCAGCAATCCACAAAAAAACGACAAAGGCAGGTACTGTATACTTGTACGAGCCCAAACCATTTGTTTGGGCGATACGTGATGACAGCAACACCCATGGTGGTCTTTTTCAGACAAAACTCGATGCATACCGGTTTGTACGCTCCGAATTTCCTGCCCGGACCAAGGTCATCCACATACCAAGCACCCCGATATCGCGTGAGGCGAGTAGTACCCAAACCCGATCCGCACAATCGCGAACTGCAATTGCAAAAAGACAATGCCACCGTATCCAACGCGACCCCACAATGAGAAGATCAGCGATGAAAAAAGACCTGAAGACTACTTGCCAACCACATGCAGATATCTTTGAGCAAAAAGAGTCGTCTGTTCAGTCATATGCACGCAGTTTCCCTTTGCTGTGCAACCAGGCCAGGGGAGCTGTTATCTGTGACAAAGATGGCCGCAAGTATCTTGATTTTCTTGCCGGTGCGGGCTCGCTCAACTACGGACACAACAACCCGGTTCTGAAAGAGGCGCTTGTGGAGTATATTTCCAGCGATGGTATTACTCACAGCCTCGACCTGCACACCTGCGCCAAGGAAAAATTTCTCCACTCGTTCAACGATGCAATTCTGGGCCCGCTGCAACTGGACTACAAGATCCAGTTCACAGGACCTACCGGTACAAACGCAGTCGAGGCCGCAATCAAGATTGCCCGAAAAGTGACCGGCAGGTCCACGGTGATTTCCTTCACCAACGGATTTCACGGGGTCAGCCTCGGCTCTCTTGCCCTTACAGGTAACAGCCACTTCCGCGGCGCGGCCGGCCTGCCGCTGCAAGGAGCGGTGGCCATGCCCTACGACAAGTACCTCGGCCCGGAAACCGACACACTCGACTACATGGAGACCATGTTGAATGATCCCGCAAGCGGACTGGATCACCCGGCCGCCGTTATTGTAGAAACGGTGCAGGGAGAAGGCGGGCTCAATGCGGCAAGCTTCGACTGGTTGCGCCGGCTGCAGGCGATCTGCAACAGGCAAGAGATTCTACTCATCGTCGACGACATACAGGCAGGATGCGGCCGCACCGGCGAGTTTTTCAGTTTTACCGCAGCAGGCATCACGCCTGACATGGTAACGATGTCAAAGTCGATTTCCGGTTTTGGCTTGCCCATGGCCGTCTTGCTGATGAAGCCCGAGCACGACCAGTGGAAACCCGGCGAACACAACGGCACATTTCGCGGTAACAATCACGCCTTTGTCACCGCAGCGGCGGCACTTGACCACTACTGGCGCACCGAAGACTTCGCAAAAGCCATTGTGAAGAAAGGGGAGCTTCTGGAAAGCCGGCTGCAGGAAATATTCAAGCTCTACCCTGATGAGGTGGTCGAAATTCGCGGTCGCGGCATGATGCGTGGTCTTCGCTGCAAAAATCCGGAACGGGCCGCAGCCATTACCGCACAAGCCTTCAAGGACGGTGCAATTTTCGAACGCTCAGGTTCGCATGACGAGGTCATCAAGTTCCTCATGCCCTTGACTATCGAAACCGCACAACTGAATCAGGGGCTGGACATTCTGCAGCAGGCGTTCGACACGGTGATCAACGACAAACCGTGCAGCAGGGACGCGCGGCGGTCCGCGAGCAGGAGAACCACGGGGGCTGTGGCAGAAAGCAAGGTTTTCGCCCATCCTGGACAGGCTGAAGTCATCTGATGAGCGCTTACGACTTTTCTGCGCTCGTCGAAGCGAGCCGCAAGCTCAACAGCAACAGGCACGGCCCCGGTTTTCGGGCGATTCAGCAGCTGCCGCGTTCGGTTTTTTGTGCGCCTGCAACTGCCCGAAAGCCATCGGAAAAATCGGCAACGACCGGTATTCGCTGGTCACCAGGCGAGAGACTGGAAAACCTCTTTGAGGATCTGTGCGACAGGCTGGCCCTGACAGATGAAGACTCCCTCCCTGCGGCGGTTACCGCCGACCGGGTATACAGCTTCCGCGATTTGGACAATCGGGCCAATCAGGCCGCGCGTTATCTGAAGGAAAGAGGTGTCAAACCAGGCGACCGGATTGCGTTGCTACTGGACAGGTCTCTTGACACCTATGTCGTCCTTCTGGCGGTACAAAAACTGCGGGCAGCTTACGTGCCGCTGGACAAGGGTTTTCCGCACGACCGGATTGCCTTCATCCTCGAGGACGCCGATGTACAGATGATCGTTTCCCAGGATGCGTTCAGGCAAAAACTCGCTGCTTTCCAGCACGACAAGGTGTTCGTCGATGACGAGAGCCAACAGATAGACAACCACAGTTCAAGCCGGCTGAAGCATCCAGAAACCGGCGAGATGCCGGATCAGTTGAGTTACATAATCTATACTTCCGGAACTACCGGCAATCCCAAAGGCGTGGCCATTGACCATGCCAGCATTTGCAACTTCGTCAGGGTTGCGGCTGAAA
>CAJICM010000188.1_pt1 | contig 17830 bp, 16 predicted proteins | sample 9199691 | NCBI WGS metagenome assembly CAJICM01 (sample SAMEA7708338, study PRJEB35096) | sediment metagenome | biome: marine neritic benthic zone biome [ENVO:01000025]; feature: sediment [ENVO:00002007]; material: shallow marine sediment [ENVO:03000034] sea grass bed [ENVO_01000059] ...
CGTTTTTACTACGGGAGAATGAATCAACCTATATTCCGCTGGGGGCTGTCCACAGGTTAGAAAACCCTGGGAAGACCCAACTGGAATTGATTGAGGTTCAGTCCGGGACGTATCTTGGCGAGGATGATATTGTACGGGTGGAGGACGTGTATGGCCGCGAAGCCAAGCCGGGTTCCGACACAGCAGGCGCAAGGCCAGCACCTTCGCGAATACCGGTAAAGAAGGGCACATCGTCGTGATCTCTCCACCCAGAGTGGCGAATGAGCGGGCGCAGGTTGCCGTGCCTGGCAAGGGCGTCGTGAACCGCCAGCCGATGCGCTTGGTTACGAGAATTCGCTTCCAGCTGATCGGTGGCATCATTTTCGCGGTGATTGTGCCCGGGTTGGCGCGCTGGCCGGCATCCGATCTGGTGCCGAGTTCGGTATGGAACTCCCTGCAATACGCAATGCTGGGTTCCATGCTTGCATTGTTTTTGGGGTACTGGGCATTACGCCAGATGATTGCCTATCCCGGAGTTCAGGCCACGCAGTACATTGCTCCTGCCTTTGCCATCTCATATTCGATCATCATCATGATGTTCTTCTTTTTACGAATTGATTATTCGCGTTACCAGTTCGGTGCCAGTTTCATGGTTGCCATCGTCTGGTTCTATGCGTGCTTCTTTCTGGCCCGACGAACGCTCTTACAGAGTTTTGCTCTGGTGGAAAGCGGCGATACAAAGGGCCTGAAAGACATTGATGTGGTTGAGTGGTTCAGCCTCAGCAAGCCGGTGTTTCCGGAATGGCGGATGGACGGCATTGTCGTGGATCTCCGGGCCGACCTGTCGGATGACTGGAACCGGTTTCTGGCAGACTGCGCGCTCAAGGGAATTCCGGTTTATCACGTCAAGCAGATGGCTGAAGCGCTGACGGGCAAGGTCGAGATTGAGCATTTGTCGGAAAACAGCCTTGGTTCAGTGTTGCCGTCGCTGTTGTATCTGAGGCTGAAGCGGCTTGTTGATGTCGCCATGGCGGTTTTGCTGGCTCCCTTGTTCCTGATAATTATCGCGCTTGCTGCAGTTGCGATTAAACTGGATTCGCGCGGGCCGATCTTCTTTTTGCAACCGCGAATGGGGTTCAGGGGCAAACCCTTCAGGATGATCAAGCTCAGAACCATGCGAGTAGGCGCGCAGAATTCGGGTGGGAATTTTACTGAGGAAAACGATCCCAGGATTACCGGGATAGGACGTCATCTGCGCAAGTACCGGATCGATGAACTTCCCCAGATTGTGAATATTCTCGCAGGCCAGATGAGCTGGATCGGGCCGCGCCCGGAGGCCATTGAGCTGTCCGACTGGTATCAGCGGGATATCCCGTTTTACAGGTATCGCCACATTGTGCGGCCGGGAATTTCCGGTTGGGCACAAGTGCACCAGGGCAATGTTGCACAGGTGGAGCAGGCTACCCATAAGCTGCATTACGATTTTTATTACATTAAGCACTTTTCACCATGGCTCGATGCGCTTATCACTGCAAAAACCATTCGAACAATTTTGACGGGTTTCGGATCGAAGTGATACAGGAGAGTGCAGTTTCATGAAATTGGCAGTAATTGGCGCTGGATATGTAGGGCTGGTTTCGGCTGCCTGTTTTGCGGAGTTTGGATTTTCCGTTACTTGCGTTGACAAGGAAGAGGACAAGATATCCGCGCTGGAGGCTGGCAAAATACCGATCTATGAACCTGGTCTGGAACAGATCGTGCACAGTAATGTCGGGTCCGGCCGGCTTACCTTCTCCACGGATCTCAAGGAAGCGGTGGAGAGTGCAGATGTTGTGTTTATCGCCGTTGGCACCCCGACAAGGCGCGGTGAAGATGCTGCAGACTTGTCTTATGTGTTCTCAGCAGGCACCGAGATTGCCAACGCCATGCAGGGTTTTACGGTTGTGGTCACCAAGTCGACTGTGCCGGTGGGCACGGCTGCCAAGTTGAAAGGCCTGATCCGTAAGACCAGGCCAAACGCTGATTTTGAAGTGGCGTCCAACCCGGAATTTCTGCGAGAAGGCTCCGCCGTTGAAGATTTCCTGAGGCCTGACCGCATAGTGGTTGGCATTAGTTCCAAACGGGCAGAAGCGCCGCTGAGGCAATTGTATCGTCCGCTTACCCAGAAGGACGTGCCAATTGTCTTTACATCGTGCCAGGCCGCCGAGGTTATCAAATATGCTGCCAACACTTACCTGGCCACCAGAATCGGATTTGTGAATCAATTGGCTGACCTTTGTGAAAAGGTAGATGCCGATATCACTCAGGTCACCCGCGGCATGGGGCTCGACAAGAGAATTGGCCAGCATTATTTGCAACCCGGACCAGGTTTTGGTGGCTCGTGTTTTCCGAAAGACACAAGAGCGCTGATGGTGACTGCACGCGAGCATGATGCGGCATTTACCGTCGTCGAAGAGGTAATTGATGCCAATGAACGGCGCAAGGCTGCCTTGATCGAACGCGTCATCAAATCGGTAGGGGGTAACCTGCAAGGCAAACGCATTGCCGTTTTGGGTATTGCTTTCAAGGCGGATACCGATGACATCCGTGATGCAGCGTCATTGGTCTTGATACCGGAACTACAGGCAGGAGGGGCCAGCGTGGCTGCCTATGACCCGGCGGCCATGGAAAATGGTCGTGGCCAGTTTGACAATGTGCAATGGTGTGCCGATGCCTACTCTGCTGCGATGGACGCTTCTGCTGTTGTAATACTCACGGAATGGAACGAATTCCGTGGCCTGGACTTTGCGAGGCTGGCAAATTCCATGAGCTCTCCTGTTATGGTGGACTTCCGCAACCTGTTCTCGCTGCAAGATGTTGAGAACAGTGGGTTTGTTTACCATTCTTTAGGCAGAACACAACATGATCCGATGCGTGATACAGACAAGATTGCCCTGATTCGATCGCATTGATGGTTGGGGAAATCCGACCCCGAAAAAAGTGAGCCTGCCTTTTGAATTCGTCCAGTTTGACCGTAGCGCGTACTCTCAAACCCGTAGCCATTGTGTTTTTGTGGGCCGTCATTCTGCTCAGTATTGGTGTGATTATCCAGTTTGGCCTTTTGGCCAGACCAACAATGGCCTGGCTGTCGCGCGGGCTGTTGCTACCGGATATCCTGTTACACATAATCGCCTTTGCCAGTCTCGCCTTGCCGGCGTTTGTATTGTTTCGACCGATGATCAAAGCGGCATTTGGGGTGTTTGTGATGGGAGCCGGGCTGGAACTGGCTCAATGGATGATGGTACTTGGTGAGGTTTCCCTCATCGATCTTGCTGCCAACGCTACAGGCATTGGCCTTGCAGCCCTCGTGATAGTGCTGTTGAAGCGCTGCGATTTCGCAATACTGCGACCATTGCTGGGCAGCTCCGGTTGACGGGTTTGCCACTTTCCGATCGATCAATTGTTACCTTGAGAGGTTTTGCATGTCTTCCAAGCGTGCGCTGATAACGGGTGTTACCGGCCAGGACGGGGCCTATCTGGCCGATCTGCTGCTGGCAAAGGGTTACGAGGTGCATGGTGTGAAACGGCGATCATCGTCGTTCAACACCGGCCGGATTGATCATCTTTATCATGACCCCCACGAACAGGGTGTAAAGATGTTCCTGCACTTCGGAGACATGACTGATGCAACGAATCTCATACGTTTGATGCAGGAAATTCAACCGGATGAGGTATACAATCTCGCGGCTCAATCACACGTACAGGTGAGTTTTGATACTGCGGAGTACACTGCCAATGCCGATGGCATCGGCGCTCTGAGGCTTCTCGAAGCCATGCGGTTGCTGGACCTGGGTAAAAAGACGCGATTCTACCAGGCGTCCACGTCAGAGCTTTACGGCAAGGTGCAGGAAATTCCACAATCGGAGACGACGCCATTTTATCCGCGGTCGCCTTATGCGGCGGCAAAGCTGTATGCCTACTGGATTACCGTGAATTATCGCGAGGCATACGGGTTTCACGCCTCAAACGGCATCTTGTTCAATCATGAGAGCCCGATACGGGGTGAAACATTCGTAACCCGCAAGATAACCCGTGCGGTCGCGGCAATTCACCTGGGTATTCAGGATACCCTTTATCTCGGAAATCTCGATGCCAAGCGCGACTGGGGGCATGCACGCGATTATGTAGAGGGCATGTGGCGCATTGTGCAGCATGAAGAAGCAGATGATTTCGTACTGGCAACAGGGGAAACCCAAACGGTACGCTCGTTCGTCGATGCAGCCTTCAAAGAAGTCGATATAGATATCGAATGGAGTGGAGAAGGGGTCGACGAAATCGGTGCGGACAAGGCGTCCGGCAGATTGCTGGTGCGGGTCGACCCGCGATACTTCCGACCTACCGAGGTCGATATTCTGATTGGAGATCCCAGCAAGGCCAAGGAGAAGCTTGGCTGGAGTGCTTCAACGCCGCTGTCAGAACTGGTTGCGGAAATGGTGCGCGAAGATCTGAAACAAGTGGCCGATGAACATCGCCGGAACCGGCATGAGTGAACAGATCTTTTCTCTCGAAGGCAAAACCGTCTGGGTCGCCGGCCATCGCGGCATGGTCGGGTCGGCCCTGGTGCGGAGGTTAGAGAGGGAAAAGTGCTCCGTGCTGGAGGCGGACCGCGAAGATGCGGATCTGGTTCGTCAGGAAGAAGTAGAAACATGGATGACCGCCAACAAGCCGCAGGTGGTGTTTCTGGCTGCTGCCAAGGTCGGGGGCATTCAGGCGAACAATGCATATCCGGCGGAGTTTCTTTATGAAAACCTGATGATCGAGGCAAACATCATCCATGCCGCGTTCAAGTCGGGTGTTGAGAAGCTGGTTTTTTTGGGCTCGACCTGTATCTATCCGAAACTGGCGCCGCAACCGATAGCCGAAGAGGCACTGCTCACAGGGCCGCTTGAGCCGACCAATGAGTGGTATGCCATTGCCAAGATCGCCGGCATCAAACTATGCCAGGCCTATTGCCGGCAGTATGGCTGTGACTTCATTTCGGCCCAGCCGACCAACCTCTATGGCCCCGGGGACAATTATGACCTGGAGACGTCACACGTCCTGCCGGCCTTGTTGCGAAAGGCGCACGAGGCCAAAATGTCGGGGTCACAGAGCCTGAGCGTGTGGGGATCAGGAAAACCCCTGCGGGAGTTTCTGCACGTCGATGACCTGGCGGATGCGCTGGTATTCCTCGCCAAGCACTATTCCGGTGAAGGTCACATTAATGTGGGATCCGGCGAAGAGGTGTCGATTGGAGAGCTGGCGGAATTGATCTGCAAGGTGGTGGGCTTTCAAGGGCAGCTGGAATTTGATGCGTCAAAACCAGACGGCACGCCGAGGAAACTGGCGGATGTGAGGAGGCTGAAGGCACTTGGATGGGATGAAGCGCGGGGGCTTCGAGAGGGCCTTGGGCAGATCTATGAGGAATTTCGCGGGTAGGTGAATGCTGGTAACTGGGCGCGCTGGGCGTGCGAGATTGTGCTCACAAGCAACAGGCGGCGGGACATCAAATTTGTGGCTATGCAAGGAATTTTAGCGCGTCGCGAAGGTATGAGTAACGTTCTTGCTGACGCGTTGCTTGTTCTATGGAACGCCAGACCGCCTAGTATGTTGTCAATTTTTGCTCGTGGCAGGAGGTCTCGACACGAGCTGTAGCGGTAATGATCAGCCAGTTGTGGACCTCAACACAGCGCTCAAACTCAGTTCCAACTACCCAAATTCCACCGAACAGGTCACGCAAGCATGCAACGAATTTTGAAAAGCTCTACGAGAAGTGTTGCCAAATCCGCACTCGAACGACTTTCCGGCCATAAAGTCTGGCTAGAACATGCGTCGAATCTCGACGAGGTGCGCGCACTGCTACGTTGTCTGGCTCCGGTTTCAATAACCCAGCCGATGATGCGCATCGGAAGCCCCGAAGATGGCGGGTATTTGGCGCCTGATGACCTCGATGGTGTTAATGTAGCAGTGTCGCCCGGTGTCTCGACCGAAGTCGGTTTTGATCTCGCAATGGCGCAGCGCGGTATGGAAATCTATATGGCTGACGCTTCAGTGGCGGCGCCGCCGATTGAACATCCGCGTTTTCACTTCCACAAGAAGTTTCTGGACGTGTTTGAAGATGGCGAGAACATGCGCCTCGATACGCTGTGTGCCTCGATTGCGCCGGAACATACCGGCGATCGCATCCTGCAGATGGATATTGAAGGTGCAGAATACCGCGTGCTGTTGGACGCGAGCGATGAAACGCTCAAGAGCTTCCGAATAATGCTCGTGGAATTTCACTATCTTGACCACATGTTCGCCGCGTTCCCATTCGGGTTGATCAAGGCGGCCTTCCAAAAACTCCTCCGATTCCATCGAGTGGTGCACATCCACCCCAACAATGTTAGTGGGCCGCGCGTGCGTGATAACGTAGAAATCCCACCGGTAATGGAATTCACATTTTACAGGAACGATCGGGTCGTGCACGAAGCGGACCGAGAGCTTTGCTTTCCGCATCCCCTGGATAAGGACAATTTGCCCGATTTGCCTGGCGTGATCCTGCCGGCGTGCTGGAGATGACGGTAGTGCATCTTGTTCTATCCATCCTTTTTCGCATACAGATTCACGTTGCAAAGGCCGTTCACTGGGCCGGGATACGGTCGCGGCTCAGATGGGAGTACTGGAGATCACGCTTAGCAAGCCTTGGAGAAAACACATCCATATTCGCCAATGTTGTTATTCATAATCCGCAGATGGTTTCAATCGGGAACGGGTGCTCAATCGCAGAGTTCGTGCATATCTGGGGTGGGGGACAGGTTACGATTGGAGATAATGTTCTTGTGGCAAGTCATGTCGCGATCACCTCGATGACGCACGATCCGAAAGCGGAAATTTTCTCGCAAACTTCGGTGAAACAGCCGGTTGTCATAGAAGATAATGTTTGGATAGGAGCTGGCGCAGTCATTTTGCCGGGCACTCGGCTCGAAAGCGGTTGCATCGTCGGAGCCGGCGCTGTCGTTACAAAAGATGTTCCTGCAGACTGGATCGTAACCGGAGTGCCGGCGCAGCGGCTGCGTCGGAGAAAAGAACAGCCCCTGTGACAATGTTGTCAGTCGCCCGACGAGCATCGGCAATGTTTCGTGTTCATGCCATAAAGGCAACAGCGGTCGCCGGGTTGCTTGGCCAGGTTGGACGCCCCTTGGTGTCGTTGTTGACGCTTCCTCTGTTGCTGTCTTACCTGGGGCAGGATGGTCTTGGCGTTTGGATGATCGCACTTTCGCTGATGGGCCTTGTCGGATTTGTCAGCACCGGGCTTTCGGCGAGTGTGGTGACTGCCATCGGGAGGGCGAGTGCCGCACCTTCCGGTAAAAGCCTAGTGCGCTTGTCCACGGCGGCCTCGGTCATCGCCATGTTTTATGCTGCCATCGTGTTGGTGGTGATTGTGCCTGCTGCCTTGCTGATCGACTGGGCTTGGTTGCTGGGTCTTGACAGTGGGCTCTCCGGTCAACCTGTTGCCTGGCTTATGGTTACGCTCGCCGTTTTGCTGGGTTGCGGCCTTGCCTTGTCCGTGCCCCGGCAAATCATGCTTGGGCGCATGCATGGCTACCTGGCTCATATGCTCGACTTTGCCGGACTTATTGCCGGGGCGGTTTGTCTTGTTATTGCTATCTATTTCCAAATGCCGCTCTGGATGCTCGGTGCAGCGTTCATGGCGCCGCCTATCTTGACAGTTTTCATTGGTGGATTGTTCTATCTGCACCATGCCGGTATTCCGCTATTTTCGCGACAGAATTTGGATGGGAAAACGCTTAATGAACTCGGTCGTGACAGTCTGCGCATGGCGGGTTATCAGAGCGCATTCGCAGTGTCGTCACAATCGGACCTGTTCCTGATTGGGATAATTCTCGGCGCGCCGGCGAGCGCTGCCTACGGTATAGCTCAGCGGGTTTTTTCGTTGCCTATCCTGGTTTCGACGAGTGTGAACCAGGCGCAGTGGCCGGCAATGTCGCGGGCTGACGCCGCTGGAGAATACGCAGCGGTCGGAAGGATGTTCCGGCGAACGCTCGTGATCGGTTCCGGCGTTGCAATATCCGTGGCTGTTGCGATTGCGCTTGCGTATGAACCATTGATCAGGCTGTGGCTTGGGCAAGTCATCGAGTCCGATTCGCTGGTGCTTGTGGGCATGGTGGCTTGGGTTACTGTTGCTACTCCGGTCATCACTTTCGACAGTTTGCTGCGCGCCAGGCAGGAAACGAGTTTTCTCATGCGGTGTATGATTGCGATGGCGACGATCAACATTCCGACCACGCTGCTGCTTTTGCCGTGGATTGGCCCGGCCGGCGCGATTTGGGGCAGTGTGGCTGGGTATACCTTTGCTTTGCTCTTGCCATACTCGGTTCGTCTCTGGGGCTCGATTAGTGGAGGCGAAAGGAAAGAAGTCTTAGGTGTCGATACTTCCTAGAGCATTTCTCACAAAAATGGATACCGGTCTTGTGAAAAAGAAATTCAACAACAAAGGGATAGAGCACGGCTTTGATTCAATCAAAACCTGAATCGCTCTGGTGTTTTGCGAATGACCTTTTCGCCGGTTTGCAGGTTGACATCCGTGTGCATCGACAGTGACCGGACTAATAAACCGCGAACTCTTGCTGGGTGCTTGCAGGTGGCAGCGACATGTGAGTTTGGATTGCCAATCAATGATGAGATAGGCGTGCTGCATAAAAAAATACTTTATACAGAAATTACCGGAAACCATTGTGCTACTGAACTGCAGGATGACTTCGCTGCAGCAAATGAGGCCAGCTACTGTTGTCAGGTCTGACAGAGAGTTTAGGTTGTCAAGTATGGTGAAACTGCAAGTACAGTATGCGAAGAAACGTTGATGTTGTGAAACCGATGTCAAATCAGGGTCTTGCACCACTCAGTTTGAACTGGTGGGATCGTTCACAATTCGACTGGGTGAACATGCTTGCGTTCGCCTATGGTATTGGATGGGGTGTCACGTTTGCTTTTATAGGCCGATGGTATGTGGCTGAAATAATTGCCATTTCTGGACTATTGCTTGTAAGCCCACTCACCAGTATCAAACGCTCCTCATTATTAAGGCTAATAATCTTTGGCTATTTTGTCTTGTTCGTTGGAATTTTCATTTCCGATCAAATAAATTCAATTCCAAATGAAAGATCGTTAAGAGGTCTGGCAAATCCAGTATTTGCCGCAATTAACGCATTGTTTGTTTCCTGCTTGTTTATGCGAAATTCTAAGTCGGCAATCTCTATGCTGGTCGGAATTTCGATCGGTAGTTTATTGTTGAGATTACAGTTAGGTTGGGTAGATACCAGGGTTGAAGAAAATCAATTTAAAGCAAACGTAGTTCCAATAATATTACCGATAATATTAATATCTATAATACTTGCCTATAAATTAAACAGAAAATTGGCAGTATATTTTATATTTATAACCGGATCGATGCTAGTATATTTTGGTGCGAGATCCACGGGTTTGAGTTTTTGTGTAGCCGCTGTGTTTATCTTTATGTCGGACCAGCGTGTACGTATTCCTTTGCCACGCGCCGTGACGATTCTGCTGCTGTCAATTGCCGGTGGATATGGGCTCTACGTCCTCTACATACAGTTGGTGCTCGATGGCGTACTCGGTGGAAATTCGGCATGGCAAGTCCGCTTAATGGCAAATCCGTACAATCCTCTTGAGCTTCTGGTTTACGGACGAACCGAAGTTGTGGTCGCCGTGAGTGCCGTTCGAGACGCTCCTTTTTTTGGGCATGGATCGTGGGCAACTGATACTACTGACCATTATTCACGAATTTTTGCCGCAATAAGAAACATACCCCCGGAAGTTTACGTGAGAAATTATCAATATTTCTCTCAAGAACTAATAAAAGGGCACTCGGTGATTCTGACATCCTGGCTTTGGGGGGGTGTGCTAGGGGTACTAGGAATATCGATGGTTATTTATGGTGCCTTGCGGCGCTGCAAGGACATCGTCTTTCTGGAGTCACTATTTCCTGTGGCCGCAGTGCTCTTAGCGGATTTTGTGTGGAATGCGATGTTCTCACCAATTGGACACATAAGGACAACGTTTCCGGTGATACTGGGCCTTATTGTGTGTGCTCATGCGGCTCGAGAAGCGATTTGGCGTCCGAATGAGATACTGCACGGCGTTTCACCAAGACGACCAATATCCCAAACATAGCCAGGCTGAATTATGAAGCTATCAATTGTAACAATTTCATACAATCAACAGAGGTATCTTAGGGAATGTCTAAATTCAGTCATAGAACAAAAGCGAGATAACGTTGAGTACATCGTAGTCGACCCGGGCTCAACAGACGGCTCGCGTGAAATTTTGAGCGAGTATTCTCGACACATCGATTGTACTATCCTTGATCCAGACAAGGGGCCAGCAGATGGCTTGAGCAAAGGGTTTAGTCGAGCGACGGGAGATGTATTTTACTATCTAAACTCCGATGATATCGTGTTTGAAGATGCATTTGTTCAAGCCATGGAGTACTTTGAGAACAACAGTGAACTGGACGTTCTTATTGGCCACGGTATGTTTTTGGATGAAGAAGCACGGCCAATTCGAAAAATTTGGTCTGATCCCATTTCCCGCATGAGACTAGCCTTTGGCGGGGGGATTGTCGTACAGCCGGCAACCTTCTTCCGCCGGTCTATATACGAGGCTGTGGGCGGGTTTAATGTAGAGAACCGGTCCAACTGGGACGGGGAGCTTATCACCGATTTTTTCCTGGAGGGGGCCAACTTTGAGATTGTGGACAGACTATGGGGTGGTTATCGCTTGCACGGTGGCAGTATCACATCGTCAGCGAAACTACGTGAGCAAATTGCGGGGTGGAGCGACAGGAAAAAAGAAAAACTAGGATTTCGAATTCCAGCGCATCTTGATCAGCTAATCTCCAAATACTACCAAGTAGAGCGGACATTGAGACATCCATCAAATATCTACGCTAGAATGGTTCACGGTAAGGTCTTCGGCGGCTCAAAGTAATGATCGCGAAGCTCGTTATCTCCGTTTTGATCTGGCCCTTACCCTGGTTCTTGCGCCGATTTGTTTTTCAATACCTGTTTTATTATGAGATTGACAAAACGGCCTATATCGGCAGATCGATCATTTGCTGTCAAAAGGTCAAGCTGGGTCCCGGTGCCAAAATAGGCGATTTCACGATTATCAGAAATCTCGGAGAGCTTTCATTGGCGCAGAAAGCAAGAATTGGCACTTTCAATTGGATACATGGTTATTTAGGGGAAGGTGACCATTTCAAGGATTGCCCGGGACGAGTTTCCAAGTTAGAGCTTGGCGATAGTGCGGCGATTACTGCACGCCACATACTGGATTGTACCGATCTGGTCTCTTTAGGGTCTCATTCCATTATTGCGGGTCACAGATCACAAATATTAACGCACGGTATCGACTTCTCAGAAAATAAACAAATGTGCTGCCCCGTGGAAATTGGGAGTTACTGTTTCATTGGTACGAACTCGTTGGTTCTACGAGGTAGCAAGCTTCCAAACTATTCAATAGTCGGAGCGGGTTCGGTGTACGCTATTAGCGATCCTCAGGACGATTACAGTTTGTTCGTTGGTAACCCTGCCCAAAGGGTGAAGACCCTGTCCAAGGAGTATTCTTATTTCAACAGAACCGTTGGAATGGTGCTGTGAAGTCGAAAAACTGACAATCACCCATTGTTTTGGTTTGGTTTTTTTACCTCGAAACCAGACGTAGCCGATTGTTGCAACGGGAAACAACTAGATAAAAATGAAACAGGCACTGCCGAATCCAGCGGGAAGGCGCCTACCAGTTTGCTACTGCCGGCAAGGTAATCCAATCGAGGATGCCGGCATTGCGACTTTGACGTGGTTGCCTGTGTGCAACGAACCAGGGGTTGGAGTGGGTCTTTAGGCAGCGGTTAAAAGGAATGGTGATGTCAATCGTTGCGCTTAAGTATTTGTCGACCGAGCAACCCGCCTGAGATTGCGTGAAGCGTGAGTTTTTCCCAATACTTTATCGAGACGCGAGTTGGCAGTTTCCATTCTTACAATAGGATACATTAGATGGCCCGCGCGAACACGTTATCGATTGCGCACACAGTAGCCTCACTGCATGAGATGTCGGCTGGCCCCTCGTACAGCGTTCCCAGCCTGGCGCAAGCTCAGGCAGATCTGGGTTCGGATGTATCGTTGTACTCTGTATCTGGTACTGAGCGATATGGCAGTCCGAATCTGAGCGACCGTCGTTTTGCGAAAGATGTGGCAAATGTGCCGGTTCTGGGACGTTTGTGGTTGTCCAGTAGCATGAGCCGTGCGCTTGCTGCAGCAAACCATGATATTGTGCACACTCACGGACTCTGGTTGGCCCCCAACATCTATGGGTCTTCATCCGGGCGTTTTGTCATTGCACCTCGTGGTATGCTGTCAGGTGTTGCGCTCAGCTTTTCGCCCGGAAAGAAGTGGATGATCCGCAAGCTGTTCCAGGATAGGGCTTTCTCGCGCGCGGCATTGTTTCACGCTACGGCACAAAGCGAATACGAAGACATCCGGCAATTTGGCTTGCGTGCACCGGTAGCGATTATTCCAAATGGTATTCACATACCTCCGGATGCTAACCGCACGCGCCAAAACGTGCCGCGCATTGTGTTGTCACTGGGTCGTATTCATCCCAAGAAAGGTCTGGATCGGTTGCTCCGGGCTTGGACCGAGTTGGAGCATGATTTCCCGGACTGGTCTTTGCGCATTGTCGGACCTGATGAGAACAATCACTCTCGGGAACTGACCGCGCTGGCGCGGGAACTCGGCCTGAAAAGGGCCGGTATTCATCAACCTGTTTTCGGCGACGAGAAGCTTGCAGCATATCGCGGTGCCGACCTTTTCGTATTGCCGACGCGCAGTGAGAACTTTGCAATAACGGTGGCCGAAAGCCTTGCATGTGGAACACCAGTTATCTCGACCAAGGGCGCGCCCTGGCAAGGGCTGGACGAGAACCGATGTGGATGGTGGATCGACCATGGGCCATTGGCACTAGCCAACGCCTTGCGCGAGGCGATGCTGCTTACGTCCAGACAACGTGCAGAAATGGGAGCCAGAGGTCGAGCGTGGATGGAGAGAGATTTCTCCTGGGATAGCATTGCGGTCCAGATGGTGGGGGTCTACCGGTGGCTAGTCGAAGGCGGTGATCCACCGGAGACTGTGCGGATTGATTGAAAATTCCGTGCTCGATTGTGGCGTAATGTGAAAACCATAGAGACACAAATGCACAAGGAAGTAGAAAGAGCAGAGGTCGAAATCCTCCAGGAAATCGGGTTTCGCAATCGGCTGCGGCGGAGTGTGTGGCTGCTGTCGTGTCTTGTGTTTTTCAGGTATACTCCAGTCATCATGCACCGGTGGCGGCGGTATGTTCTGAAACTGTTCGGGGCCCAGTTGGGTGCAAGGGTATACGTCTATCCTTCGGTTCGCATTTGGGCTCCGTGGAATCTGAATATGCAAGACGGCAGTTGTCTGGCCGCCGAGGTGGAGTGCTATAATGTTGCGCCGATAGCATTGGGACCACGCGCTCTTGTCAGTCAGCGCGCTCACCTTTGTACTGCCAGCCACAATTTCGACGATCCGGAATTTCCGCTGGTTGGAGCGCCGATCACCCTAGAGGCTGACAGCTGGGTGACTGCCGAAGTATTTGTGGCACCCGGTGTAACTCTGCGCGAAGGGGCAGTCGCACTTGCGCGTTCGGTCGTGACCAAGGATGTCCCCGCTTGGACTGTTGTGGCTGGAAACCCTGCGCGCAGCCTTCGCCAACGCCGCAAGCCAGGATCGTGAACTGGTGCTTCTTCCATGCGCCTCTCGCGATCGGGACAACCCGGATTCCAACAATACTGTGATGGAGTGAGAGATGGGATGGCAGACTAACCCAGCCGCCATGGCATTACGTAGCGTTCTTCGGCGCGCTGGATTAACAAAGTTGATCGGCGGACTGCTTCGCCGTGGTAGCTATGAAGAGGCCTTCGATGTTGCGTTTCTTGCCTGCATTCAGCCTGGCGACTGCGTTTGGGATATTGGCGCGAATGTGGGTTACTACACCACGAAGGTTTGTGACAGGGTTGGGGATACGGGGCATGTGTTCGCTTTCGAGCCGAGTTCCACAAACAGAGTTCAACTTGCCGAAGCACTGGTCGGTCGCGCAAATTCATCCATTGTTCCAATGGCCCTTGGTAAGGAAACTTCGGTGACGTTTCTTCAACAAGGTGATGACGAGATCGGTGCTACAAGCAGGGTGGTAGAGGAAAGTTCTACCGGTGCGGAACGGGTTGAGATCGCGCAAGCTGATGACCTGTTAAGACGATCGATTGTCGCGCAGCCCCAGGTCGTGAAAATAGACACCGAGGGCTATGAACTAGACGTGTTGGAAGGTATGAGTGAAATACTATCTAACCATTCTCTGCGATGCGTTGGCGTGGAAATCCACTTCGGGCTGCTGCAGCAGCGCGGTCTGCAAAATGCCCCTAGAGAGATCGAACGCATACTTGGCGAAGCCGGGTTAAAGCCCCATTGGACTGATACTTCGCACATCATTGCAACTCGATGAGCTTTCCGCGGTGAGCGCTTTCGCAGAACAGGTAGGTTTTCCTGCTCTCGCTTTCGGCACTGCGAGCTTGCACCGGGTCGGTGGCTCCGCCGCCCTGACCGATCTTCTGCTGACAGCAGTCGACGATGGTTTCTCGCATTTCGACACTTCACCTTACTATGCGTTCGGCCAGTCTGAGGCCGTGCTGGGGTCGATCGCTGCGGTACGTCCGGAAATCACGGTGACCACGAAGGTTGGTCTCTACCCTCCGGGCAACCGGGTATCCGGCCGATACCTGACATTGACGCGGAAGTTGGCCGGCAAGGCGCTCCCGTTCTTGAGCCGCCCTCTTGTCGACTTCACGATAGCCACGGCTGACTTAAGCCTCGAAAGAAGCCTTCGCGCGTTGCGGCGGGAGCGCATCGAGATATTACTTCTTCACGAGCCGGCTGCTGACCTGATCGCAACTGACGAATGGAAGGGATGGTTGGAGCGGCAAAGGAAAGCGGGTCGCATCGGTTGCTTCGGCGTTGCTGGTGTGGGGTCGCGGATCACCAGCTTTATGGGCGGGCCTCTTGCAGCTGTAATACAAACCGAAGACAATATTCACGGCGAAGCCGCCGATCTACTGGAAGCTTTCGACAGGCGGGCTGATTTCGGATACGGCTATTTCTCGGGCGCCGCCCGCCCGACCATCGCCGAACTCGCAGCTTATCTGGGGTCGGAACGTGCTCCCAAATGCGCGATTGTATCGACCTCGCGAAAGGACAGGCTGACGAAATTCGCGGCAGCATTTGAGGAGCGCATGGAAGGCAGGCTTGTCCTTGATCCTTGATTTTGCGGAACTGGCCGATCTACCGCTGACAAGAACCGATATTGTCGTGATTGGCGCAGGTCTTGCCGGTCTTGCTCTTGCTGAACGCCTCATGCACGAGGGTTTACGAATTCTCGTTTTGGAATCAGGGGACCGCACCCAGGACGGTGATGAAGACCCACTCAATCGGGTTGAGCAAGCAGGGGTTCATTACTCAGGTGCCACCAGTGGTCGCTATAGATGTATCGGAGGATCCACTTCGCGTTGGGGTGGAGCATTACTTCCGTCGCTTCCGTACGACCGATTGCCCCATCCTGTGGACTGGCATGACGGTTGGCCTGTGACCGCAGAGGAACTGAACTACTACGTTCCGGATGCCGAGAAGCTATTCGACTTGCCGGCAGGCTCTTATGAGGCGGATGCGCTTCCACAACCTGCGCCACCGACGCTCGGCGACTTTGTGCAGCGCGCGCCAAAATGGCCACCATTGAACAGACGCAACATCGGGCTGAACCTAGAGCAGGCCCTCTCCGCCTCCGGTGAGATCCGTGTTGTGGTCAATGCGTGTGTGACCGACCTGATTTTCAAAGACGGTGCAGCTTGCGGTGTTGTGGTGCAGGGTCTGTCAGGAGGCAGGCTGGAGATACATGCCAAGGCCGTCGTCCTGGCGGCAGGTGCGATTGAAACGACACGCCTTCTTCTGGTAGCACAAAAGTCGGAACCAGCCCTGTTGGCGGAATTGCCGATCGGCAATTGGTTCAGCGACCACGTTTCCGCGCCGGTCGCACGACTGGAGCCCGTTGCCGAGTCCGCCCTGGGCTACTATTTCAGCTTTGCCTTCTCGCAAGGTGCAATGCGCAATTGGCGCTACGAGCTAGCTCAGGCTGCACGCACGGCAGGAGGACTGCCGGGGGCATTTGCTCATGTGGCGTTCACACGCGACGCTGGTGGGGGATTTGCTGCCTTGCGGGAAATTCTGCAGTCCGGCCAGAAAGGCGTGTTTCCATCTCCGAGGGCTTTTGCGGCGATTGCTGCCGACGCTCCATGGTTTGCCAGGGCAATCTATCGCCGTTTCGTGCACGCTCGCGTGCTGCCGCCGGATGATGCCAATTTCGAGCTTCATCTCGTTACCGAACAAGAGCCGAACGCCACAAGCTGCGTCACGCTTTCTGAAACGCAAAAGGATAGATTCGGCGTCCCACTGGCCCGTATTGCCTGGTCCGTATCCGATTCCGATTTTGCATTCTTTCATCAGGTTCGTCGGTTGTTTCTTGATTCTTGGCTAGAAGCATCTACTGCCCGTCTTGCCAAGGTCGTCGAATACGCTGAAACGGATGTTAATCTTTCGATTGAACAAGGCGGCGGGGTGTACCATCCGGTCGGTACAACGCGTATGGGCAAGAAACCCGGGACAAGCGTTGTTGATGCGAAACTCGCCGTGCATGGAGTTGCCGGCCTCTGGATTGCATCGACTTCAGTTCTTCCCACTAGCGGAAGTACCAATCCAAGCATGGATCTGCTGCTCCTGACGCTGCGTCTTGCCGATACGCTCAAGAGGCATTTTGCTTATGCTGGTTAAGATTGTCTGCTAGATGTAATTAATCAGCATGAACTTCTCACAAGGCTGCCGGATATAGATTGTCGGGGAACGTTCAACGGTAAGAGTTGACGCTGTGCCTGAGCACCCGTTCAGGTCTCAGAGATCTTCGACACCTGATACACATAGGCTGGACCAGAAAAAGCACTTATGCCCCTGACTGTCGTCATTCTGACCCTGAACGAAGAGCGCCATATCGAACGCGCGCTTTCATCCGTCCAGCAGATTGGCGATCGTTTCGTTGTTGTTGACAGCGGTTCAACTGATCGAACCGGCAAGATTGCTCAAACTCTTGGGGCAGAAGTTCTTACTCACCCATTTGTTACCCATGCAACCCAGTTCAATTGGGCTCTTGACCAATTGCCGCCGGACACGGACTGGGTATTGCGACTGGACGCAGACGAAATCGTTACGCCGCAACTGGCTTTGGAAATCAAGACATCACTCGATACGCTGGGCGACGATATTGAAGGCGTTGTTGTTTCTCGCCGCATAACATTCATGAACCGGCCAATTCGGTATGGCGGCCTGTTTCCGATCAGGGTTTTGCGGCTCTTTCGTCATGGCAAGGGACGCTGTGAAGATCGCTGGATGGACGAGCACATAATAGTGGATGGCAAAACAGTAGATTTTCAAGGCGAGATAGTAGACGACAATCTCAACTCGCTTACCTGGTGGACCGAGAAGCATAACTCATATGCCAGCAGGGAAGTGGTCGATATTCTCAACCTTGAACATCATTTCATGCCGCACGAAACTGTAGCGAGCTTGAAGAGCGGCCAACAAGCCGGTGTGAAACGATGGCTGAAGGAACGGGTTTATGCCCGACTGCCTGGTGGCTTCCGGGC
>CAJICM010000028.1_pt1 | contig 17740 bp, 14 predicted proteins | sample 9199691 | NCBI WGS metagenome assembly CAJICM01 (sample SAMEA7708338, study PRJEB35096) | sediment metagenome | biome: marine neritic benthic zone biome [ENVO:01000025]; feature: sediment [ENVO:00002007]; material: shallow marine sediment [ENVO:03000034] sea grass bed [ENVO_01000059] ...
ATTATCCCTGCGGCGAAAAAGTATGGCATTGCCGCGCTTTCCATTACCAACTCCTACAATTGCGGCAGGCTTGGCGGTCACACTGAACGTCTGGCTCGCGAAGGGCTTCTGGCAATGGGGTTCACCAACGCGCCCGCTTCGATAGCGCCGCCGGGTGGAATCAAGGCAGTTGTCGGCACAAACCCGATTTCCATTGCCGCGCCAGACGGCAAAGGTAGTGTTGGATATGTTATAGACCAATCATCCTCGGTAGTGGCAAAGTCCGAGGTTATGCGTCATGCCGCACGCGGCGAAGAAATCCCACTTGGCTGGGCTCTGGATGCGGACGGAAATCCGACTACCGATCCCAAACAGGCTGCTACAATGGCACCGGCAGGCGGTTATAAAGGGTTCGGTCAGGGCCTTCTGGTGGAAACCATGTCATCCCTGATGAGCGGCGCGCAACTGGGAAGCGTCATGTCTCCTTTCGCAACGGATGCGGGAGGGCCATGTAATTCCGGACAATTCTTTCTGGCGATAGATCCTCAGGGCTTTTCGGCCGGTCTATTTGCTGACCGTTTCGCTGATCTTGCCAGTACGATCACCGAACAACAAGGAACGCGACTGCCAGGCCTGAGACGCTTGGCTAACCGGCAAGAAAGCCTTGCTCGAGGAACCATCGAGGTCGACAAGGACCTGTTGAAGCGGGTACGCGATTGTACGCGCTGATGTTGTAATAGGGCGATGGTCTGATGGCTGTTGACTTTGAGATCGAGTGTGTCGTGGCGGGTGCCGGTGCAATTGGCCTGGCTGTCGCACGTGAAGTTGCGCAAGCCGGCCGTGAAGTTCTGATAGTTGAATCCGGGGATGCATTCGGGCGCGGCGTATCCTCCCGATCAAGTGAAGTGGTTCATGCAGGATTGTATTACCCGCCTGGTTCCCTGCGCGCCCGATTGTGCGTTGAGGGCAAATGGCTGTTGTACGACTTCATGAAGAAACACAATGTCGCGCATACCAGGTGTGGCAAGTTGATTGTGGCCTGCGAAGCGCATGAAGCGGAAATCCTCGATAGCATTGCCGAAAGAGGAGCCGCAAACGGCGTTGACGACCTTACCATGCTTGATCAAAGGCAGGCGACAGCGCTTGAACCGGAGTTGGCTTGCGTTGCAGCAATTTTTTCTCCGTCAACCGGTATGATGGATTCTGCCGGAATCATGTTGGCATTGCTGGGTGAAGCAGAAAATGCCGGCGCAATCCTGGCTACGAGGTCCCCGGTAGCGGGCGGTCGCGTTGGTGGCAGGCAGATTGAAATTGATATTGGCGGTGCAGAACCAATGACGGTCGGTTGCTCCGTGTTTGTCAATTCCACCAGTCTTGATGCACCCGACGTCGCCTCGAAACTTGAAGGTCTGGACGCTGTGCATGTGCCGGACGCGTATTTCGGCAAGGGAAGTTACTTTTCAATGACTGGAAAAGTTCCTTTCGAACGGCTGATCTATCCTTGCCCTGTAGTTGGTGGATTAGGCGTCCACCTCACCATTGATGTTGGCGGACAGGCGCGATTTGGACCTGATCTGGAATGGGTCGAACAGCCAAGCTATGAAGTAGATCCTGCACGCGGTGACCAATTTTATGCACTGGTCAGGCGTTACTGGCCCGGCCTGCCGGATGGTGTCCTGCAACCATCCTACGCCGGTGTTCGTCCCAAAATCGTGCCGCCGGGAAACCAGCCCCAGGACTTCCGGATCGACGGTCCACAGGTCCATGGCGTTCCGGGTCTGATAAATCTTTTCGGCATAGAAAGTCCCGGGTTGACGTCCAGTCTTGCAATTGGTCGATATGTCATGAGTCTGATCAATGATCTGTAGATATTCACGTATTTGGGTAATCGAGCCAGCGAAACTGTTTCCTGCGATCAAACTGGAATGTGTCATCGCGTGACAGGCTATGGGCGCTCAATAGTGGTACTGCCGAAAACATTTTTTCACCTTGGACACCTTTTCGGACACTCATCAGTAGAGGAAGCACTTGATGAAGAAATCTTTCACAACTGCCCTTGCAACGGCAGTAATGGCGTCAGTCAGCCTGACTGCGGCTCAGGCTCAAACGGAAGAGTTGGTTGTTGCTATTTCCCCGGAATGGCCGATGCCTTTCCAGTATGCGCAAGCCAAGAAAATTTATGACAAGGAACTGGGTGTCGCGGTAAAATGGGTCTCATTCGATGCCGGTACAGCGATGTCCGCAGCCATGGCCTCCGGTGACGTTCATATTGCCGTTTCGCAAGCTGTAATACCGTTTCTGACGGCTGTTTCCGCCGGCCAGGACCTGCAGGCAATTGATATTGCACTGACTTATTCTGACAATGACAATTGCGTTGTTCGTAAGGATCTCGAAATAACCAAAGAAAATGCCAAGGAGCTGGAGGGAAAGACTGTTGGAATGCCTCTAGGCACGTCGGTGCACACTGGTTTTCTGGCTCAGATGGCTCATTTTGGCGTTGATACAACGACAATGAAAATCATTGACATGGCGCCGGTCGATTCAGCTGCAGCTTTCGCAAACGGTAAAATGGACATGGTGTGCGGCTGGGGTGGCCCGCTGCGCCGCATGAAGAATTTCGGCAACGTTCTTATTGAAGGCGAAGAAAAGGAAAGGATCGTCGGCAAGGTTTATGACGTGATTTCTACGGTCGGATCGTGGGCCAAGAACAACGCTGAGCTGGTTGCCAGGTTCCTGAAAGTCACAAACGACATGAACGACAGGTTCAACAATGGTGGTGAGGCTGAAATGATTGGTGCTATTGCCGAGATGGCCGGCCTGGATGAAGCCACCGTAATGGTGACCATGACCACTGGCATGAAATTTATCTCTTCCAAGCAATCGCTTGGTGACGGATGGATGGGCGGGTTCCTCATGAAAGACTTCAAGGCAACTGGCGCCAAGCTTGCCGAAGATGGAACGATTGAAGCAGTGGAATCATACGAAGGCGCAATAAACAGCAGTTACCTGAAAGCCGCAGCGGCAATGTAACGGCACACAAGCGGGCAGCTGAAAAATTGACTGACCTTTATGCTCTGTCTTTTTGAAAGCGATAACAAAGGGATAGAGCGCGGTTTTGATTCAATCAAAACCTGACTCGCTCTATTTTCGATGTATCGACGCGATCTGAATTGACGAAATGTGGCGCGATTATCTGGCTGGCGCACCGGACTTCATGCCGAGATCTCGCATCACCTTTTCGACGGCTGTGAGAAACTGTCCTGCGACGGTCTCGTCGACCGCTCCAATTGTGGCAACTCTGAATCCGGCATCAATTCCCGGACAGCCTTCATCGTCCATGATGACAAATCCCATCTGGCGCAAACGGTGCAGGAAGGGCAGTTGCGAATAGCGTTTATCCGCAGGCGCCCTGAACAAGGTAAGGTAGCCACACTTTGCGGTGCTCTGGGCAAGCGCGGGCGAGAATCCCAGCCTTGCCATTCCCTGCAACAATCGCAGATGGCTTTGCTCATAACGCTTGCGGCGCATTTCGGGTCCACCTTCGAGAAACAGTTGCCGCAAGGCGACACCGCACGCCACAATTGAGTGGGCAGGAGGCGTGCCCGGAAACCAGCCGGTGCGGTGTATGCTACGCCACAAGTCCGCCAGGTCCAGCGTTGCGGAAGGAGACCTCCCCAGTCCGTCCGATAGCAAGTTGCGACGTACCATAACAAAGGAGAAGCCAGGAACACCTCCAATGCAGGCCCAGGGCACTCCGATGGCGGCATCCACTGTGCCGGGAGCAAGGTTGACAGGCATTGCGCCAATGCTGGCGCGCACGTCCATGATCACCCTGCGGCCTGCCTCGTTGGCGGTTGCTGACAGTTTTTCGACTGGATTGATCAAGCCGGTGGATACATCTGTTTCCGCTAGGTAGACCGTCATGATGTCAGGATCATCTTCCAGGGCTTTTGACAACCTTTTAACCGTGACGGGTCTCAACGGTGAACCGGAGATATTTGCCACCGGTCGCTTCATATGGGTCAGGATGCGGGTTGCCTGCGCGGCGTGGGGACCGTGAGCTGCAATCAACGTCTTGCGCTTGCGCCCCGTTGGAGCGAGTGCGCCAAGCACGCTTTCAAGAATGGCATCTCCGGATAGATGTAGAGGAATGCAGTCATACTCACTGCTGCCGTTAACAAGGTCGAGCAACTGTTCGGTAACACCCAAAGCCAGCGAAACAAATTCTGTGTCCCGCATGCTCCAGTCTGCCAGCATTGCGAGCTTCACCTCGCGCGAAGTCGTCACAGGCCCCAGCGTCAGCAGCCACGGCATGTCTTCTTGACCTTCAGGTCCATTAAAGGAATGTGAGTACTTGTGTTCTTCGGCGAGTGCCATGAAATTGCTGTGCCTTTGATCTAGGTGTGCGACAACCTCGATACGCCGTAATCAAGCCTGCTATGGCCAGGTATGTAACCATAAGCCGGGTTTAGTTTACAGGCGCCAGTCGATTGGTGGAAGGCCACGTTGCGAGAGCCATTCTTGAGCCTGTGCGAACGGTTGCGAAGTAATAAACCTGTGCTGCGGACCGCCACCATGTGCGAGAGGTGACGGGTGTACGGTTTTTATAACGCAGTGCCGCTTGGTGTCCAACCGGGCACCTGTTTGTTGTGCGTATTTCCCCCACAACATGAACACGATCGGAGATGCCTGATCATTCAATCGATCAAGGATCTCACCAGCCAGGGGTGCCCAGCCGATATTCTTGTGGCTGTTTGCTTTGCCCGCCTCAACGCTCAACGTCACATTGAGTAGCAGAATCCCCGCTTGGGCCCATTTAATGAGATTGCCGTGGGAAACGGGAGTAATTCCCAGATCAGCCTCAAGGCTGGCAGATATTGTCTTGAGTGACGGCGGCATCCGCTGCTCCGGATTTGCCACAGAAAAGGCAAGTCCATGCGCATCACCAGGAGTGGGGTAGGGGTCTTGCCCAAGAATTACAGCCTTCACCTGCTCGGGTTGCACTATTTCAAGTGCCTTGAAGACATCCTTGGCTGTCGGCAAAATCTGCGCACCTGAATTGACTGCCTCATCAACTCTTGCCGCAGTCTCTGCTGCGGCGCCGGTTGTAAAGAAGCGGAGGTTTCCCCAACCTGTAGATTTCATGGCGCAGACGGCTTCACCATAAGTCATTGGTGTTGCTATTGGTGTTTCAAGGGTCTTTTCCAAGGGCAATCCTCATCGGGCGCTTCTAGCAGTGGCATCCACGTGCAAGACATGGTATTCGATTTCAGAGACCCGCCCCAGGGGGGATATATTTTCTAGCGGTATAGAGGAAAACAGACAGATGAAACCAGTAGTTATCATGGTTGGTGCCGACAAGGGCGGCGTTGGTAAAACCACAATTTCACGTGCGATGCTGGATTATCTGCATCGCAAGAATGTTTTGGCTCGCGCATTTGACACCGAGAACCCGCGCGGCACACTGCATAGATTTTATCCGGCGATCACCGAAGTTATCGATTTGCACAATGTGGCAGATCAGATGAAGGTTCTCGATACGCTGGAGACCGCAAAGGTGCCTGTAACGGTTGTGGATTTGAAAGCCGGAAACCTGTCATATGCGCTTGAGACTTTCGAAAAGATTGGCGTACTGCAGGCAGCTCGCGATGGCATGTTTGAAATGGGGCTGATCCACGTTGTCGGTCCAGCGATTGCTTCCCTGGATGAGCTCCAGGAAGTGACACCTTTTGTGGAAGGACTTGATTACACCGTTGCGCGCAATTTCATCAATGAAACGAACTTTTTCGAATGGGACGAGAAAACCTACAAACGATATTTCTCGAACGTCAATGAAGCTCGCGAAATTGTCATTCCAAAACTCAACGAAATGGCCGCAGAGCAAGTGGATCTTGCTGATGTTACTTACAAGAATTTCATCGAGAATAAGGACAGCCAGGGTAAAAAAGCAGACTTCTCATTTGTCCTGCGCGGCTATGTGAAGAAGTGGTGCTCTGAAATTGATGACGAATTTGATCAGCTTCGCCTGATGCAGATGCTGATTTCAGGTAATTCTGGAGACAGTACAAAAACCAAAAATTAACGGATTTAGACTCAAGGTGTGGTAGTTACCCGGCGACTTATCGGCTGCCGGACAACAGTTTGGACAGGCAGTCATATCTGTGGGTGCCTGACCTAATGTGCCAGATCGCGGGTGCAATCGGTTAAACTAGAGCATTTCTCACAAAAGTGGATACCGGTTTTGTGAAAAAGAATTGCGACAACAAAGGTATAGAGCGCGGTTTTGATTCAATCAAAACCTGAATCGCTCTAGGTGTATAGCTGGCCGGGTTGTGACGGTTTTAGTAACGCGATCCGCTGTCCAGTCATTCCGGAGTATCAACAGGACGAATTACGTGAGCGAACGGGCCGGAAGTCAGGTATTTGTTGTGTGTTCCAATGAGGCGCGCAACGGCAAGACTCTGGTATCGCGCCTGTTGATGGATCACTTGCTGATGATCGGTCACACTCCGCACGTGTTTGATTGCGACGAGCCGCGGGGCCGAATAAGGCGCTTCTATCCTGATGATTCAACGCTGATTGACATTGAAAAAACCAGCGGCCAGATCCGGCTGTTTGACACCATTCTGGCACAACCGAAACGTGACTACGTCATCGATCTTTCATCACATGCGTTGGACACATTCTTTACCGTTGTCGAAGATCTCGACTTCATTAATGCGGCCCATGAAGTGCGCGTAGAACTCGTTATCGCATATTTGCTCGATCAGACTGCAGAATCCGTAATGATCGCAAGGGATCTGCGTGGAGCCTACTCCGCTGAAACCTTCTATCTTTTCCGAAATGCCTGGAACGGAAACCCGCTGGTGACCCGGCAGGGGCGTGAGGTCTATGAAGAAATTGAGCCGGATACCGTTTTCAGCCTGCCATTGCTGGACCGAGAGGCCATGGCAGCTGCCGAAGAACCACCGTTTTCATTCGTGGAGTTTCTTGAAGGAAGATATACGCATGTTCCACCCGCTTTGCGGTTGCGCCTGCGGTCTTTTCTGTCAGAAGTGTTTGGTCAGTTTCAGCGACGCGATTTGTCACTCGATCTGGGTTCGCTGAAGAAAATGGGACTGATCTGAGGTCTTGCGGCTGAGCTGGATGTTTAGAGCACTTCTCACAAAAGTTGATACTGGAATTGTAAAAAAGCAATGCAACAACAAAAGGATAGAGCGTGGTTTTGATTCAATCGAAACCTGAATCGCTCAAAACGCCGTTTCAAGCCGATCAACGGTCAGCGAAAGCATACATCTGCAACCGTTATGGTCCTTTCGACAGATACGAACGCGGGATGCTACTTCAAGGTTATCAACATGCCGCCGGCATCCAGAGACGCATCCAGACCTTGTTGTTCACCCCATAAGACCAGCCTTACATTGTTTTCGTTAATTAGTACCAGGTTCTGTCCGCCACCGCTGATGGCGACTGCGGAGGCTTGCGCAGTAACGTAAGTCCCGGCAATGTCTTCCAGCCGATGCAGGTTGTAGACTTCCCCGCGCATGTTCGCGAAAGAAGCACCAATTGTCAGTCCGACACGCAATCCGTTAATACCAAGATCAGCCTGTCTTCCGTTGAAGAACACCGTGCCGTCGCCGCGAGATACGCCAACCAGAAAACCTATTTTGCCAATGGTCATCTCGATGATTGCATTGCCTTCGGCATTGGCGGGTGTATGTGTTGCAACAATTGCCTGCATTGTCACCACAGACATCACGGCAAAGGATAAACAGAACTTGCGGATCATGAGACTAAAGTCCTTCATCGGTGTAAATCGTCTACATTTACAATGCGGTAGACCCCAAATGCGGCCAAGTGTGGACGCACCTGTAAGCTAATTGTTGTACTGATTGTTGGTGTAAATCGAGTTACCTGCCGGAAATTCATGCAAATTGATGGTTTTTTTGTTTCTGTTTGCTTGTTGGTCAGTGCAAGAAAACAATTCTGTAACTGGAAATTTCGGTAACAAACGGACAACCAAGAAGCTTGTATCCTGATAAGATTGGTGAATGGAAAAGACGTTGGGAAAAGATATTTTTGATTTGGCGGGAAAAACCGCCTGCGTAACGGGTGCCAGCTCCGGATTGGGTCAGGTGATGGCGGATGCGCTGGTCGCAAACGGAGCGCGCGTGGTCGGTGTGGCCAGACGCAAAGCCGCTTTGGAAAACTGGACGGCCGGACGAACTGGCCAGGCCGCATTTGTGGTGTCAGATCTTGGGAGTGTATCAGATTACGCGGAACTTGCAGCCGCAGTTTCCGAACCTTTCGGAAGTCCTGACATCTTGATAAATGCAGCTGGTATCAATTTGCGGCAGTCTGCGGATCAGGTGACGCACCAGGGCTGGCAATCGACCTTAGACCTCAACCTTACAGTGCCGTTTTTTTTGGCCCAGGCACTGGTCCCGTCAATGCGTAAGAAAAACTGGGGGCGTATTGTCAATGTGGCTTCGCTGCAGACTTATCGTGCTTTTGCCAATGGCATCGCATACGGTGCCTCCAAGGCAGGAGTAGGCCAGCTGACCCGTGCAATGGCAGAAGCCTGGTCGCCACATGGCATTATGGCCAACGCTGTTGCGCCCGGATTTTTTAAAACCGAACTGACCGGACCGGTATTTGCCAACACCGATCTGGCCGAGCATCATGCCAGGCAAACCTGTATTGGTCGCAATGGCGAACCCCGGGACATTGCGGGGCCGGTGGTTTTTCTTTGTTCTGATGCAGCCGGATATGTTACCGGCCAGATCCTGGCTGTCGACGGAGGTTACACGGCGAAATGAAAGCATTGGTCTACACTGATAAAAAGACAATGGAGTTTAAAGATGTCGCCGATCCGAACCCGGCTGCAGGTGAAGCTCTGATCAGGGTGAAGGCGTCCGGCATATGTGGATCGGACATGCATGCTTGGGCCGGCCACGATGAACGCAGACCATCTCCCCTGATCCTGGGTCATGAAGCTGCCGGCGAAATTGTCGGTTTTGGGGGGACGGCGCGACGGGTTACAGTAAATCCGCTGGTGACTTGCGGTACCTGCAAGGCTTGTAAGGCTGGCAAGGACAACTTGTGCTCGACCCGTCAGATCATATCCATGCCGCCACGGGAAGGCGCGTTTGCTGAACTCCTGGCCATGCCGGAAGGCAACCTGGTAGACGTCCCGGACCATGTTACGTTGGAACATGCTGCGCTCTGCGAGCCACTGGCCTGTGGCTGGCATGCCAACAGGTTGGCAATGGCCACGCTCGGGGGCGATCTCAAAGACGTGCGCTGCATGGTGTTGGGCGGCGGTGCCATCGGATTGGGTGCAGCGTTGGCGTTTCGCGCTTTGGGCGGCAAGGACCTTACTATTATTGAACCCAATCCGGCACGACGAAAGAGAATCCTGGATACCGAGGATATTCAGTGCCTGGCATCGGCAGACAATGTTCAAGCGCCGAGCCTCGTGATCGATGGGGTAGGTGTCGCGGCAACCCGTGCATCGTCCAGTAAACTGGTGCAGCCGGGCGGATTGATCATGCATATCGGTTTGGGTTCTGGCGACGGTGGACTGGACGTGCGACGCATGACCTTGCAGGAAATCACGTTTATCGGTACCTACACATACACAATGGCCGACTTCAAAGTCACAGCAAATGCGATATTCAGCGGAAAGCTGGGAAATTTGCGATGGATTGACAAACGTCCACTGGCGAGTGGCGCACGGGCATTTGACGATATTGCAGCGGGAGAAAGCGCTGCACCGAAAATCATTCTTCAGCCTGCGTAATCACCAAAGGCGAGTTAAAAGGCCCGCTCTCAGCTGGAGAACGGGCCTTCCTCTAACTCATTGTAATCGAGCATCTTTATCCGATCAGATGTTTCCATCTGATCGGATGATGATCTATTTACCGTACCCTACATAGCTAAGGAACGGCTGCGCGCCGGCTGGTGACAGCCATTCCGGCAGCCACAGTGCGAACCCCGGCATCATGAAGATCAGTGCCAGACCGATTACCTGAATGACCATGAATTGCATCATGCCGAAATAGATGTCCTTCAGATCCCACTCCGGTACCACGCCCTTCAGGAAGTAGGCTGACAGTGCCACTGGTGGAGAGAGCCATGCAGTTTGCAGGTTGACCGCCACCAGAATTGCAAACCAGGTCAGGTTGACGTCAAGCGATACCAGCAGCGGCACCAGGATTGGCACAATAATCAGCACAATCGGGACCCATTCAAGCGGCCAGCCCAGCAGGAACACCAGCGCCATGACGAAGATCAGCATGGCGGCAGTTGACAGATCCATTGACAACAGCAGTTCGGTGAGGAATTTCGGGGTTCCCAGATTTGAGAACACGGCACCGAAGAAGTTGGATGCTGCCACCAGGAACATGATCAGCACTGAAATTTCCAGCGTCTTGATCATGGCGTCGTAGAAGCCTGCCGCAGTTAGCTTGCGATAGGCGAATGACAGCAGAATTGCACCAAATGCACCACATGCGGCAGCTTCGGCAGGAGTTGCCCAACCAGCCAGGATGGAACCAAGTGCAAAGGCAATCAATACCGTTGGCGGTACCAGGCCCATGAAGAACTCATACCACAGATCCGAGAAGTAGAATCCACCGGGTTTGTTCTTGCGGGTCCAGGAATAGACAAAGAACATGAAGCCCAACCAGAGGATCGGCAGGATCAAACCACCCAGAGGGATAAAGCCAAGTTTTCCAGCCGCACCGGCACCCATCAGGTAAGTCAGCACGACGATTGATGCCATGACACCGATCACCTCAAGCAGGTAGTACGGTGACGTTTCCGGTTGCTCGTCTTCAGGCAGAATAGGGCCCAGGTCGGGATTGATCATGCAGCGACCGATGGAGTACACCATGTACAACACGGCAAGCAGGATGCCCGGGACGATTGCCGCCCGGAACAGGTCCGTAACCGGCACTTCCAGCACAGGTCCCATGACGATCAGCATGATAGAGGGCGGAATGAGAATCCCAAGCGTACCACCGGCGGTAATTGTGCCCGCCGCAAGCCTCACATCGTAGCCTGACTTGTTCATGGTCTTTGCAGCCATGATGCCCAGAATGGTCACTGATGCACCAACAATACCTGTGGCTGCCGCGAAGATCATGGAAACGAACAATACCGCGATGTACAGAGCGCCACGAGTGCGTGACATCATGAGCTGAACGGCATTGAACAGCCTTTCCATCAGTCCAGCCTGTTCCATCATAATGCCCATGAAAATAAACAGCGGAACCGCAACGAGTTGATCGTCCAGCATCACCGAGTTGGTCTGCAATGTCATAAGGTAGAAGGTCAGGGCACCGCCTGCTCCCCAGGACCCGAATGTGAAGGCCAGGAAAATCAGCGTGAATGAAATCGGGAAGCCTACAAAGATTGAAAACAGCATGGCCGCCAGCATGAACAGGCCGATAGTCGGTTTGGAGAAGTCGAAAATTCCGGCTGAGGATGTCAGTGCCGCCCACCAGTCATCAAATGGTACCACCTTCGGGAAGAAAACGCTGATGAAGATGATGATCAGCAGGACAAGATAGACTGGCAGGATCTTGAGGAACTTTGCTTCACGTTCCTTGCCCATCTGATGGAATGCCCGGAAAAGCTCGGGAAAACCCTGCAGTAACAACAACAGTGCGCCTATCGGCATGGCCGCGCGGGCAGGGCCAAGCACCGGTGCCCAGGTAGAATCGCTTGCTCGTTCCCATATGCCCCAGGGTCTGTCCCACCCGTTCCAGCCGAACGCATCGAGTGTAAACTCCAGTGCACTCCAGAAGAAGAACAACATGGCAGGGAAATACAGCAGCAGATACAAGGCTGCATCAACCGTGGCCTGGGTTTTTGGTGTCCAGTTCCGGTACAGGAAATCTGCTCGTATATGCACACCACGCATCAAGGCATAGCCGGCGGCAGCCATGAACAGCACGCCACCCAGCATTCGACTTGTGTCATAGACCCAAAGCGTCGGGCCAAGTCCTATCGAGATTGCCAGTTCGTTGTAGCCGTAGTCGGTAAAGACCGCGAACATTTTGCGAGAGACAACCTCAAACACCATCGCAATGATAAGGGGTATCAACAGAAAACATGTGATCCGGCCTGCCCACAGGTTCAGCATATCGATGAAAGCCGTGATAGGGCGTTGCCAGGGCGTCATGTCTTCCGGTGTTTGCCCGGGTTCTTCTGCGCGTCGCTCAGCAATCAACTCGTCAGTGATGTCGAGTTCGCCAATTTCCTCAGCCATTTGCCGCTCCTCCCAAATGGTGCCATTGCTTGATGTGGTTTATTTGCTTGCCGCCTTCTGCGTTCGGCTTGCACATGCGAGTAAGTTGGCGGGCATCGCTCTGAATGCCCGCCGACCCGTCAACGGATTACTTCTTTTTCACGCTGTCAGCAAAAGCCTTGCCGAGAGCTGCATTGGAAGCTTGCGATCCGGCCCAGTATGGGACTGCGACTGCAGCAAAGTCTTTCTGTGACTGCCAGACCTTGGCGAAAAACTCGTTTTCTGCTGCATTCTTTTCGAGCGCTGCCTTGGCTGCTTCCATGTAGGCAGGGAAGTAGTCGGCAGGTGTGTCATGCAGGATGACGCCATCTTCCTCAACGAGCTTTTTCAACGCTTTACCGTTTTCGTAGATGCGGTAAGACATTGCTTTTGAAAGCGATGCGTTAGCTGCAACTTCCAGAGCCTTTTTCTGCAAGTCGGTGAGACTGTTGTAGACATCACCGTTGATGTACAAATCGGCGTTCACCACAACCTGGTGAAGACCCTGCAGATAGTAGTGCTTCAGCACCTTCTGGAACCCGAACACCGAGTCAGGCTTTGGACAGCACCATTCGGCCGCATCAATTGTGCCTTTTTCAAGCGCCGGCAGAATGTCGCCACCGCCCATGGCCACTGAAGCAACACCAATGTCCTTGTAGGTCTGGCCGGGAATACCGGGAGGTGTGCGGAAGCGATACTTGCGGAAGTCTGCCATGGAATTAATCGGCTCTTTGAACCATCCAAGTGCCTCAGGGCCCACAGGCTGCAACATGAAGCCTTTGACGTTCATCCCCATTTCGCTCCACAGCTCTTCGTAAAGCTCCTTGCCGCCACCGAACTGGAACCAGGATAGGAATGCGATGTTGTCAATGCCAACACCGGCACCCGCAACAGGAGAACCAAACAACATTGCAGCCGGGTGCTTGCCGGACCAGTAGTGGGTCCACGCAAATCCACCTTCAACCAGGCCCTTGTCAACCGCATCCAGAGTTTCCTTCACACCAACAACAGCGCCGGCTGGAAGCACTTCAATGACAACCTCACCGTTGGTCAGGTCCGAAACGTCTTGAGCGAAGTCTTTCAACATTACCACTTCGTCGGCTTTCGCTGAGATCACCGATTGTACGCGGATGGTTGTCTTGGCTTCAGCAATTTGCGGGGCTGCCGCTACTGTAGCCATCAGGGCGATACCGGCGGTTGCCAGTACCATTTTCTTGAAAATCGACATGGTTTTCCTCCCTTTTGTCGTTCTCGGAACAATTCCAATTCATCACCGACCAGAACAAGGCTGGCCGGCGTTCTTCATGCAGGGCATTCAATTAGGCAATTGTCTACTACAGGGCCTGCGACCTGTAATAGACCAAGTCATGCAATTCCCATCAGTTTTAACACTCCGTGAGAAGGATCCAGCAAACCTCGGTACATCATTTCGCCAGCGACATATAGTAGTACGACAAGGCCCAGCCAGGAAATCCAGGGATATTTTGTTAAGAGCTTCATGATCATTGTTGCTGCAAAAGCCATCAGCAAGATAGCAAGACCCAGCCCGAACACCAGCTTTGTTGTATCGCCGTCGGCTATGGCGGCAACTGCAAGAACATTGTCCAGAGACATCGAGACGTCGGCAATCGTGATCGAAATCAATGCTGACGTCATGGTACGTCTTGGCGGGCCTGTGTAGCCCTCGCTTGCGTCTTCGGCAATTTCCAGTGCGTCAACGGCGAGCTCTTCCTGGTGGCCTTCCTGCAAATCCAGATAAAGCCGCCAGCACACCCAGAACAACAAGCAGGCGCCAATGAACAATATGCCGGGAATGCCGAGCAGCTTGGTGGCGATAATCGCGAACACGATCCGCAAAATTGCAGCAATAACCATGCCGAACAAGATGGCCCGTTTGCGAAGTTCCGGGGCAAGTCCTGCTGCTGCCATGCCTATGATCAAGGCGTTATCGCCGGACAGAATAATGTCGGCAATAACGATTTGACTGAAATCTATAATGTGTTCCAGCATTAGCGGGCGTCCTGCCGAATAAGGTCACTCACTCGCTCGCCGATCATGATGGCAGGTGCGTTGGTATTGCCGGAAACGATTTGAGGCATGATCGAGCAGTCCGCTACCCGCAGATTGGAAACACCCTTTACGCGCAAACGTTCATCTGTCACCGCCAGTTTGTCGCTGTCGGGTCCCATCTTGCAGGTGCCCGTCGGATGGTAAATTGTAGTGGCTGTGTCACGGGCCCAATTCAGCAGTGCATCATAATCGTCATCGGCAATGACCGTGCCCGGTGCATGCTCTTCGGTGATGACGTTGGCCACCGGTTCTTGACGGCAAATGTTGCGTGCGATCCGGATACCTTCGACAATCGTGTCCTGATCCAGCTTGGTTGCCAGATAGTTTGGGTGAATGTCGGGATGATCGTTGGGATTGCTGGATTTCAGCACGAGTTCGCCGGCGCTTTCAGGCCGCAGTTGCAAGACAGAAGCTGTGAACGCATCGAAGCGGTGGGTGCCTTCAGTGGGGTTGTCTGCGCTGAATGGTTGGATGTGGAATTGAATATCAGGTGTTTCGAGCTCTGGTCTGGTTTTCAGGTAGCCAGTTCCCAGGCTTGCTGCCATGGTCATAGGCCCGGTGCGTTTCAGCATATATTCCAGCCCGATTTTGGCCTGGTTCCACAGACCACGAGTTCGGGTGTTGATGGTGGGAACAGAGCATTTGTAAACAGGACGAGCCTGCAAGTGGTCTTGCAAATTTTTTCCGACACCGGCGCTTGCGTGAAGAACCTCAATGTTGTGTCCGTTCAATTGATCAAAAGGGCCAATACCTGACAACATCAGGATTTGTGGTGATCCGATGGCGCCTGCTGACAGGACAATCTCGTTGCGCCCCTTGATAATGATCTTCTTGCCGCCGCGTTCGCCCTGGATTCCGATGGCACGCTTTCCGTCAAAGAGAACTTTTTCCGTCATCACATTGGTGATGATTTCCAGGTTTTTGCGATTGCGAATGGGTTTCAAATAGGCTTTTGCGGACGAACAGCGTAAACCGCCTTGAGCAGTCAGCTGGAAGTATCCGACACCGTACTGGTCGGCGCCATTGTAGTCGGAATTGTAGGGGAAACCGGCATTCTGCGCGGCCTTTACCCACGCATCCACTATTTTCCAGGATTTGCGGGAATGCGTAACCGAAAGGGGGCCATCTCCTCCACGCAGGTCGCTCTCGCCGTCTTCCCAGTTTTCGGCGCGTTTGAATAAGGGCAGGACGTCCTCCCACGCCCAGCCCGCATTGCCAAGTTGGCGCCAGTGATCGTAATCCTGCGCCTGACCGCGCACATATAGCAGACCATTTATCGAGCTTGAGCCACCAAGGGTCTTGCCTCTTGGCCAATTCAACCTGCGGCCGTTTATGCCCGGATCGGACGCCGTGCGGTACATCCAGTTCAACGCCGGATTCTGGATGGTTTTGAAATACCCCACCGGGATGTGGATCCAGGGAGACGTGTCGCGGCCACCGGCCTCGACCAGGGCCACGCTGACCGCCGGATCTTCCGACAGTCGTGCAGCAATTGCACATCCCGCAGAGCCGGCTCCAACTATCACGTAGTCAAAATCCACCCAGTTACCCAATTTCAAAAAATGAGACTTTTATTATTGTTTTTTGTGATAAGATCATTAAACTGGCACCATCGCAAGCTAAAATTACGATTAGTTAATCAAAAACTTTCCGGAGCAACCGGACATACCGAATAGGGAAGAGAGACTAATGAACATTGCGGACATTTCATCGAGGCCCTCGGACACTGACAGAGTGCCGACAAATCTGCGTTTGTTGATGATTGCCGAGATTATGGCCGATGCCGGCAAACCAATGACCCCCAGCGAAATAAACCGGCAATTGGGTTTGCCGAAGCCTTCTATTCACAGGCTCTGTCAGACCCTGATTGCGGAAGGTTACCTGACCCGCGCTTCAGACCCTCGCCGTTTGCGACCCGCTCGTAGATTGCGGCGAATGGCGGCAGGCCTGCTGTCAACCAGCGATACCTCGATTGCGCGCCATCAGGTTTTGCAGGATGTGGCGCGCAAGGTAAACGAAACGGTCAATCTCGTTGTGCCGGAAGAAGCCGGCATGCGATACCTCGACAGGGTCGAGACAGAATGGCCATTTAGAATTCAATTGCCTGTTGGCACCAACGTCCCGTTTCATTGTACGGCCAGTGGAAAAACCTATCTGGCCAGCCTGCCACCAGAACGTCGTGCCCAGTTTGTTGAAATGCTCAAACTGGAGCCTCACACCCGCAATACCCATACCAGTGTTGACGGACTGTTGGCCGAGCTGGACAAAGTGGCAAGGCAGGGGCACTCGGTCGACAATGAAGAATTCATGGACGGGATGGTTGCCGTCGCCGTGCCGATTTATCTGCAGGGCGGCAAATATTTTGGTGCCCTTGCGTATCACGCTCCGACAGTGCGGGTGAAAAGGGATACCGCCGAGGAGCATCTGCCGGTGTTGAAGGAAGGGGTTTCAAAACTGATGAATGTGCTGTTTGATTGACCCTGGGAACGAATGTCATCGTGAGCCGGTGGTTCCACACCTCCGTCAACAGGCGAGGAAAATCTTCATGACATGGACAATGCCGGCTGAGTGGCACCCGCATAAGCGGACATGGATGGGGTGGCCGTGTAATCCCGACGTTCTGGAAAACATTGGATCTCCTGATGCCGCTTACAAGGCATGGTCAGGCGTTGCCAATCAAATTGAGCAGTTTGAACCCGTTACCATGATCTGCAATCCAGGAGAAACAGCGCGGGCGCGCAATTATCTCGACACCGGGGTGACTATCATCGAGCGCGAACTCGGTGACAGCTGGATGCGCGACTGTGGGCCAACGTTTGTGGTCAATGAGCAAGGACACCTTGGCGCAGTTGACTGGACATTCAACGGTTGGGGTGGACGCACATTTCCTGAAGGCTCGGCGGATGCTTTGGTGGCCAGGTTTGTTGCGGAACAAACCGGTGCCGAGAGGTTGTCGTCCGTGCTGGTCAATGAGGGCGGGGGTATCCATGTTGACGGTGAGGGAACACTGCTGCTCACCGAAACCGTCCAGTTGAACCATAACCGCAATCCAAATTGGACGCGTGGAGAAATCGAAGCTGAAATGCATGCCAAACTCGGCACCACAAAGGCCATTTGGGTGTCGCGAGGGCTGGAGGCTGACACATCCACCTCCGGCACTGACGGACACATCGATACGTTGGCCTGTTTCGTCAAACCTGGCGTTGTAGTTGTGCACGGCCAACCGGATCCGGACCACCCCGATCATGAGATTGCCGGAGAGATTGAAGCAATAATGCGCTCACAGACCGACGCGCGCGGCCGCGCCATGGAAGTAATAGTGCTTACGGCGCCAGAGGAACGTTATGATCATGGCGAACCCTTGTCGTGTTCGTACGTGAATTTCTCGTTCGTCAA
>CAJICM010000323.1_pt1 | contig 17668 bp, 15 predicted proteins | sample 9199691 | NCBI WGS metagenome assembly CAJICM01 (sample SAMEA7708338, study PRJEB35096) | sediment metagenome | biome: marine neritic benthic zone biome [ENVO:01000025]; feature: sediment [ENVO:00002007]; material: shallow marine sediment [ENVO:03000034] sea grass bed [ENVO_01000059] ...
ATGCGGAAATCCTTCGGCGTGTAAACCCGGGCAACGCCCATCTGCTTCAGCACATTTGCGTCTTCATCCGGAATAATACCACCCACAACGACAGGAACCTTGTCCATACCGGCAGACCGCATCCGGTTCATCACATCGCGCACCAGAGGCACATGACTGCCGGACAGAATGGACAGGCCAACCACATGTACCTGCTGTTCTATGGCTGCCGACACGATCTCTTCCGGCGTCAGGCGAATGCCTTCATAAATGACTTCCATTCCCACTTCACCGGCCCGCACGGCAATCTGCTCTGCACCGTTCGAATGCCCATCCAGACCGGGCTTACCGACCAGAAACCTGACCGGCACACCCAATCGCTCTGACAAGGCTGCGACCTGCTTTTTCACCTGGTCGGAATCCTCCGGCGCAGCCAGCTTGACAATCGTACCGACGCCTGTGGGTGCACGATACTCGCCGAAGACATCACGCAGGATCTGTCCCCATTCACCAGTTGTAACACCGGCTTTTGCGCATGCAATTGACGGATCCATGATATTATGGCCGTCTCCAGCAGCCGATTTCAAATCCGACAGGGCTGCTTCGACAGCAGCGGCATCGCGGCCCTTGCGCCATTCTCTGAGCCGCTCGATCTGTTCCTGTTCGACATGTTCCGGCACAGTCAAAATGGCGTCGCCATCTCCACCCGACAAAGGCGACGGTTCACTGGTCTCATAAGCGTTGACCCCGACAACTGTCTCGCGACCTTCCTCGATAGCCTTGATACGCAGGGAGTTCGACTTGACCAGTTCGGCCTTCATGTAGCCACTGTCTACAGCGGCAACCGCGCCACCCATTTTCTCTATGACTGCCAGTTCTTTTAATGCCGCGGCCTTAAGGGCTTCGACCTTACCGGTAATGACCTCGGATCCATCAAAGATATCACCGTTGTCAAGCAGGTCCGTCTCGAAAGCCATGATCTGCTGCATGCGCAATGACCACTGCTGGTCCCATGCCCTTGGCAAGCCGAGTGCTTCGTTCCATGCCGGCAATTGCACCGCACGGGCGCGGGCATTCTTCGACAAAACCACAGCCAGCATCTCGATGAGAATACGATAGACATTGTTTTCAGGTTGCTGCTCCGTCAGGCCGAGCGAATTGACCTGAACGCCGTATCGGAACCGGCGCAATTTCTCGTCCTCAACGCCGTAACGATTGCGACAGATATCATCCCACAACTCGGTGAATGCCCGCATTTTCGAAAGTTCGGTTATGAACTTGATACCTGCATTCACAAAAAAGCTGATGCGCCCGACGATCATCGGAAAATCTTCATCCGGCACCTGTCCGGATGCTTTCACACCATCCAGAACAGCAATTGCGGTCGCCAATGCAAAAGCAAGTTCCTGGGCCGGAGTCGCACCCGCCTCCTGGAGATGATACGAACACACATTCATCGGATTCCATTTTGGCAACTCGACCCGCGACCATGTGATGGTGTCGGTGATCAGCCGCATGGACGGCTGCGGCGGAAAGACATAAGTGCCGCGCGACAGATATTCCTTGATAATGTCGTTTTGCGTGGTGCCGGTGAGGCTGGTCCGCTGTGCACCTTGTTCTTCGGCAACCGCGACATACAGCGCCAGCAGCCAGGCAGCCGTTGCATTTATTGTCATGGACGTATTCATCCGCTCCAGCGGGATGTCCTTGAACAATGTTCGCATGTCGCCAATGTGAGATACCGGCACACCGACCTTGCCAACCTCGCCGCGCGCCAGCAAATGATCGCTGTCATAGCCGGTTTGAGTTGGCAAATCGAAGGCGACGGACAGACCGGTCTGGCCCTTGTCCAGGTTGCGCCTGTACAGTTCATTGCTGGCCTCAGCCGTCGAATGACCGGCATATGTGCGAAAGATCCAAGGTCGGTCACGAATTATCTGGTCACTCATAAACTGCTGGTCCGTTTGCTCGTTTATCTCGTCGGCTTGCATTGAAAACAGCAATGCTCGCCACACTGCACATAATCAGGCAGTTGCCGATAATCGAAGCATGAAGTTTATTGCAGCGCAACCAGACTTTGAAAAATGTCGGGACAGTTGGACCCTGTTCACCAGGAAATACACCAAGGAAGCGGGGTTATTCAATCAGCAGAATTTCGATGATAGACCAGCAGCATCATGGCAGCGACACACATGCCGATGTTAGCTGCAACGGCGATCATAACCATGCTGTCAATTCCGGGAATATGGAAGCTTTTGGCAAAAATGTTTGCGACGTAGGCCCCGGCAAAAAGGCCAACAAAATTCATTATCGTATTGAAAAGAGATTTGAATTTTATAAATGAGTTGATGATGGTCGTGCCAACCAGGCACATGGCACAGACGATCATCAGCGGCGTCGAACCAAGATCGCCACTGCTGAACGGCAAGTACGAACCCCAATGTATATTAATGCCCAGAAGGCTCAGAAAGTCGTTCATGCTCACTGCCTGATATCATCGATCCGGATATTGAACGGTGATACTAGGCCATCTAGGTTGCCAACTGGTAAATGCGGTATTGAAAATTTTAACTATGCAAATTCGTTGTTGCATTGCAACATAATCTGCCCGATGGTGTGGCGGAATTTTATGCAGGAGACCAATCATGGCCGTATCAGCAATACGTGATCAGGCAGAACCAGCAGCAAATTCAGGTGCTGCCCGCAAAGATCTCTACGAGATTGGAGAAATACCACCACTTGGGCATGTCCCCAAGGAAATGTATGCCTGGGCCATCAGGCAGGAGCGCCACGGTGAACCTGATACCGCCATGCAGGTCGAAGTGGTGCCCACCTGGGAAATAGACTCCGACGAAGTGCTTGTACTGGTGATGGCCGCCGGCGTGAACTACAACGGGGTGTGGGCCTCGCTCGGCATTCCGCTTTCACCAATAGACGGCCACAAGAACCCCTACCACATTGCAGGGTCTGACGCGTCGGGCATCGTCTGGGCCGTTGGCCGCAAAGTGACCCGCTGGAAAGTGGGTGATGAGGTTGTCATTCACTGCAACCAGGACGCCGGCGACGATGAAGAATGCAATGGCGGAGATCCGATGTTTTCGACGTCCCAGCGCATTTGGGGATATGAAACACCTGACGGTTCGTTTGCGCAGTTCTGCCGGGCGCAGGCTCGCCAGCTGATGCCAAGGCCACAGCATCTGACATGGGAGGAAGCGGCCTGCTATACACTGACCCTGGCCACCGCCTACCGGATGTTGTTCGGCCACCGCCCTCACACCCTCAAACCGGGCCAGAACGTCCTGGTGTGGGGTGCATCCGGCGGCCTCGGTTCGATGGCCGTTCAACTGATCGCCACGTCCGGTGCCAACGCCATCGGCGTCATTTCGGAAGATGAAAAGACAGATTTTGTTCTGGGTCTCGGTGCAAAGGGTGTCATCAACCGCAAGAATTTCGACTGCTGGGGACAGCTGCCCACAGTCAACACGCCTGAATACAATGCATGGGCCAAGGCAGCCCGCGAATTCGGCAAGGCCATCTGGGACATCACTGGCAAGGGCAATAATGTCGACATGGTGTTTGAGCATCCCGGCGAAGCAACCTTCCCGGTCTCCACGCTGGTCTGCAAACGCGGCGGTATGGTCGTGTTCTGCGCCGGCACAACCGGCTATAACATCACCATGGATGCTCGCTATGTCTGGATGCATCAAAAGCGCATCCAGGGATCGCACTTCGCGCACCTCATGCAGGCCAGCCAGGCGAACCGCCTTGTCATTAACCGTCGCATCGACCCTTGCATGTCGGAGGTTTACGACTGGAACGATATTCCCAAGGGCCATATGCGAATGCGGCAAAACAAGCATCTGCCGGGAAATATGGCAGTGCTCGTCAACGCGCCAACGACGGGCCTTCGCACCTTCGAGGACGTTCTCGAGGCAGCTGGCAGCTAAACCGTATTGCGCTCAACAGGATAGGTCGCGCCAAAAGACAAGCTGAGTGCCGGCCGCCGGCCTGCTTACGCTTCACGTTGCCACTTTCGCAACTTCTGATTCTATCTTGGTCTTGAGCTCCGGTGCCAGCTTCAGACGGGCTGCAAGCATTGCCAGATAGGCCTGTTCGGCAGCATCATCCGGATCAATCGCCAGACATGAAGCAGCGTAGAGTTCGACCGCCTGCTCGGTGTTGTCTGCAAGCCTTACAATGGCATCGATATCGAGCGGTTTGCGCAGCTCATCCATCAGGAAGGCTTTCTCCTCGACGCCGAGACCGGCTTCATCAAGTTTACTGAATATACGCTGCTGCTCCTGGGCGTCGATGTGCCCGTCCGCCTTGGCGGATGCGATCATCGCCTGGATGATTTTCACGCCTAGCGCATTGCGTTCTTCTTCGGGCGCCGGCAGGAATGGCGTGCCTTCAGCCTGGGGCGTCACGTTCTTCATGGCCGGCTGTGATGCCGGCGCGGCAGATGTCTGGCTTGCTGCTGGATCGCCCGATTTGGAGGACTGCCAGTCGCTGTAAGCCTTGTATGCAAGCCCGCCCAGGACGGCCAAGCCACCGATCTTGGCGGCCTTGCTGGCCATCTTGCGGCCTTTCTTGGTGCCCAGCAACAACCCGGCCAGACCACCAGCGGCGAGGCCGCCACCAAACCCTTTGAGCGACCCGGGAATCGCGTCAAGGCCGCCTCCTGATTGCACCGGGGTGTCCGCATTTTGGCCTTGCGAACCCGAACCCAAAAACTGGTCAAGGAGTTTTTGTGGATCTAACATGCCTGTTTGCCTTTCAATCCGGTCATGAAACATCTGCTTTGTGTTGGTAGATGGAACATTGCAGGCCTGAGACAAGTAGGCACTACAAAAAACTTTGCGTTTAGCTCGCCAAACAGGCTACCCAACCTGTGCATTCCAGTCCCCCGCAAGTCATATGGCCGGACATTCATGACATCCCGCGCACAAGACAGTGTTCACGACGCAACGGTCGGCCCCCCCAAATGGCTTGGGATAGTACCCGCCATCTTCGTCTTGCTGTGGGCCACCGGTTTCATCGGCTCGAGACTTTCTGCACCTTACGCCGAACCGATGAGCTTCCTGTCAATCCGTTTCGCCATCGTCGCGGCACTACTGGCTGCAGTCGCGCTGGTCATGCAGGCATCGTGGCCGGATCGCCGCACCACATTTCAATGCCTGGTTACCGGCGCATTGATCCATGGTGGCTATCTGGGATTTGTTTTCTGGTCGATCTGGAAGGGCATGCCGGCTGGTGTGTCAGCCCTTATCGTCGGCCTGCAGCCTTTGATGACGGCCATACTCGCAGGTGTCATGTTGTCGGAGCGCATCACAGCGCGCCACTGGAGCGGGCTGGCAATCGGCATGTTGGGTGTCGGTTTGGTGGTATGGCCCAAATTCACGCTTGATGCAGCAGGCATCACTCCCATCACCGTGGGCGCAAATATTCTGGCCATGCTGTCGATCACACTGGGATCAATTTACCAAAAACGCTTCATGACCAATGTCGACCTGCGCACCGGTAATGCTTGGCAGTTTGTCGGTGCGGCCATCGTAACCGGACTAGCAGCGCTGGCTACAGAAAGCTATCAGATAACCTGGAACGGCCAGGCCATCTTCGCCATGGTGTGGCTCGTATTTGTCTTGTCAATCGGGGCCATTTCAATGCTTTACATCATGATCCGACACGGCGAGATTTCCCGTGTGACAACCCTGTTCTATCTGGTGCCCGGCGTGACCGCCATCATTGCGTGGCTGATGTTTGATGAAAATCTGCTGCCCGTACAAATAGCCGGCATGGTAGTGTGTGCGGCCGCGGTCATGCTGGCGACGAGAAAGTCGTGACCTTGACTATATTGCACTGCAGCAATTCGCCGCTATACTGCCCGTCGCCAAGACACTCCAACATCGACCTGCCGATAAGGCAGCCGGTTCCAAAGGAACTCCAATGAGCCTAGCAGAAGACGTTCGACCCGCATCCACTGTTCTTCCAAGTTTGAGTGCAATGATGGCGTCAGCCGTCAATGAAGTAGACATCCTTTTCGCCAAGGCACGCGCCAATATGATCGAACGCGTCGCCACGAACGGGCAAGTATCGTCTGCTGCAGTGGAACGCGAGCAGCACGCCGTGCACGGGTTGGCCTGGGTGGCCACGTACGCTGAGACACTTAGAAATATCTGTAACTGGCACGACGCACTCGACGGCGAACAACGCCTGAGCGAAATCGAACAGCTTATTGCGCAAACCGTATTCGGCGAGTACCTGAACCACATTGCCGGCGGTATCCCTATGAATGGTCAGGAGTTCATCCGCCTGCACGAACTGGGCCTGCCGGCTGACACTGTTGCAAAGTTGCACGAGGGCGACTGTGGCACGCTGTTGCATTCCGGCTCAACACCCGCCGGCCGCGCACGACTGGTCGAACTGATGATCGACAGCCGCGCCAACCTCACCGCAGGTGATTGCGGTCTTGATGGCATGCTCGACGAGATGCGATCACAAATGAACCGCTTCATTCACGAACACGTTGCACCGCATGCCCATGACTGGCACTGCAACAATGAATACGTACCGCTCGAGATAATCAGCAAACTCGCCGAGTTGGGTGTGTTTGCTCTCACCTTGCCGGAGGAGTATGGCGGCATGGGGCTGGGCAAGGAGTCCATGTGTGTGGTTTCCGAGGAACTGTCGCGCGGCTGGATAGCCATCGGTTCGCTGGGTACCAGACCTGAAATCGCGGCTGAGCTCATTATTGCCGGCGGCACCCAGGCCCAGAAGGAAAAATGGTTGCCTGCCATCGCCTCAGGTGAAGTATTGCCGACTGCCGTGTTCACTGAACCCAACACCGGATCAGACTTGGCGTCTTTGCGTACTCGCGCAGTCAAAAACGGGGATGTGTACCGGGTTACCGGCAACAAGACCTGGATTACCCATCCCGTGCGGGCGGATTTGATGACGCTTCTGGTACGCACCAATCAGAACGAACCGGGTTACAAGGGCCTGTCCATGCTGCTGGCTGAAAAGCCCCGTGGTAATGATGCCGAGCCATTTCCCGCCGACGGCATGTCTGGCGGTGAGATCGAAGTTCTCGGCTACCGTGGCATGAAAGAGTACGAGATCCGCTTTGAGGACTTTGAAGTCAAGGCGGATAATTTGCTGGGCGGTGAGGAAGGCCAGGGCTTCAAGCAACTCATGCAGACTTTTGAATCGGCACGCATCCAAACGGCCGCACGCGCGATTGGCGTTGCTCAAAACGCACTTGACCTGGGCCTGCAATACGCCACGGATCGCATTCAGTTCGCCAAACCCATTGTGACCTTTCCCAGAATTGCCGACAAACTGGCCTTGATGGCGGCCGAAATCATGGCGGCGCGCCAGCTATCCTATTTTTCCGCCCGTGAAAAGGATGCCGACAGGCGCTGCGACGTGGAGGCCGGTATGGCAAAGTTGCTGGGTGCGCGTGTTGCATGGACATGCGCAGACAACGCGCTTCAGATTCATGGCGGCAACGGGTTCGCCCTGGAGTACCAGATCAGCCGTATCCTGTGCGACGCCCGTATTCTCAATATTTTCGAGGGCGCCGGCGAAATCCAGGCTCAGGTCATTGCCCGGCGCCTGTTGGAAAAAGGCAATTGATCAGACATGTCGACCCGATCAATCCTGATAACCGGATGTTCCTCCGGCATTGGTTACACCTGCGCCGTCGGCATGCAGCAGCGTGGGTGGCGCGTTATCGCCACAGCCAGAAAACCTGAAGACATTGAAATGCTCAAGACCATGGGCCTGGAGGCAGTAAGGCTTGACTACTCTGATCCCGCATCAATAGCAGACTGCGCGGAACATACCCTGACACTCACTGATGGCAAACTCGATGCCCTGTTCAACAATGGCGCTTATGGCCAGCCCGGGCTCATAGAAGATCTCCCGGTCCAGACATTGCGCAAACAGTTCGAAGCCAACTTTTTCGGCTGGCACGACCTGACCACCAGGTTGATCCCTGCTATGCGCGCGCAAGGCTCAGGTCGAATTGTGCAGTGCTCGTCCGTGCTTGGCATTGTGGCTTTCCCGTTTCGCGGAGCCTACAATGCCTCAAAGTTTGCGCTCGAGGGACTTACCGACACGCTTCGACTGGAACTGCATGGTTCAGGCATCAAGGTCAGCTCGATTCAACCCGGCCCGATCCGGTCACGCTTCACGCTTCATGCACTCGATGCCCTGCGCGACAATATAAACATCCAAGGTTCCCGCCATCGCGCCCTTTACGAAGAAAAAATCGCGGGACTCAAGGCCATTGCTGGCAGCGAACCGGCTCCTTTGGAAACCCCGGACGAAGCCAGACGCAAGACCGGCAACGGTCTGCTGCCACAATACCGGCTTGGCCCGGATGCCGTATTCAATTGTCTCATACATGCGACGGAAAGCGCCAGGCCCAAGCCGCATTATCATGTTACCTATTCTACCAGGCTGGCGTCATTGGGACGTCGTCTGCTGCCTGGCCGCTGGCAAGTGAAACTGGTGCTCAGGTCATCGTGAACCGGGGTTTATCCCTTCAATCTGGCCATTCGGGTACAGGCACTCAGCACCCGGCAGAAAGCCCGTGAGGCAATATGTCATTTATCGATTATCTGGTCCCGATTGCGGTAATAGCTGTCGCCATTGTTCTGATCCTCGGCCTGATCAACATGATGCGCGGTGGAGACAGCAACACCTCTCAAAAACTGATGCGTGCCCGCGTCGTGCTCCAGTTTGTAGCCGTCATTGTCATCATGGGCGTTATCTATGTAACCGGCAGGTGAGTCCGTTCAAGACCTGAACCGCTCTAACGCGGTGCCATGCGCAACGCGCCGTCGAGCCTGATGCATTCCCCGTTCAGCATATCATTGTCGACAATGGCCAGCGCCAGCTTTGCAAACTCCCCGGGATCGCCCAGCCGAGCCGGAAACGGTACATTGGCAGCCAGCGCTGCACGCACATCATCAGGCAACCCCGCCACCATGGGCGTGTGGAACAGCCCCGGCATGATGGTACAGCACCGGACACCGTCCCGCATCAGATCCCTGGCGACCGGCAGCGTCATACCGATGACCCCGCCCTTGGACGCAGCATAGGCAACCTGGCCGATCTGCCCTTCCGCACCGGCAATTGAAGCCGTATTGATAATCACGCCGCGACCACCATCATCTGTCACCGGTTCGCTGGAAATCATGCCTGCTGCACATTTGGAGATCATGTTGAAAGTGCCGACAAGGTTCACAGCGATTGTCTTCTGAAAACTTGCCAGTGCATGGAATCGTGCCTCTCCCGTCTTCCTGTCGATTCCGGCAGTCTTCTCCCCAATTGCGATACCGGCACAGTTCACCAGTACACGCTCCTGGCCGTGAGCAGCTCTGGCCGTATCAAGACCGGCACTGACACTGTCATCGGATGTTACGTCAACATTCACGAACATGCCTGAAATTTCGGATGCAACCCGCTCGCCGCGGTCTGCATTCATGTCGAACACCGCAACCCTGGCGCCGGCGGACGCCAGCGTCCGCGCAGTTGCCTCGCCCAGACCGGATGCTCCGCCGGTCACAACCGCAGGCATACCTTCAACAATCTTCATTCTGCATCCTTCCTGATGTTCTCCCACTGCGGCGGTCAGGATCTTGTCCGGACGTCCGCCTTGTAACTCAACCTGACAGTTTCCATATGCAACTCAGCTCCTAGTTTCAACTCCGGGGAAATAAATCATGACCGGCCGGCAGCACTACCCAGATCTCGATGGTAATGAAATCACCATGCCGGAAATTATTGATCGCAATGAGGAAACCGTTCGCAAGGGGTTCTGGGCCAAGCTGAAGCGCAATCTTGCCCGCGTTCCGATGGCCGATCAGGTTGTGGCCGCCTATTATGCTGCGTTTGATCCTGCCACACCGATACGCACAAAAGCCATTTTGCTGGCAGCGCTTGCCTACTTCATACTGCCTTTTGATGTCGTTCCCGACTTTGTCCTGGGCTTTGGGTTTACCGATGATATGACGGTTCTGCTCACCGCATTCGGCCTGATCCGAACCCACGTTTCGGACGCCCATCGTCAGCGTGCCAAAGAGACCGTGGAAAAACTGCGCGCCGAGGCAAGAAACAACACCTAGTGGGGTCAGCCCTGGTGGGTTCTCAGTTTTTGCGGGTCATGGATTGGCATGGCCACCACGATCGCTGTGGTGTTGATATCACCACCGGCCACGTCCAGCCTGGTGCCTACCCCCGCAGCTTCCGGCGAAACATGCGCCAGTGCCAGGGACTTATCCAACCGGTGGGAAAAACACGGGCTGTTCACGATGCCGACCGAAACGCCGTTCAGGGACAATGCCTCTCCACCGTTGACCATGTCATCATGATCAATCACCAGGCAGACATTATTGACTTTCTCACTTCCTTTGGCAGCCGCCAGGGCATCACAGCCGCGATAGCCGGTTTTCGACTTGCTCACACTGAAACCGAGGCCAACTTCATAAGGCGTATGATCAGTGGTCATGTCGTAGCCGTAGAACAACAGCCCCGCCTCAATGCGCGCCTTGTCGAGTGCGGTAAATGAACACGGCATCACACCGGCGGTAACCAGTTGGTCCCATATATCGCCAATAACGCCGGCATCCGCAAAGATTTCATAGCCCCGCTCGCCGGAATATCCGGTACGCGATATGCGGCACGGATGGCCAAACAGCTTCGTCATTGTGTGCTGAAAATACGCCAGCCCGGCAAGATCTGCATCGCAATGGGGGTTGAGGATCTCGAGCGATTTCGGTCCCTGGACCGACACGTCATGTAGCTCATCGGTGAATTGCACAGTAACTGATTTTCCGGCTGCCGAGGCTTCAAGTAAGTCCATCGTGTCGCCCGAGCCATGCACAATCATCCACTCATTGTCGCCGTTGTTGTAGACAATGGCATCATCCGCCATGGTGCCCTGGTCAGTCAGCACGCACAGATACGCAGCTTCACCAGGGCCAATCCGGCTCATGTCCCGCGTTGTGAGGTGATCCAGCACCGCAGCCGCATCATCCCCTGATACCACGACCTTTTTCAGTGGCGACATATCGAACATGCCTGCGCCCTCGCGCACCGCGTCATGCTCGTCCTTGGCGTCAGTATCGTAGGTCCAGGCGGTCCCCATGCCGTTCCAGTCCTCCAGGCCGGATCCAAGCGCGGTATGGCGTGAAGCAAGAGCGGATGTTCGGCTGAGTTCTTCGGTCATGGCTGTTTCCTGTGTTGGTTGAATTCACCCTGTTGCAAGTCACCGGCAACCTGATTTGCGTGCAATCTGTCTGACCCGAAAGAAAGGCATGCATGTTGACAAAGTTACGATTTGACACTTTCTATCGGAGTATCGTGTCTGAAAATCGAATAGTTTTGCACTGCGCGGCTAATGGAATTGTACGGTCAGCATGAGGTTTAGACATTTCGACAACTTGCGTGTGTTCAACATTGTGGCCCGTCACGGCAGTTTCGCGTCAGCAGCCGATGAACTTCACCTGACCAAGGGCGCCGTGAGCCATCAGGTGCGCCAGCTTGAGGCAGAGTTGGGATTTGCGGTCTTTGATCGCCTGCCCCGCGGCATCTCGCTCACACCAAGGGGCAGCGAACTGCTGGTCACCACCAGTTCGGCCTTCGGGCACCTGGAGCAGAAGATATCCGAACTTCGACAAGAGCATGGCCGGGCACTGACAATTGGAGTGACGACCTACTTCGCCTCACGCTGGCTGTCACCGCGACTGATGGAATTCATGCGCACTCACCCTGACATTCGTCTTCGAATACAACCGATGGTTGATCTTCAGAATTTGAAGCGCGAAGGCATCGATCTGGCAATCCGCTGGGGCACCGGGGACTGGAATGACGCCAGTGTCGAGTGCCTGTTCGTGTGCCCGGCCTGGCCATGCGGAGATGCGCAAGCCCTGCAACAGGTTAGGCAACTGGGATTGCAGGCCGCATTTGAAAAATCCACGCTGTTGCGTGATCGCGAGGACAGTGTCGCCTGGTCCCACTGGTTCAAGGCAGCGGGGTTGAACTATATGGGTCGCTCCGACGCACTGATCATCCCTGATCCCAATGTCCGGGTGCAGGCAGTGATTGATGGCCAGGGCATCGCCCTCAATGACGACCTCGTAGAGGCAGAGATTCAGGCGGGAAAACTTTATCGACTTTCAGATGTTGAGCTGTCCGATTACGGTTATCATCTGGCCTACCCTGCAGGCGCCATGCAAAACCCCGATGTCGAAGCCTTTGCAACCTGGCTGAAACAGATTGCTTGAGCCAGACCAGGATGACCTGCAATCACATCAGGCGATGACCGCGCCGGGGTTCATTATACTGTTCGGGTCCAGCGCTTTCTTGATCGTTCTCATAGCGTCGCGTTTTGCCTTCGCGGTATAAAGTTCCAGATCTTTTGTCTTCAGCCTGCCGATGCCGTGTTCTGCACTGATGGATCCGTCAAACTGCTGCGTTACATCGTTGATTGCCATGCGCACCGCTTCAACAACACCCGGATTTGCCGCAATGAAATCATGCTTTTCGACACCTCCGGGCGGCAGGATACTGTGGTGTATGTTTCCATCACCGATATGCCCGTAGCTATTGATCCGCAAGCCAGGTTGAATATCCAGGACGACCTTAACCGTTCGTTCGATGAAGTCGTTGACCTTGCCGATCGGAACAGACGTGTCGCTGTTGCAGAACGCACCGGCCAGCCGGTTGGCGGCGGGAGTGTGTTCGCGCAAATCCCACAAACTGTTGCGCTGTGACTGCGACTGCGCAATGACGACATCACTTACAAGTTCACTGTCAAGACACTCAGCGAGTGCTGCTTCAACCCGCTCCCCCAATCCAGCCGAACCGCTCGCTTCAAGCAACACGTACCAGTCATGATACTGTGCAAACGGCTTGTTCAAGGCGCGAAAGTGTTCTGTTACGAGCCCGATACCAAATCCGCTCATCAGTTCAATCGCCGAAATGCTGTCACCAAGATGGGGGCGAACCTGCCTGTAAAGGGTCAAGGCGTCGGCCGGAGAATTTATCGCGCAGAAAACCGTTACAGTTTCGGGGTCAATCGGCTTGAGGACAAGTGTCGCGGCCGTGATGATTGCAAGCGTTCCTTCGCTGCCAATCAACAGGTGACGCAGGTCATACCCGGTGTTGTTCTTGCGCAGCGGGCTCAGGTCCCTGTAAACCGATCCATCCGGCAAAACAGCTTCAATACCGAGACAGAGATCGCGCGCATTGCCATGTCTCACCACCTGAATACCGCCAGCGTTGGTCGCAAGGTTTCCGCCAATGCAGCAACTGCCTTTTGATGCCATGTTCAGCGGAAACACAAGGCCATGTTGTGCCGCGGTATTGTGAATATTTTCCAGTACACAACCCGCCTCCGCCACCATAACGCCGTCATCGACGCTGATATCTCGCACTTTGTTCATCCGTTCAAGCGACACCACGATCGCGTTGTCGCTGCAGATTGACAGCTGACCTGCCACTACGCCGGTCCCGCCGCTGAAAGGCACAATTCCCACCCTGGCGGCATTGCACAGCCGTACAACCGCCGCGACCTGCTCTGTTGAGTTCGGCAGGACGATCAGCCGCCCCTTGCCCTTGAAACGCCCGCGCGGATCATCAAAGTAGCGAGAGGCGTCGGCGCCTGATTTCCAGCCATTGTCACCTACCACTTCTTTCAAGGCGCTTAGCAATATCTCGTCGGGTTGGTTGAAACTTGACACCATGTTCACTGCCTTCTTGAGAAAATCGCGGGCTTTAGAGCGAGAAGCGATTAGATTGAATAATCCCTTGCAACAGCACTTCATCTGGCACGCATCAACATGTCCGGCGTTCGTATACCTACCGTCCGGCCTACGGCGTCACGATCACCTTGCCGCGTACTTCGCGCCGGGCGATGGCCATCAACGCCTCTCCGGTCTGTTCAAGCGGGTAAATCTTGTGGATGTGAGGCTTGATGCTGCCAGAAACTACCCAGTCAAGAAGTTGGGCCATGTTTGCCCGGTGCAGCCCGGGTTCACGTGCCAGATGATCTCCCCAGAACACACCGACAATCTGGGCTCCCTTCAACAAGACCAGATTCAGTGGAATTTTGGGAATGCCGCCGCCGGCAAAGCCCACCACCAGAAACCTGCCCTTCCAGCCAATGGCCCGAAATGCCGGTTCGGCCAGGTCTGCGCCAACCGGATCATAGATTACATCGGCACCGTTTCCGCCCGTAAGCTCTTTCAGTCGGCTCTTGATGTCCTCCTTGGCATAATTCAGCGTTTCGTCTGCGCCCAGTGACCGGCAGAAATCCAGCTTATCGTCCGATGAGGCGCAGGCAATCACCCGGGCGCCCATCGCCTTGCCGATTTCAACTGCTGCCTGGCCGACCCCGCCCGACGCACCAAGCACAGCAAGGGTCTCGCCGGGCTGGATATCTGCTCTGTCCTTTAGCGCATGCAAAGAGGTGCCGTAGGTAACAACAAGACCCGCGGCAGTTGCAAAATCCAGGCCGTCAGGCATCGCAATAACAGCTTCGGTCGAAATGGCAATCTCAGCCCGCGCGCCACCCCAAACGGTATAAGCCATTACCCTGTCGCCTATTCGGAACCCTTCAGCTCCTTCGCCAAGCGACAAGACTTCTCCCGCGATTTCAGCACCAGGAGAAAACGGCAGCTCCGGTTTGAACTGGTACTTGTTCTGAATAATCAAGGTATCGAAGAAATTCAGCCCCGCAGCCCTGACCGCGACAACAATTTCTCCGGGCCCGGCCACCGGGTTTTCAACGTCAGCCACCTGCAGCGTTTCGGGGCCACCAAACTGGGTACACAAAACCGCTTTCATGTAGTTTCTCTGTTGTCTATCGGCGAGGTGAGTTTGAGTTGCTCGTAGCCGTTCACGCACACGCTGTCAAATTGCGATCAAATTTACCAAGCAGTTGTGAAGTCAATGACTCACAACGCTGGAAATTTCCAAATTTTGCATTTAGATTACGATGAGTTGCACGCAGCTGACCAAGTTGCGCGGACGGACAACGAGGCATTTCGAATATATGAAGGTTAAAATGTTGCAGAGCAGATTTCTGAAAAACTCCGCCTTGCTGGCGGTTTCCGGCGCCATGATCAGTGTCATGCTGAGCCCGGCCCTCGCTGAAGACCCCAAGTTCATTGAAGAGTTCAATGATTGGTCTGCATACACATACAAGGCCGGCGGCGGCAATGTATGCTACGTCGTGTCTCAGCCGAAAGATTCCGAGCCCAAGAATGTTCGGCGAGACAAGGTTTTTTTCCTGGTGCAGCACCGACCGAAAGACAAGGTGAAATCCGAAATTTCAACCATCATTGGCTATAAATTCAAATCCGGCAGCATGGCCAAGGTCAATATTGACGGCAATGAATCCACACTGTTTACAAACGGTGATGGCGCGTGGGCCGAATCTGGTTCCGCCGACCGAAAAATCGTGGCAGCCATGAAGGCCGGCAAATCAATGGTGGTTACCGGAACTTCTTCGCGCGGCACCAAGACAACAGACCGTTATTCGCTGTCCGGCATTACCGCTGCAATGAAAAAGATCGACAGCATCTGCAAGTAGGCCAGTCCGTAACAATCGAGTTGACTGACCGTCTTTGCGCGACACCTGATCCCATCGCCGGGTCTCGCGTGGATAACCGCTATGTGCTAGGGTCAGGACCCATTAATGTTATGCAATTCTGTTTGAAGGAAAGCATTCGAATGACGATGAAAAAGCGCAAGACAAGGCTTTTTGCCTTTTCGAGCATTTTTCGACTTCAGGCGAGTGCTTTCCTTCAAACCCGAAGGGCGGGATCTATTTTGCCCCTGACATCGTTGAAAGGTCTTGAAAACCATAAGGTTTCCTTCAACCTTTCGCCTTGTCAAAGGCAAAATATCCTCCCGCAGAATCGATAACATTAATGGGTCCTGACCCTAGGCACTCGCACCATGAGCATTTCGCTGGACATAGATCATCACGCAACCCGGAAGGCGGCAGAACCGCATTCAGCGCAGCTGCGCCGCCGGCGCCGGCCGCTGGTTGGGCTGACCCAACCAGAATTGCTTGAAGCGCTGGCAGAAATCGGCGTCCCGGAGAAACAGCGTCGCATGCGGGTATCACAGTTGTGGAACTGGTTGTATGTCCGCGGCGCTACCGACTTCTCGGACATGACCAGCATCTCCAAGCAATTGCGTAACGACGTCGCATCCCTGTTTGACATTTCCCGACTGGAGATTGTCACCGAGCAGATATCCAGCGACGGTACGCGAAAATGGCTGCTGCGACTGCCTGCTGACGGTCTGGGCCGCCGCCATGAAATAGAGACTGTCTATATCCCCGAGGAAGATCGCGGAACCTTGTGTATTTCCAGCCAGGTCGGCTGCACGTTGACATGTACCTTTTGCCACACGGGCACTCAAACACTGGTCAGGAACCTGACAGCTGGAGAAATCGTCGGTCAGATACTGATCGCTCGTGACCGTCTCGGGGAATGGCCTCATCTCATCGAAACCGCACAGAACGCACCGGCGAGCGGCCGTTTCATCACCAATGTCGTCCTGATGGGAATGGGTGAACCATTGTACAACTTCGACAATGTGCGAGACGCTGTTGCCGTAATCTCCAACGGAGATGGTTTGTCCGTCTCCAAACGCCGGATCACCTTGTCAACGTCCGGTGTGGTTCCGGAGATCGTCCGGGCCGGCGACGAAATTGGCACCATGCTTGCCATATCCCTGCATGGAACGACGGATCAGATTCGCAACGAACTGGTTCCGCTCAACAAGAAATACCCGATCGGCCAGCTGCTTGAGGCATGCCGCAATTACCCTGGTCTCTCCAATGCCAGACGCATCACATTTGAATATGTGATGATAAAGGGGGTCAATGACACGGCAGAAGATGCCCGTAGGCTGGTACAGTTGCTGAAAGGCATCCCCGCCAAAGTCAATCTGATACCGTTCAATCCGTGGCCCGGCACAGACTATGAATGTTCCGACTGGGAGCAAATAGAAGTGTTTGCCCGTATTGTGCTCAAGGCCGGCTACGCCAGTCCGGTGCGCACACCTCGTGGACGCGATATTCTTGCGGCCTGTGGGCAGCTCAAATCAGCATCGCAACGACTGAAGAAAACCGAACGCGACGCCCTTCAGTCTGCAGCGACCTGAAGCATTTCTCACAAAAGTGGATACCGGTTTTGTGAAAAAGAAATGCGACAACAAAGGAATAGAGCATTTCTCACAAAAGTGGATACCGGTTTTGTGAAAAAGAAATGCGACAACAAACGGATAGAGCGCGGTATTGGTTCAATCAAAAGCTGCATCGCTCCAAGGTGAATTGCACTCAGGCTCAGCGCCGCCTGAGGACCCATTCAATCGCATGCTCCAGTCTGTCGTCGCCCCAGAACAGTTCACCATCCGATGTAACAAAAGACGGCGCCCCGAAAATGCCTTTCCGCTCAGCATCTGATCCACGATCCAGCAGGGCTTTCTTGTTTTTCTCGCTCTCCGCGCGCCGCATCCAGTTACCGGGTTTGTCGACCAGGCCCTCAAGCGCACCAAGAACGGTTTTCCGGTCAGAAATGTCGTGTCCCAATCCAAACTCCCTGTGAAAAACACGCTTGCAGTAGGCGGGAAGCCAGTCTTCATCACATCCAGCGGTTGCCAC
>CAJICM010000052.1_pt1 | contig 17608 bp, 18 predicted proteins | sample 9199691 | NCBI WGS metagenome assembly CAJICM01 (sample SAMEA7708338, study PRJEB35096) | sediment metagenome | biome: marine neritic benthic zone biome [ENVO:01000025]; feature: sediment [ENVO:00002007]; material: shallow marine sediment [ENVO:03000034] sea grass bed [ENVO_01000059] ...
AGCCGGTGTTACAACTGGTGAATGGGGACAGATCCTGCGTGATGTCTTCGGCGAGTATCGTGCACCCACAGGCGTCGGTACGATTGTCAAGCTGGCTGCGCCGGAGGATTCTGACCAGGTGAAAAAGCAGGTCGCAGCCTTGTCAGAGCGATTGGGTGTGCCGGTCAGGTTTCTGGTCGGTAAGCCCGGTCTGGATGGGCATTCGAACGGTGCGGAGCAGATTGCCGTGCGGGCCGGTGAAGTGGGAATGGAAGTCATCTATGAAGGCATTCGCCTGACGCCGGAAGAGATCGTGTCGGCTGCCATAGAGCAGAAGGTACATGTGGTTGGCCTGTCCATTCTGTCCGGCAGCCATGTGCCTCTGGTGCGCGATGTGGTGAACCGGATGCGGTCTGCCGGTATGGACAAGGTTCCTGTCGTTGTGGGCGGTATTATTCCGGATGAAGACGCAAATGTGCTGAAGCAGATGGGCGTTGCCCGGGTTTACACGCCGAAGGATTTCCGCATGACCGGTATCATGGCGGAAATCGTGAAAGAGATAGATGGCCGCCTGGACGATGCAGCCGCCTGAGGGGTGAACGGTGGACGTGGTTTTGCGAAAGGCCCGACGCGACGACTTGCCGGCGATTGTCGGTCTGCTCGCCGATGATGGCCTCGGCAATGCCCGCGAAGATGCCGGCCTGCCATTGGATCAAGCCTATGTTCGCGCATTTGATGCGCTGGACAGCGATCCAAACCAGCTGCTTGTGGTGGCCCAGCAAGGCGAGATGATCGTTGGAACCATGCAGCTCACATTTATTGCCGGTGTCAGTCGCAAGGGTGCCTGGCGGGGCCAGATCGAAGCTGTTCGTGTTGCAGCATCGCATCGCGGCAGCGGAGTGGGGCAGCAAATGTTTGAATTTGCCATTGAGGAAAGCCGGTCACGCGGTTGCAGCCTGGTGCAACTGACCACCGACAAGACCCGTCAGGATGCTCACCGGTTTTACGACCAGCTGGGTTTTGTCGCCAGTCATATCGGCTACAAGCTGAAACTGGATTGAATGAGGGGTGACGCTGGCAAGGGTTCACACCTGATATGGCGACCATGACACGCACAACGCATCGTTGCGCTTGTGGTGTCACAGTTTGTCTGGAGAGGTCCGCTACGCCTGGTTTTTGCGCAGAACCAGCAGATGCGCATCCGGCTCACCATCGGGTATTGTGGCGTCCACCCGGTTGCTTAGCACATCGACTGGCAGCTCGCTGACAAGCGATGCAAATTGATCGTCGTCCCATACGGGTATTGCAACAACACAGGCCATCAGACCGCCGGGCTGCAGATGGGAGAACAGGTTGCGAAAACCCTTTGCGCCTACGTGCCCGGTGGTGAACGTGCCGGCGCTGATGATCGCAGAATAAGGACTTTCTGGAAGTATAAACTGTTCATTCAGGTTGGCTTCAAGCAAGTTGCGATAAAGCTTTTTGGCTCTCGCGACCTGCAACATTTCCGGAGACAGGTCGATGCCGTCAATCAGCTTGAAGCCAAGAGACTGCAAGTTGTCCGCGACGGCACCTGTTCCGCAACCCGCATCCAGCACGCAGGTGGATTCAGCATCTGCAACATGATGATGCAGCAGGTCGGCAATCTTGTCGGAACCGGTTACCTTCAACGTGGCAAATACGTCATGGTCATAGGTATCTGCCCAGTCAGCATAAACCGAGCGGGCTTCTTCGCTGCCGGTTATCGCCCGGGCTCGCATGACTTTCAGGCGTGCTTTGTTTCTATCGTCGTTCATACAGGTTGAGCCAGCAATCTTTTGTGGATGATGTCGCAAAGAGGTTGTCTGCCTCGCGAGTGATGAGGTGGATCGTCCCATTGTCCTCAAGCCGCTTCAGTTCGCGGTCAAATCCGGCATCAATCCAGACGCCGGAATTGATGGAGAAGGCAAACAGCCCACCACGCCTGATGATGCGGAACAATTCTGCAAGGCAGGAAGGTCCAACATGACCGTGCGTGAAAGTACCGGTGCAAATGGCTGCAGCATAGGTCTGGTCGGGGATGTCGAGCGGCTTTGAGAGATCGGCCTCGATCAACCGGTTATAGACTTTGCGCTTGCCGGCAACCGCCAGCATTTCGGCCGAGTAGTCAATGGCGTCAACGCAGGTGAAACCACGCGCATTTAGCTCCTGCCCGGCCAGGCCGGTACCGGCTCCCACATCAAGCACCCGACCTGTCAAATCCGATGTGCCGGCAGCAAGCAGGTCACTGACCAGCCGGGGCGACAGATAGCCCAGTCCATCCAGCATGGTCTTGTCGTAGGTTTCTGCCCAGTCGCGATAAAGCCCGCGGGTGTCCTGTTCATCGCCCAGGCTGTAGGCCCGCTCCAGCAACTCAGCGGATTTGGCATCGACAGCAGGCGGTATTCTGTTGGAGCTTGCCATACCGGCAGTGTATCCAAGTTCGCAGGGCTGACAATATCCATGTATCAAACTCGGGATCGGGCTTAAATTGCAGAACGTGATCACCACCGTGGTGCCGGTATTTACACTGATAGTGCTCGGTTTCGGTGCCGGCCGGTTCGGATTTTTCGTGGAAGGGTCCGCGCGCGGGCTGTCGACGTTCGTGTTCACATTTGCAATACCGGCCATGTTGTTCAAGGCAATGGTCACGTTGGGAATACCGGCAAGTCCGCCCTGGGGGTTGTGGGGAGCGCTGTTTGCGACAGTGGCGATAATCTGGGTGCTGGCAATTGCCGCGTCCCGTTTCGTGGCCGGCCTTGCAGGAGCAGGCGGGTCTTCAGCAGCCCTCGGGGCGGCTTTCGGCAATACGGTGATGCTTGGCCTGCCGCTGGGAGTTGCTCATTTCGGGACGGCTGCCGTGTTGCCGATGGCGTTGATTATTTCAGTTCATCTACCCGTACAGTGGTTTGCCGCAACCTTGCTGGCGCAGTGGGGATCGCAGAACGAAGGCCATGGTGTACCGGCCTTGCTGGGGACCTTGCTGAAAGACCTGCTCACCAATCCGATTGTGTTGGCGCTGCTGGCCGGATCTGCATGGAACCTTGCCGGGTATGGTCTTGATCCCATGGCGGAAGAAATTATTTCCATGCTGGCCCAGGCTGCCGTACCGGCTGCTCTGTTTGCACTCGGGCTGTCGCTGGCGCGATTTGGCTGGGAAAGTTGTGGTCTCGCAGCAGTGGTCCTGATGTTGCTTAAACTAGCAGTTATGCCCCTGATTGCAGCAGTGCTGGCATTCAGCATTTTCGATCTGACTAGCGTTGAGGCAGGCATCGTGGTTTTGTTCGCAGCATTGCCGACGGGTGCCAATGCTTATATTTTTGCAGAACGGCAAGGCGTAGCAGAAGCCGCAGTGTCGGCCAGTGTAGCGGCCGGAACGGCATTGTCCATTATCACATTGACTGTCGTGCTGGCCCTTATACCGCACGGCTAAAATCCAAGCTGCTCGCGGATCTTCTCAGGCGTGACACCGTTGTCGCGTAAAGCCGCAAGTGATTTGTCACCAAGGCTTTTTGACAGTTTCCGCCCGGTATCATCGGATATCAGCTTGTGGTGAATGTAGGCAGGTGTCGGGAATTCGAGAATGGACTGCAGCACCCGGTGGATGGACGTAGCGTGGAACAAGTCGATGCCGCGGGTTACATGGGTCACACCCTGCATGGCATCATCATGCACAACGGCAACATGATAGCTGGTGGCAATATCTTTGCGGGCCAGAATAACGTCGCCCCATACCTGTGGTACGCAGGCCACGATGCCGGTTTCACCGTCCGGTCCGCAGCCGGATTCGTAGAAACTGAGGTCAGAACCGGCAGCAACAATGGCCTTCGACATGTCGAGACGCAGTGCGTAGGGCTCTGCAGCCGTCATTCGCCGGCTGCGATCCATCTTTGTCATCAATCGGCAGTAACCGGGGTATACCGTGGTACCATCAGGGTCTTTCGGGCCCTGTACCGTCGAGAGTTTGGCTCGGGTACAAAAACACGGGTAGAGCAGTCCCAGCCGTTCAAGCCGGTCAATGATCACGGTGTATTCATGCAGGTGCCGGGACTGGTAACGAACCGGTTTTGACCAATCAAGTCCGAGCCATTGCAGATCGGCTTGTGCCTGTTCGGCAAACTCAGGCTTGCATCTTGCACGGTCGATGTCTTCAATGCGCAGCAGTAGCCTGCCGTTGTGAATCTTTGCCTGTTGAGCCGTGAACAGGGCTGAATAGGCATGACCCAGATGTAATCTGCCGTTCGGACTTGGTGCAAAACGGAATATGGAGCCTGCCATCCCAGAGCCTGTTTAACGATTGATGACCTAACTATACTGGTATGCATGACAGAACCCCCAACAACCATCAACACGATAGATGATCTTGCTGCCGGTGCTGAGGCCCTGTTCAAGCTGGATCCCCGGTTTCGGATACTGCATGAGCAGAACGGATTGCCGCGGTTGCGCAAGCGCAAAGGCGGTCTGGCCGGGCTTTCCCACATTGTCGTGGGACAGTTGATTTCCACCAGGGCGGCCAATTCCATATGGGAAAGAGTGGAAAAAGCACTAGCACCGTTCGACGTGGCCAGCATCAGCAAGATGCAGGTGGCTGATTTGGTTGGCCTTGGCCTGACCCGCGCCAAGGCAACAGCAATTATCAACGCTGCCAGGGCCGAACACGAAGGCGGATTCAACTTTGGTTCACTGGCCGACCTCGATGATGCGGCCGTCGCGGGCGAGTTGAAAAAGCTTCATGGTGTTGGTCAATGGACTGCCGACATTTACCTCGTGACCTGTCTTGGCCGCAGTGATGCCTGGCCGGCTGGCGATCTTGCCGTGCGGGTTGGTTTGAAACTGTTTGAGGGTCTTGGTGATGTGCCGGCAATTGCTGAGATGTACGGGCACGCCGAACGCTGGAGGCCTTTGCGGGCGGTGGCGGCGTGCTACCTTTGGGGTTTATATGCCAACCATCGCCGGCAGATTGTGTGATGCTGGCGAATTGTCTGGCGGCGGGTGGAAAATTTGTACTCTTCACACGCTCGTCGCAAAAGATATAGTAGACACGAATCGCTGCCTGCTTTCACTGTAACAAACCCTGGAAGGACAGGACGTGCTGCATGCGAATGTTGCGCCGGACAATTGCCCGGCTCTTGTACTGAATGCTGACTACCGGCCGCTGAGTTATTATCCGTTGTCGCTGTGGGGTTGGCAGGATGTTGTCAAAGCAGTGTTTCTGGAGCGGGTTCATATCGTTTCAGAGTACGAGACAGTGGTGCGATCTCCCAGTTTTGAAGTTCGATTGCCTTCGGTGGTGTCTCTGAAGACCTATGTGAAGCCGGCGCGCTATCCCGCTTTTACGCGTTTCAACGTATTCCTGCGCGACAAGTTCATGTGCCAGTATTGCGGTCGTGGCGAGGATTTGACGTTTGACCATTTGGTTCCGCGTTCGAAGGGCGGTCAGACGACGTGGAATAATGTTGTTGCAGCCTGCAGTCCCTGCAATTTGCGCAAGGCCAACAAGATGGCCAAGGAATGCGGCATGCACCCCACATTGCACCCGATCAAACCGACAGTGCATCAACTGCATGCCAATGGCCGGCACTTTCCACCCAACTACCTGCACGAAAGCTGGCAGGATTATCTCTACTGGGATACCGAACTTGATCCGTAGATGCGTTTGGCACCCAGGGCGGTGATTGCAGCGATCAACGCGGATACAACCATGTTCCAGCCTGCGAAAGACAGGCCCAGCAGCCGCCATGGGGCATCTGAACAGTTGATCACCCTCGCCTTGCTGAGATCCGGCAAGCCGCCGGAGAGACCTGCGCCGGTCGAGCACGTATTGGGCCCTTCAAACCACCCCCATTCAACACCGGAGTGATAAAATCCCAAGCCGGCGTTTATCACCATGGCAATGGTCACGGCCATAAAGCCCCAGCGAACCACATCAATGTCAGCCTTGTGTGTAATCATGCGGAGCCAGATCAGACCGAGGACCGGTAGTGAGAAATAATACGCCCAGCGTTGTTGCAGACACAGCGCACAAGGTCGGTAGCCGCCGACTATTTCAAAGGTCCATGCAGCCACTATGGTTGCCAACGCAATCAAGAAAGCGATGAGTGCCAGTTGCTGGGCTGTCTTGGTCTGGAACATTAAGGTTTCCCCAATTCACTCATAACAGATATTTGACGGCGACAAACCCACCCACCAGTGCAGTGCCTGCGGCCAAAGTCAGCCAGCCGAGGTATTTTTCAATGAATTCGCGCATCGGTTCGCCCAGCCAGTACAGCAAACCGCATACCAGATAAAACCGGAGCCCGCGCGAGACGACAGATGCAGCAATGAATACTGGCAGGGCCATTTCTGTGACGCCGCTCATCAGTGTCACAACCTTGTATGGAAACGGCGTCAACCCGGCGAAAAATACAATAGGCAAACCCCATTCATTGAATTTTTGCTGGAAATCAAAGAATTTGTCATCGAGGCTGTACACGGTCAAGATCAACTGGCCCAGCGTGTCGAACACGGCGTAACCGATGTAATACCCCAGTAGTCCCCCGAGAACCGAGGCGATGGTGCAGACGGTGGCATAGCGCCAGGCATTGGCGGGTTTTGCCAGCGTCATGGGTATCAACATGGTATCTGGAGGGATCGGGAATACCGAACTCTCGACAAAGGAAACAACAGACAGATACCACTGCGCATGGCGGTGGCCGGCAAGTCTCATCAACCAGTCGTAAAGGCGTCTTAGCATGGGCGAAGGCAATACGCCGGGCGCAACGATTTGTCCATTGAACTTATGAAAACCCTGGCATGTGCGCGGTTCATTTCAGTAGCGATGATGTTTGATGTTGACGGGTGATCACTGTTGCCTATTATCCGGCTCGATTTGAGGCCCCTGTGGCGGAACTGGTAGACGCGATAGACTCAAAATCTGTTGTCCGTGAGGGCGTGCCGGTTCGAGTCCGGCTGGGGGCACCAAGTTTTCCGATGAAACTGTCGCCTGTCATGATTGCGCGCGAATGTTCTTTGAGAAGTGACTTAGGCCCTGCATCAACGCTGTGGTCATTTGATTGCCCCATTGATCCGTCCGCCATCGAGGTGTTAGGCATGTCTCCTTCGGGGGTGAGGCGAGTTTGCAGGATTATGCTTTGGTGACGTCATTTGTTCACATGATCCGGGTTTTTATGGCAGCGGGGCTGATTCTGGTGGCCAGCCTGACCGCCGCCAATGCGACCAACCCTGTGGTTGTGTACGACGGCAAGACCGGAAAGGTCATGGTTGCCAAGGATGCCGGCAAGCCGTGGTACCCTGCCTCCCTGACCAAACTGATGACGGCCTATATCGTGTTTCAGGCCATCGAACAGGGCAAGATCACCACAAAGACCAAGGGTACGGTTACCAAGACGTCGTCTGCTCCGCCGCCTAGCAAGATCGGTTTTCGGCCGGGCAAAAAGGTCTCGGTTGACTTGGCGCTGAAGGCACTGCTGATCTATTCGGCAAATGACATGGCGACTTTCCTGGCTGAAGTGGTGGCCGGCTCGCAGAAAAAATTTGCTGAACTGATGAATGCCACCGCACTTGATCTCGGCATGACTGGATCACACTTCGTCAATCCGCATGGCCTCCACAACAAGGATCAGTACACAACAGCCCGCGATATGGCGATTTTGTCCTACGCATTGCTGAACAAGTATCCGCAAGCCCGGAAATTCTATTCCGCTCCCTATCTGAAGCTTGGCAAGCGCAAGCTTCGTAACAGAAACTATCTGCTGCGGATTTGGGACAAGGCTGACGGCATGAAGACCGGGTTCATTTGTCCGGCCGGGTTTAATCTGGTTGCAACCGCAAAAATCAACGGGCGTCTCGTGGTGGGCGTGGTGTTTGGCACGCGCAGTGGAAGAGCCCGGGCCCAGAAAGCAAAGGTGGTGATGGAGACAGCGGCGTCGTATCCGGGGTCTTCTTCCATAACCGCTTTGAAGAATGAGGGTGGTACGCCGCCAAACATGCGCAAAACCGTGTGCGGCGGCAAGGGACTGCGCATGGTCAATGCCGACAAGTTTTCCGGCTGGGGCGCGACGTTCGGCAAGTTCAAGAGCGCGGCCGAGGCTGAAGCCGTCATAAATGGCATCCAGGCGGTAAAGGTCAATGCATTCAAGAGGGCGGGAAGCGGCGTTGTGCGCATCCCGTTTACCAAGGATTTCGTGCCAGTAACGTTCAATCTTTCCAGGAGCACCAGCAACACACTGTGTCAGCAGGTGTCGCAGGCAGGCGGTAAATGTGAAGTCGTTGCACCGTCGGTGTTTGCATCATTTGCCAATCTGTCGGGTCGTGAAAAGGCCAGAGGCGGCAAGTCTGCCGGAAAAAAGAAGAGGCGCCGGAAAAGGCGTAAACCTGCATCGGATAAATAGTGGCTGTCATGCCCGGGTGAGGGCGCTTGTAATGCCCGTTTCGATGATCTAGCAGAGTTCACATGATGACATCATTTCCCAGCATTCCCGTTTCTGTTCTGACAGGGTTTCTCGGCGCCGGCAAAACCACCTTGCTGAACCGGTTGCTCAAGGATCCGGCGTTGGCAAATGCTGCCGTGATCATCAATGAGTTTGGCGAGATCGGGCTTGACCACTTGCTGGTGGAGACGGCCGACAGCAATGTGTTTGAAATGTCTTCGGGATGTTTGTGCTGCACCATTCGCGGCGATCTTGTCGACACCCTTGCTGATCTGGCGGCCCGGCGGGATTCGGGCTCGATCAAGGCGTTTGATCGCGTCATAATCGAGACGACCGGCCTTGCGGATCCGGCGCCTGTTCTGCAGACACTTATGTCCCATCCCGATCTTCTGAAGCGCTACCGACTGGAAGGTGTGGTCACCCTGGTTGATGCGGTAAACGGCCCAGCCACACTCGATGAACATGATGAGGCCGTGAGACAGGTAGCGGTCGCGGACAAGCTGGTTGTGTCGAAAGCCGACCTGCTATCGGGGAGCGAGGGTGAAGACGCCCTGCATGACATTATTTCGCGAATGCACCGGCTGGCGCCTGCCGCCCGGATCCTGACGACCCACAATGGCGAAGCATCCGCCGACAAGCTGTTTGAATTTGGCGCCGCCGGCGATCAGGCCCGCCCTGAACAGGTTAAGCGCTGGTTGGCGGCTGATGCCTTCGAGGCGCCGCAAAGGCAAGGACGCCGTCGGGCGCGGCGCAGGGACGCCGGTCACAATCTCGCCGGCGATCACGAGCACTCGCACGATCATGCGCACGATCATTCCCATGATGTGAACCGGCATGACCGGCACATCAGTTCTTTTTCTGTGACTACAGACAAAGCTATTGGGCCGATGCAGTTGGATCTGTTTCTGGAACTGCTGCAGAGCTATCACGGTCCAAATCTCCTGCGCATGAAAGGTATTATCAAACTGGAAGACGATGATCAGCGCCCGGTGGTTGTTCACGGTGTACAGCATGTCCTGCATCCGCCCGAGCGGCTTGAGTGCTGGCCCGATGCGGATCACCGTACCCGCCTGGTGTTTATTACTCGCGATATCCGGCGCGATGAACTGGACAGTCTGCTTAAGGCCTTCACAGATCCGATCACTGGCGGCGCGGAGGCATTTTCCGATGATACCCTGTCCTTGCGCAGAGGTGGATGATGATAGACCTGTACGGGTTGAGCAACTGTGATACCTGTCGCAAAGCGCGAAAGTGGCTTGATTCCGAAGGTGTCGACTACCGGTTTCATGACATCCGAAAAGCAGACCTTGCTCACACCGTCGTCGCCGGCTGGGCAGAACAGGCAGGTTGGGAAACACTCCTTAACAAGCGGGGAACAACCTGGCGCGGACTGCCGCAATCCAGCAAGGAAAGTATTGAATTGCACAGTGCCACGAAACTGATGACGCAACACCCGGCCCTGATCAAGCGCCCGGTTGTTGTAATGGGCGACGACGTGCTGATCGGGTTTGGAGATGATGTTCAGCAGGCTCTTGTGCGGTACAAGACTGCAGTTTCTGATGCCAGGTCGTGACCCAAGGCAATGCAGAAACCTCACTTGGCATGAGTTTTCCTGATGATAAAAATGAATATACCGGCTTCTTCGTGTTGACTCACCAGTTGGTTGCCACTTTCGGCACAATAGTGCGGAAAGTCAATTGCTGTTGCGGGATCGGTAGCTAAAATTCTCAATGTTTCTCCATGCTTAATGGACAAGAGTCGTTTTCGTGTCTTGAGTACCGGCAGTGGGCACTGCAGTCCGCGGACATCAATTTCGTGGTCGAATTCCTGCATTAAACTGGACACCTTCAGGTATAACATTTATTTCTAGCTGCCAGGATGGACCAGGGTTCTGTCGCTTGCCGGTCTGATCCAGGGTTTGATGTGCTGAAATATCGGTCGTTCAAAACTGGTTTACTGGCGGTGTAGCGGGCGGCGTGTCGTTGGTCCAGCAACAATTCGCAAAAGGTACAGGCGAACATGAACAAGCATGCAGGCAGCGATGGATTCAAACCCATCAGACCTGGCCGGGAAGGCAAGGCCAAGGGCAAGGGCAGGGCATTCCCTAAAGGCCGCCAGCTCGACCCGGTCGCTGACCAGGAGATTTCGGAGCTGATGGCCGACCATCAGCCGCTGCGGCGGGACATGCTGATTGAGTACCTGCATCTGGTGCAGGACAAATGGGGACACCTGTCAGCGGGTCGTCTGTCTGCGCTGGCTCATGCCATGCGGTTGCCAATGGCCGAGGTCTACGAGGTTGCGACCTTCTATCATCATTTCGATTTTGTGAAGGAAGGTGAAGCCGCACCGGCAGCAATCACCATTCGGGTATGCGATTCACTGTCCTGCGAAATGGCGGGTGCACATGACATTATTGCGGCTCTGGGCGACAATGCGCCAGACAATGTCCGAGTGGTGCACGGACCCTGTATGGGGCTGTGCGATGTGGCACCGGCTGCGGCGGTCGGGCACAACTATGTTGGCAATGTCAGTGTCGAGAAGCTGACGGTTCTGGCCCGGAACAAGGCCGTTCAGCCAGAGATGCCGGCCTACCAGAGCTACGAGGACTACACGGCAGAAGGCGGTTATGGTCAGTTGAAAGCGCTGCGTGCGGGATCAAAGACGCCGGAGCAGGTTATCGATATATTGCTTGAAGCCGGATTGAAGGGTCTTGGTGGTGCGGGTTTCCCGTCGGGACAGAAATGGAAATTCGTGCGCGCTGGCGAGGGGCCGCGTTATCTTTGCATCAATGGTGATGAAGGTGAGCCTGGCACGTTCAAGGACCGGCACTATCTGCACACTCGTCCGCACCAGTTTCTCGAGGGCATGCTGATTGCTGCGTGGGGTGTTGATGCATCTGCGGCCTATATCTACATGCGTGATGAGTATCCCGCAGTTATACAGCTCTTGAAAGACGAGATCGGAAAACTTGAAGCCGATGGCTTAGTGCCGGAAGGCTACGTGCATGTGCGGCGCGGCGCCGGTGCATACATTTGTGGCGAGGAGAGCGCCATGATCGAGTCCATTGAAGGCAAACGCGGCCTGCCACGGCATCGTCCGCCCTATGTGGCACAGGTGGGACTGTTTGGCCGGCCTACCCTGGTGCACAATATCGAGACCGTCTACTGGATGCCGCCGATCCTCGAAAAGGGGCCTGACTGGTTCTGTTCGCAAGGCAAGGAAGGTCACAAGGGACCACGGTCTTACTCGGTGTCCGGGCGTTTGAAGAATCCAGGAGTGGTACTGGCACCCGCCGGCGCGACGGTCAACGAGTTGATCGAGATGTGCGGCGGCATGGCCGACGGGCATACATTCAAGGGCTATCTGCCGGGCGGTGCCTCCGGGGGCATTCTTCCGGCGTCGAAAGGCGACGCGCCGCTGGATTTTGGCGGTGAACTGGCCGAACTCGGATGCTTTGTCGGCTCGCACGCGATTGTGGTGATGTCCGACAAGGACTCCATGCGTGACGCGGCTGTTAATCTGCTCAGGTTTTTTGAAGACGAATCCTGCGGTCAATGCACGCCCTGCCGGGTCGGGTGCGAAAAGGCGGTCAAGCTGATGCAGAAAGGCCCATGGAACGAAGACCTGCTCGGCGAGTTGACGACGGCCATGGCCGATGCTTCCATTTGCGGACTGGGGCAAGCAGCGCCAAATCCCATTCGTACTGTTTTGACGCACTTCAAGGAGGACGTATCCTGATGTCCGGTAGCACGATCAAATTTTCCCTCGACGGACGTGAAGTCGAAGCCCGGGACGGTGAAACAATCTGGCAGGTCGCCAAGCGGGAAGGCACGACTATTCCACATCTGTGCTGGAAAGATGCGCCGGGCTATCGCGCAGACGGCAATTGTCGGGCCTGTATGGTCGAGATTGAAGGTGAACGCGTGCTGGCAGCATCATGTGTGCGTACGCCTTCAGAAGGCATGGTGGTCAACTCCCAGAACGAGCGTTCATCAAACGCGCGCAAGATGGTCATTGAACTGTTGATGGCGGATCAACCGGCGCGGGAAGATGCCCATGATGACCAGTCGTCATTCCTGAAGTGGGCAGACGCAATGGAAGTCGATGTATCGCGTTTTCCGCGCGACACATCGCCTGCGCCTGATGTTTCGCATCCGGCCATGGCGGTGAATCTGGATGCCTGCATTCACTGCAACCTGTGTGTGCGTGCGTGTCGCGAAGTGCAGGTCAATGATGTGATTGGCATGGCCTTCCGCGGGCCGCACGAGAAAGTCGTTTTCGATTTTGATGACCCGATGGGTGCCTCCACCTGTGTGGCGTGCGGTGAGTGTGTACAGGCATGTCCGACCGGCGCGCTGATGCCGGCATCCATCGTTGATGAAAAGGGCCGTGGCAGTCGTCAGGCAGATCGCCAGGTTGACAGCATTTGCCCGTATTGCGGCGTTGGTTGCCAGATCACCTACAATATCCGCAAGGATGAAAAGACGGGCCAGGATCACATCGCGTTCGTTGAAGGCAAGGGCGGACCGGCGAATGAGAACCGTTTGTGTGTAAAGGGTCGATTTGGATTTGATTACATCACATCGCCGGAACGGCTGACCAAGCCACTGATCCGCAAGGAAGGTTTGCCCAAGGGCCTGAACATGGATCCCGCAAACCCGATGAGCCATTTCCGTGAAGCAACATGGGAAGAAGCGCTCGATGTGGCGGCCAACGGCCTCAAAGGCATTCGTGATGCCAAAGGACCAAAAGCGCTGGCAGGGTTCGGGTCAGCCAAGTGCTCCAACGAGGAAGCGTATCTGTTTCAAAAACTGGTAAGGGTCGGCTTTGGATCCAACAATGTGGATCACTGTACCAGGCTTTGCCATGCGTCGTCCGTTGCAGCATTGATGGAGACCATCGGATCCGGTGCGGTAACGGCACCGTTCACTGCGGTTCGCGATTCTGATGTCATTGTGGTCATCGGCGCCAATCCGACCGAAAACCACCCGGTTGCGGCTACTTTTTTCAAGCAGGCTGCGCAGCGCGGGGCTGAGCTGATTATTCTTGATCCCCGCGGCACCGCAATGAAACGCTATGCAAGCCATATGCTGCAATTCAAGAACGGGGCGGATGTGTCGTTGCTCAATGCCATGATGAATGTGATCGTGGAAGAAGGTCTTTACGACGAACAGTACATCCAGGCTCATGCCGAAGGCTTCGACAAGCTGAAGGATCATCTGGCTGACTACTCGCCGGAGGACATGGAAGCCATTTGTGGCATAAAAGCTGATGAAATTCGCGCCGTGGCCCGCAAATATGCCAAGGCCAATGCAGCCATTATTTTCTGGGGTATGGGGGTATCCCAGCACACCCACGGTACCGACAATGCCCGCTGTCTGATTTCCCTGGCGCTGATGTGTGGTCAGACCGGGCGGGCGGGGACCGGGTTGCATCCGCTGCGCGGGCAGAACAATGTGCAAGGCGCGTCTGATGCCGGCCTGATCCCGATGGTGTTCCCGGATTATTCGAAAATTGTCGAGGAGAAAAACCTCACCAAATTTGAAAAGCTGTGGGATGCGAAGCTGGATCCCGAACCTGGTCTTACGGTGGTCGAGATCGTGCATGCAATCCATGATGGCGCAATTAATGGCATGTATATTCTGGGGGAAAATCCGGCCATGTCGGATCCGGACGTGAACCACGCCAGAGCGGCTCTGGCCAAGCTGGATCATCTGGTGGTTCAGGATATCTTCCTGACCGAAACGGCGATGTTTGCCGATGTCATCCTGCCAGCATCCGCCTGGCCGGAGAAAAACGGCACGGTGTCAAATACAAACCGTCAGGTGCAAATGGGGCGCAAAGCGCTCCAGGCACCGGGAGAGGCGCGCGAGGATTGGGCAATAACCCAGGATATTGCCAACCGCCTGGGTCTTAACTGGACCTATGATAGCCCGGCAGATGTGTTTGCTGAAATGAAACTGGCCATGCCGTCGCTGGATAACATCACCTGGGACCGGTTGATCGCAGAAGACGTGGTCGCCTATCCATGCCCTGCTCCCGATCACCCGGGCGAGGACATTGTCTTCTCTGACCGGTTCCCGACAGCGAGCGGACTTGGCAAGATGGTGCCGGCCAAGGTGTTGCCGCCAGATGAGATGCCTGATGCAGACTATCCCTACATTCTTTCAACCGGCCGTCAGCTTGAACACTGGCACACCGGTGCCATGACCCGGCGCTCGTTCGTGCTCGATGCAGTGAATCCGGAGCCTGTCGTTCAGATGAATGTGGCAGACGTTGCAAAGTTGGGTATCAAGGCGGGTGACAAGGTTCGTGTCACCACCCGGCGCGGTGAAGTGGAAATTATGGTGAGGCAGGATGATCAGGTGCCGGTCGGCGCGATTTTCATTCCGTTTGCGTTTGTTGAAGCCGCGGCGAACCTGTTGACCAATGCATCACTTGATCCGTTCGGCAAGATTCCGGAGTTCAAGTTCTGTGCTGCCAAGGTTGAAGCTGTCGGCAGCGAACAGATGGTTGCGGCCGAATAGCACCCGCAGAGCGATTGTGCACTGCATGAACACTTTACCGGTGTGAGCAATTGCCGGAGCAAGCCAGGTTCTGATTCAACCAAAACCTTGCTCCAGGCAAATTGTACTCCACGTTGTTGCTGCTGCATTTTTGTCGCAAAAGCGATATCCATTTTCGCGGAAAATACTCTATACAAGCACCTGCATTTGAAGAAAACAGGCCATGGCAGTACTTGAGAAATCGCAATTGACAGGCATGGTAACGGCATTGCTTTGCAGTCCGGTCCGCGAGACTGGACTGGAAAAATCCCATGTCGATCGGCTGGATGTGGTATTTGACGGTATTGTTGGCGATTGTCACGCAAGCCGCGGCTACCTTTCTGACTCACGCATGCTGCAGCAGTACAAGCGTGGTACGCCGGTGGCGAATACCCGTCAGGTTTCCATATTGTCAAAAGAGCAGCTGGCCGAGATTGCCGGTCTGCTCGGCATTGGAGACCTACCTCCCGAATGGGTTGGCGCCAACCTGGTAACCTCAGGAATACCTGATCTTACGTTTCTGCCGCCATCAACTCGCATGATGTTCTCGTCTGGTGCAACACTGATTGTGGATGGTGAAAATGCGCCCTGCAGGTTTGTGGGTGATGTCATCGAAAAACATCATCCCGGACAGGGCATGGCGTTCCCGAAACTGGCGCGCAACAAACGCGGTTTGGTGGCGTGGGTGGAGCGCGAAGGCTCGATTTCAGTGGGTGACGAGATTATGCTGCACATACCGCCACAACGGATTTACTCGTACGCATGAACACGCCCCGTGACATTTCGGAATTCGCCATCGTACCCGACCCGGACGATGAGCGACTGTCGCGTGCCGTAACCGGCATCGATCAGACCGGTGCGGAAATTGACACGCATGTGGTGCATGAACGGCCGTTGACAATCTATCTCAATGCCCAGGAAATTGTCACCTCGATGACAATTGGTGATCATCCGGACTGGCTGGCAGTGGGGTATCTGCTCAACCAGGGCATGTTGCAGTTCGATGACGAGATCACCGGCATTGACTATGATGATGACCTTGAGGTGATTGTCGTGCGCACTGTGCGCGAGACCAACTTCGAAGAAAAAATGAAGAAAAAGACCCGTACGTCCGGCTGTGCGCAGGGCACGGTGTTCGGCGACATGATGGAGAATTTCGAGACCATCCAGCTGGCAAAGGATGCACGGATCAAAACCTCGTGGCTTTATGCACTTACCAGGAAGATCAACACAGCACCATCGCTTTATCTCAAGGCCGGCGCCATTCATGGTTGTGTGTTGTGCAAGGGCGATATGCCGCTGGTGTACATGGAGGATGTGGGCCGGCACAACGCTGTCGACAAGATTGCCGGCTGGATGTTCCTGCACAATGTGTCGCCGGATGACAAGCTGTTCTATACCACCGGCAGGTTGACGTCTGAAATGATCCTCAAATGTGCAGCCATGCGCATTCCGATCCTGGTATCGCGGTCGGGGTTTACCGCGTGGGGCGTTGATCTTGCACGGCAGGTTGGCATGACAGTAATCGGCCGGGCCCGCGGCAAACGGTTCCTGGCACTGTCGGGTGCCGAGCGGATCGAATTTGATGCCGATGTTTCCCAGATCGAGGAGGAAGGCCGCAAGCATCGGCGCAAGGGAGCAGGCAATGAAGCGTAACCCCAAGGTTGTGGGCTGCATTCTGGCTGGCGGGCTTGCCCGGCGAATGGGCGGTGGTGACAAGGGGTTGATCGAACTAGCCGGTCGGCCGGTGCTGAACCATGTAGTTGAACGGTTTGGGGCGCAGGTGTCGCATCTTGTTCTCAATGCAAACGGCAATCCTGATCGGTTTGCCGATTATTGTCTGCCGGTCATGCCGGATACTGTTGAGGGATTTGCAGGACCGCTTGCAGGGGTGCTGGCCGGAATGTCGTGGGCAGCTGAGAATGCGCCTGAAGCTGACTGGGTGGCAACTGCGGCCACTGACACACCTTTTTTTCCGGTCGATTTTGTCAACAGATTGTCGGCAGCCATTGAACACCACGCGGCTGACATGGCGTGTGCTGCATCAGGTGGACGCAATCATCCGGTGTTCGGCTTGTGGCCGGTCAGCTTGAGGAATGATTTGCAATCTGCGCTTGTGGATGAAGCCATACGCAAGGTTGATGTATGGACAGCGCGGCACAAGCTGGTTGCAGTGGAATTTGCTGCGGTCGGGTTTGATCCGTTTTTCAATGTCAACCGGCCAGCCGATGTTCCCGAGGCAGAACGCATTGCGCGGGAACTCGCTGCATGACACAGCGCGTCATAGGAGTGGCCGGGTTCAAGAACGCCGGCAAGACCACACTGGTGGAGCGGCTGGTAAAGGAACTGACTGGGCGTGGTTTTCGGGTGTCGACAATAAAACATGCGCATCATTCGTTCGATATCGACCATGAGGGACGGGACAGTTTTCGCCACCGTGCAGCTGGCGCAACCCAAGTGGCGGTAGTGTCTCGACATCGCTGGGCACTAATTTCTGAACTGCGTGATATTCCGGAGCCGTCGCTTGACGAGATGCTCACGAAACTTGACCCCTGCGACCTGGTGATCGTGGAAGGCTACAAGCGGGATGGTCATGACAAGATTGAGGTTCGCAATCTTGATGACGACAAGCCCGGG
>CAJICM010000134.1_pt1 | contig 17502 bp, 16 predicted proteins | sample 9199691 | NCBI WGS metagenome assembly CAJICM01 (sample SAMEA7708338, study PRJEB35096) | sediment metagenome | biome: marine neritic benthic zone biome [ENVO:01000025]; feature: sediment [ENVO:00002007]; material: shallow marine sediment [ENVO:03000034] sea grass bed [ENVO_01000059] ...
GCCGAGAGCCGCCGGACCGAGTTTTTTTCCATAGTCGCGAGATTAGCCACCCGCAGTCAATCCGTCCATCGTTTTGAGGACTGCAACGCTGGCGCTGAGGGGCCAACTGCCTGCGCTGTAACAAGGCCTGGTAATCGTTGCGCTGCCCAACCGGAATGGTGTCCCTGCCATGGTGGCCTGCGGACACATTCAGCGCTGCACGACGAGCTTTCACGAACATTTTCCGATCATGATTGGTGCGCTTTTGGGACCATGCCCGTTTGCGGTTTGACCAGCCGCTTCAAAATGCCCATACCCTGTTGGCGCTTGCTGTGTTACACGCGCGACTAATTCAACCTTTTTGAAAGTCCGGAAACGCTATGTCTCTGAGAAACATCGCTATCATCGCGCACGTCGATCATGGCAAGACCACCCTGATTGACCGTCTGCTGGCACAGTCCGGCACCATGCGCGACAATCAGCGCATGGCGGAACGCGCCATGGATTCCAACGATCTGGAACGCGAGCGCGGCATCACCATTCTGGCAAAGGTCACTTCGGTCGACTGGCAGGGCGATCGCATCAATATCGTTGATACGCCGGGTCACGCGGATTTTGGCGGAGAAGTGGAACGCATTCTCAATATGGTTGACGGGGCGATCCTGCTGGTGGATGCCGCAGAAGGCCCCATGCCGCAAACCAAGTTCGTGTTACAGAAGGCGCTCAAGATTGGACTGCGTCCGATTGTGGCAATCAACAAGATCGACAAGGACGAGGAGCGCCATCAGGAAGTGATCAACGAGGTGTTTGATCTTTTTGCGGCGCTGGATGCGGACAATGATCAGCTTGATTTTCCGATTCTCTACGGTTCTGCCAAGCAGGGCTGGATGGCGCACGAGCCGGAAGGGCCCAAGCAAGACATGTCGCAACTGTTTGACCTTGTGGTCCAGCATGTGCCGAAACCGGAAGTGGAGGACGGCCCGTTCCGCATGCTGTCGACAACCATCGAGGCCAACCCTTATCTGGGCCGGATTCTGACGGGCCGGATTCGGTCCGGTACAGTGAAACCCAACCAGTCGATCAAGGCGCTGGACCGGGAAGGCAAGCTGATAGAGCAGGGCCGGGTCTCCAAGGTGCTGGCATTCCGTGGCCTTGAGCGAACCCCGGTGGAAGAGGCGAAAGCCGGCGATATTGTTGCGCTGGCCGGATTGTCCAAGGCAACCGTGGCCGACACCCTGTGTGCCAGTGAAGTAACTGAAGCAATTGCAGCGCAGCCGATCGATCCGCCGACGCTGTCGATGACGTTCCGGGTCAATGACGGTCCGCTGGCAGGCAAGGAAGGCGACAAGGTGCAAAGCCGCGTCATTCGTGACCGCCTGCTGAAGGAAGCGGAAGGCAATGTTGCGCTGCAGATAAAAGAGCTGGAGGGCGAAGCCTACGAGGTCTCCGGCCGAGGAGAGCTGCAACTGGCGATCCTGATCGAGACCATGCGGCGTGAAGGTTTCGAACTGACGGTCGGGCGTCCGCGGGTGGTGATGCAGCTCGATGAAGAGACCGGCCAGCGTCTGGAGCCTGTGGAAGAGATTATCATCGACGTTGATAAGGAATTTTCCGGCGCTGTTGTACAAAAACTGTCGGAACGCCGCGGTGAACTGAAAGACATGCGGCCATCAGGCGCCGGGCGCCAGCGGCTGGTGTTTCATGCACCGACGCGCGGCCTTATCGGTTATCAGAGCGAACTCCTGACCGACACCCGCGGCACAGCCATCATGAACCGGTTGTTTCATGGCTATGCCTCCTATATGGGGATAATTCCGTCGCGCCACACCGGTGTCTTGTTGTCCAATGGAGACGGCGAAGCGGTAGCCTACGCCTTGTGGAAACTGGAAGACCGCGGACCGATGTTCGTGGAACCGGGAATGAAAGTCTACAACGGCATGATTGTTGGTGAACACACGCGTGGCAATGACCTGGAGATCAACGTGCTGAAAGCCAAGCAGCTCACCAACATGCGCGCTTCCGGCAAGGATGATGCTGTGTTGCTGACCCCGCCAATTCGCATGACGCTTGAAAGGGCGTTGAGCTACATCACAGACGATGAGCTGGTTGAAGTCACGCCGAAGTCAATCCGCCTGCGCAAGGCCATTCTGGACGTGCATGAACGCAAGCGTGCGTCGCGGCGCGTTGATGAGGCGCTCAGCGCCTGACCCGCTGCGGGGCTGCATGGTGAATGCGAATCAGTGCTGATGGTGCCGGGCACCTGCGGGGTGATCAGCGGTATGAATTTGGGTAGTTTGAAGACCGGAAATCCGGTCAGGGCCTTTGCGGTCCAAACATCAACAAAAAAGGCTCCACGATCATGGCAGGCGAACAGGATATCAAACCGGCTTTGGTGAACTGGAACCGCGTTCATGACCTTCCCGACTTTGAAGTGATCGAAGACGAAGACTTCAAGCCGGCATTTCCTGCGGCCATGGCCGCTCACCTGGCCGAGGTTGATGCCATCGCAGACAACCCGGAAGCGGCGGACTTCGATAATACCATCGTTGCCCTGGAATTGTCCGGCAGGACCCTGCGCATGGTGCAGGCGCTATTCTGGCATCGCGCGGGCTCGGACAGTACGCCGGCCATTCAGGAGCTGGAACGAGACATCGGTCCGGAATTGGCCAGGCATCAGTCGGCCATTTACATGAATGAACGGCTGTTTGCACGAATTGAGGCCCTGCACCAAAACCGCCATGATGAGGACTGGACGCCTGAGCAGATCCGCGTGCTTGAACAACACTACAAGAGTTTTGTGAAACAGGGCGCAAAGCTGGCATCTGCCGAAAAACGCAGGCTGACGGAAATAGATCAGCGGCTGGCGGCGTTGGCTGCCGCATTTGGCCAGAATGTACTGGCCGATGAGAAAGACTGGATATTGTTGCTTGAAAGCAAGGACGATCTGGCAGGACTGCCGGACAGCCTGGTTGCCGCAATGGCCGAAGCCGCCGCGCAACGGGACCACCAGGGCAAGCACGCGGTGACCCTTTCGCGGTCGATAGTAGAGCCTTTTCTGACGGCTTCCTCGCGACCCGACCTGCGCCAGATTGCCTTTGATGCCTGGGCAGCGCGCGGCCAGAACGGTGGCGAACACGACAACTCTCAGATTGTGGCAGAAACGCTGAGGCTTCGTGACGAGAAAGCCCGACTACTTGGTTATCAACATTTCGCTGCACTGAAGCTGGATGGCACCATGGCCAAAACCCCCCAAGCCGTGGAAGAGCTGCTTGGCAGTGTTTGGCCGGCCGCTGTTGCAGGCGCGGCCGATCACGCCGCCCGGCTTGAAGAAATAGCGGTCGAGGACGGCCACAACGAACCGCTCAAGGCATCGGACTGGCGGTACTACACGGCAAAGCTTCGCGAGCGCGAATTCGACCTGAACGAAGCGACAGTCAAGCCCTACTTCCAGCTGGAGAACATGATCCAGGCCGCCTTTGATGTCGCCGGCAGGTTGTTCGGGTTGTCGTTCAGTGAGCTTGTTGACGTGGCCGGGCCGCACCCTGACGCCAGGGTGTTTGAGGTGCGCAACCGGACAGGTGACGTCAGCGGTGTTTTCATTGGCGATTATTTTTCGCGCTCGTCCAAGCGGTCTGGCGCCTGGATGAGCCTTTTGCAGAAGCAGCACGGCCTGGAAGGCGGTCAAATTCCCATCGTTGTCAATGTGATGAATTTTGCCAAACCGGCTGAAGGATCGCCGGCATTGCTGTCACTCACCGATGCAAGGACACTCTTCCATGAGTTTGGCCACGGGCTGCACGGGCTTTTGTCCAATGTCACCTGCCCATCCGTTTCGGGGACGTCGGTTTCGCGGGATTTCGTGGAACTGCCGTCGCAATTGTTTGAGCACTGGTTGACCGTGCCCGAGATTCTGGAACGTCATGCAGTTCACGTGGAAACCGGTGAGCCTATGCCGCGCAAGTTGCTCAACAAGCTCCTGGCAGCCCGGACATTCAACTCCGGATTTGATGCGGTGGAGTATACATCTTCCGCTATCGTCGACATGCGGTTTCATCAGGCATCGCAAGATGGCAATTCAAACCAGGATCCAATCGGCTTTGAAACACAAGTGCTGGCTGAACTGAACATGCCTGAGGCCATTATCATGCGCCATCGAACCCCGCATTTCCAGCACGTGTTCTATGGCGACGGCTACGCGGCCGGCTATTACAGCTATATGTGGTCAGAAGTGCTGGATGCGGACGCATTCAACGCCTTTGAAGAAGCCGGAGATCCGTTTGATCCGGCTTTGGCAAAACGGCTTGAACAGCATATCTATTCATCCGGCGATTCCGTTGCTCCTGAAGCGGCTTATGAAGCTTTCAGAGGGCGAATGCCGACAGCCGATGCCATGTTGAAAAAACGCGGGCTGGCAGCCTGATACCGGATCTGTCGACCGGTGGTCCAGGTTCAGCCTGGATTGCCGGACAGCTTGCCACGCTGACCGTGAAACTCCGGGCGTCTTGAGCTGCAGATGAAGTCTGCCGCCTGGCGCAGGTCGCCTTCTGCAAAGTGAACCGGATAATCCTTGTATCCCTGGCAAAGCATGGAGACTGATTCTCCCTCATCGACCCGTTTGACCATCTGACAGCCTTGTTTGAAATCCAGCTTTGTGTAGACACTGGTTATGTCGCCGGCGTGAACCGGTACGGCGAGTGCGACTAGAGTACAGGCAGTCAAGAGCGGTGATCTCATGGTATATGGGCCCTGATCACTAAATCATCATGGAAGTTACTGGTTATCCGAGCTGTGCCTCGTCACACTCGCACATGAAGGAAAGCAGATGCGATTAGACGCCATATCCATCGGGACAAATCCACCGGAAGAAGTCAACGTCATTATCGAAGTGCCGATCGGTGGCGAGCCCATCAAGTATGAAATGGACAAGGCCGCCGGGACAATGGTGGTCGACCGGTTCCTGTATACATCCATGCGCTATCCGGGCAATTACGGGTTCATTCCGCATACCTTGTCGGAGGACGGTGATCCGGTGGACCTGCTGGTGATTTCCCAGCGCACGCTGGTGCCCGGTGCGGTGATCGCCGTGCGTCCGGTGGGTGTCATGAAAATGGTCGACGAGGCGGGCGGTGACGAGAAAATCATCGGGGTTCCGGTCAGCCGGATAACCATGCGGTACGAAAAGGTCAGGGACTACACTGATCTCCCTGATATCCAGGTCAAGCAGATCGAACACTTCTTCCAACACTACAAGGACCTGGAGGCAGGCAAATGGGCGCGAACCGACGGCTGGGGAGACGCCGCGGAAGCGCGTACGCTGATTACCGAGGCTATTGAGCGCGCCAAAGCCGCCTGATCCAGACAGACAGACCAGTTGCGGCGAGAAAAACTACCCTGCCTGGTACCCTACATTTGTGGTACAGGCACGCCCTTGATTGCGCATGCTGCGTGAACGGTGTTGTGCAACAGGCAGGCGATGGTCATCGGCCCGACGCCACCGGGTACCGGGGTGATGAACCCGGCAACCTTCGCACAGTCGTCATAGTCACAGTCACCGACAATCCGGTTCTTGCCGTCACGCTCGATGCGGTTGATGCCCACATCGATGACGCAGGCGCCAGGTTTCAACCAGTCACCCTTGACCATTTCCGCACGGCCGACAGCAGCAATGACCAGGTCTGCGCGACTGACCACGCCCGGAAGATCCTTTGTGCGGCTGTGTGCGATGGTCACCGTGCAGTTTTCCTGCAGCAACAACTGGGCAACCGGCTTGCCGACTATGTTGGATCTGCCAATCACCACGGCTTCAAGGCCTGACAGGGAGCCCAGGGCATCTTTCGCCAACATGACACTGCCAACCGGTGTGCAGGGAACCAGGGAATCCTGACCAGTGGCAAGCCTGCCTGTGTTGATCACGTGAAACCCATCCACGTCCTTGTCAGGATTGATGGAATTGATCACCTTGTTTGAATCGATGTGATCGGGCAGTGGCAATTGCACCAGAATGCCATGAATTGACGGATCGTTGTTGAGTTGGTCAACCACGGCCAGCAGGTCAGCTTCCGATGTGGTGGCGTCCAGTTTGTGTTCAACAGACTTCATGCCGACGGCGACGGTCTGTTTTGCCTTGTTGCGCACATAGACCTGGCTGGCGGGATCTTCGCCCACCAGAACAACAGCCAGTCCCGGCACCAGATCATGCTCGCTTTTGAGAGTGGTAATCGCGGCGGCAATGCGTTCGCGAAGACCCTCTGCAAATTTTTTTCCATCAATTACTTTGGCTGCGCACATGGTAAACTCTTTGCCCCTGAAGGATTGAACAATTGTGACGTATCTTGTGCGGATGACCTGTCTGGACCTGTCCCGCCTGCGTCATGATTGGTTCCAGTGACGACAGGCGGATTGGTATTCAGACCAGATATTCGTACAGCAACCTTTGCAGGAACAAGAGTCCCAGCAGCAGCACCAATGGTGACAGATCGATACCACCAAGGTCCGGCATAAAACGCCTGATAGGTGCGAGCAGGGGTTCCGTCAGACGATGCAGCGTGTAGTTGATCTGGCGCACTACTTGGTTTGAGTTGTTCAGAACGTTGAATGCGATCAACCAGCTCATCACGACCATGATGATGATGATCCAGAACACAATGTTTACAAACTGATCAAACAGCCAGAGGAGAGAAAGCATGGCGTGCGCCTTGTTGGTTAGAACTTTTGCGAATGGTTTAGCCGGGGTGTGTCAATTGCGCAAGCAAAGGCATTTGCTGCGGGTTGTTGTGGAGAAAAACTGATTACCCCCGATGGTGTTGCAGATATGCAACACTTATCGAGAATCGTTTTATGCTTACTTTAAACTGACCTTGCGACATGGTAAGAACTCGTCGCTCTCGAGGTTAAGAATAATGTATCGGATTTCAACGATATGACCAAGACGCCAAAGGCTATTGCTGCAGTTGCTGTTGCGCTTGCATGTATCAGTTGTCCAGCGGCAACGTCTGCCAGCGACTACGATGAGATTTTCCAGCAGCGATATGACGCACCTGAAGATGTCGGTATTCTCGGCCGGTTTGTCTCAAAGGCGGTTGAAGTGGGTCAATACGACCAGGCGATATCCACCCTGGAGCAATATTTGGTAAAATATCCCCGTGATTCCAGGGCGCGACTTAACCTGGCGAGGGTGTATGCGAATACGGGGTCATGGGAGCTGGCAGGCCGCAATCTCGAGATAGCCCTTTCTGTTGGGGATCTCTCGCCGGAAGAAACCAGGGAGGCTGAAGAGCTGGTCGCAAGGGTGCAGGGGGCACTGAGCGGTTTCGAATGGGTTCTTGATATGAGCGTTGGCGTCCGGTCGAAATGGCTGGATGTGGAAGACAGGCGCAATAACTGGAAAGACCGTCAGGATTGGAATCCTTTTGCTGCTGTAAACACCGCCCTGAAAATTGATCTCGATACACCGCTCAATGACGTTTTGGTGGTTTCGGCGTCCGGACTGGTAGAACGCCGTTATGAAGACATAAATCAGGGCGCAGACGACCCCTTTACCCCTGGATTCGATTTTGACGGCATCAATGGTATCTACGCCCATCATCGTGGTCGGATTGCGATGACGCTGGACAAGGGCATCCCCGTTGTGGAGCTGGACGCCATGCGCGTGCAGATATCTGCATTTGGGCAATTCAGACCGTATAATCCCAGCGTTACCGAAGTCGCGCTTGGAACCTCGGTCCGGCTGCTGGTCCTGCCGTCGGTGGATACAGCATTTTATGGCGAGGTTTCCTACGCCAATCTGCAAAAATCCACGAATTTGACCGGCGAACACCGGTTTGGAGCCGAAGCTGGCGCCAGCAAGAGATTGTCGGACGAACATACCATCGGCATGGCCGGGCGTTATCAGCGCGAGGCAACCGATGGCGGGATCACGGTCAACCGGCAGCGGGAGATTGAGGTGAACTACGCCGGCGTGTTGCCCTACGGGGTGTTCGAAGTGTTGTGGACACATCAGGTTGCGGCCGCGTTCGGCGATTTCAGGTCGAAAGACGGTGCTTTTTCTCCAGAGTTTGCAGCTCCCGGGACCGGGACCTACTGGCGAGCCAGCTGGGATCACGCATTCCATCTGGACGGACACAACACAATCAATCTGGGGTACCTGGTCCGCGAGAACGACTACGACGGCATCGGGCGATTTGAATTCGATCCGGGCTCCATGTCGCACACATTGAGCGTGAGTTTTACGAAGAGCTTCTAACGCCAGAAGGCTGATGAAATGAAAACAAACACACCCAGATTCGCGGCTCTTGCCTGCGCAGCACTTATGTCTGTCGTTTTGCCCGCAAGTACGTTTGCAGAATCGGTCGGCAAGATGACAGCCGTGCAAACCCAGGTCAGGAAAGCAGGCGCAGGTGTCATTGGCGTCGGGAGCGGCATTTCGCTTGGCGATCGCCTGCGCAGCAACGCAACCGGTCTTGGCCTGATTGTGTTCAAGGATGAGTCCAGTGTGAAGCTCGGGCCCAATTCCAAATTGACAATTGATGAGTTTGTCTACAGTCCCGGTGGATCCGGCAACTTCGGAATCAGCATGGATCGCGGCGTTTCGAGGTTTTTTGGCGGGCAGGTTTCCAAGAAGGGGCAGATGCAGATTACCACACCACATGTAATCCTGGGTGTGCGCGGTGGAATCATTGACTTGCAGGTTGATGGCGGTAAAAGCACTGCCATTTTGCGAGCGGGCAAATTGACATGTCGGTTGCGGGACGTAGTGCGCGTGATTTTGAAGACCGGGTTCGGGTGCACTTCCGATGGCCGTTCAATTGATGTCATGAAAATAAAGAGCGCACTGTCTATACTGGACAGCCCGGCCAGGACGGCTGGCACGAACGCACCGGGCGACAAGGGACCGGGGATCCAGGTTGATGCGGGCTGCGCGAGTGCTGGCGCCTATCTGATACCGGGGTGCCAGAGTGAGTACGGGCAATTACCTACCCCCGGTGGCGCAGGAAGCAATTCAGGCGGCATAGGTCCGATAATCCGCACCGGGCCAGAGGAAAAGGGAAATGATGTGATTCGATCTGCGATAGGTGAGTAGACTGTATTATCACTTTAAAGCGAGGATCGGCGTCCTAGTTCTCATTGCGCTACTAATCGGATCCCATCTGGTGTTCAATCCGGGCCTTGACGAGCTGCGCGGAAAGTCGTTCGATTTCTACCAGAAGCTTAGCCCCAGAATTGCATCCACCGATAGCGTCGTCATCGTGGGGGTGGATGACGAGACCATTGGTGTCGAGGGCCGGTGGCCTTGGGCGCGTGACCGGATCGCGGATCTGGTCGACGCTATTCACTCGGCAGGCGTATCGACTCTGGGGGTTGATGTTCTGTTTTCAGAAGCCGACGAATCGGCTGGTGGCACGGCGCGGGACGACCGGCTGGCCAGCGCAATTGCGGCATCTTCGACAATACTTGCCACCAGCATAGGAGACTTTCCCGGTTCAAGTACGCCTGAGACCAATATTGGTTGGGCGGTTGTCGGCAACAGCGATGCGAATGCGCTGCCCTGGCTGCCAGGGGTTATTGCATCAACACCAACGATACGCGCAGGTGCAGCCGGGCTGGGTATCGTCAGATCGGTTTCCGACAGCGACGGAGTGATACGCAGCGTGCCGCTGGTGTGGGCCTCAAGGACGTTGGACCGGCTGTCGCTATGGCCGGCGTTCAGTCTGGAACTCGCCAGAGCCCATCTGGGCGAAAGTGGGTATGCCTTGCGGGTTCGGCCATCCGGTTATGAAGCCCTGAAGCTGGGTGATACGATCATCCCCCTGTCGAACGGCGGGGCCATCTGGCTGTGGGAGCAGGCCAATCCTGTACCGCGGGTTTCGGCGCTGGACGTGATTGCCGGCCAATCGGACGATATCCTTAAAGGACGCATTGCCATTTTGTCCGTCAACGCACTCGGGGTGGACAAATTTCATACGACGCCGACAGTGGCAGCGCGGTCCGGTTCTGAAATACACGCGGTCTTCATAAACCAGCTTCTCGAAGGCAAATTTCTGTTCGAACCGGCAAATGCCAAGATGGTGGAGCGGGTCTGGTTCCTGGTCTCGGCGCTGCTTCTGCTGACGGCATCCTACTTTTTTGCCAGTCGAATCTGGATCCTGCTTGCGGTAGGAGTCGTGCTGTGCGCGGCGCCCCTGCTCGCCGGATTTGCCTCCTATCTGCACTCGGCCCGTCTGTATGAACCGGTTCAGCCGGCAATTGGCCTGGCCGTTGTGGCATTGGCCGAAGTCTATACGCTGTTCCGCGAATCCGACGCCCGCAGACGCCAGCTGTCGCGGCAATTTTCGCAGTATCTTTCGCCAAATGTCGTTGCCATGCTCAGCGAGACGCGCCGTGATCTTACGACCTCGGCGGAAAAACGGGAGATTACAGTCCTGATGATGGACATGCGCGGATTCACTTCAAGCAGTGAAAGTCTGCCCGCAGATGAAATCAACGCGACGGTCAATCGCTTCCTGACGCTGGCCAGTCAGGAGATTTTCGAGCGCGACGGCACCATAGACAAGTTCATGGGTGATGCCATACTGGCCTTCTGGAATGCGCCGTTGGATCAGGCAGATCACACAGATCGTGCCCTGCAGGCGGTGCTGGCAATCCGCGCAGCGCTGGAAACAGAAAACCTGCAGCGTGAGAAAGAAGGCAAACCGCCTATACGAGTGGGTGCCGGCATTGAAACAGGCATTTGCTCGGTGGGCAATTTCGGTTCTGATATCAGGTTTGACTACACCGCCATCGGCTCAAGCGTGAACATGTCCGCAAGACTTGAATCTGCCACCAAGATCACCGGTTGTCCGGTGTTGCTGGGCCCGGGATTTGCGACGCGTCACGGCGATGGCATAGAACCGGTAGCTCGCGTTAAACTGGCGGGTTTTACCAAGCCCATACAGGTTTTCACGCCGGTCGGTCTGAAACCTGCGAGCGAGACTGATTTGTCGAACGGGTGACAAAAAAGCGGAAGGCCCCAACCCGGGCACTTCCGCTCTGTGTAATCTGGCTGAGTACGCTATACAATGATCTCAACACTGGTGAGGGCAACGCAATCATCATGCCAAACCGGATTCTAGCTAGATGTGGTATGAGATAGCTGAAAAACCGCAACAAGTTGTGACAACTGCGGTTGGGGGTTAACATCACCTGCAAGCTTGTTTGCAAAACGCACAGACCGATTTCGCAAAATGCAACAACTTGAGCATTTCTCACAAAAGTGGATACCGGTTTTGTGAGAAAGAAATGCAACAACAAAGGACAAGAGCGCGGTTTTGATTCAATCAAAACCTGAATCGCGCTAAACCAAATCGGGTAATTCTGGCCTGTGGTATTATTCAGCAGCGAGATTGGAGGCAGGCGCCTCGGCCGTTGCCAACCAGCTGTCAAGGAACCTGTCAAGCCAGCAATCAACCGCGGTATCATGAACAAAGCGGTCATCGTAATGGCTGTTGCGTGGCCTGGCACCCGGGAGTTGCAATCTGTGCTCAGCTTTGACCAGCCAGCGGTTCATCATCTTTTGTGTGACTTCAGGATGGAACTGAATGGCAAATGCCGTATCGCCGTATCGGAAAGCCTGATCGGGGAAGTGCCCGGGAGATGTAGCCAGACAAACTGAGCCATCAACCAGATCAAATCCCTCGCGATGCCACTGGTAGACCTTCTGCGGCCAGGGTCCGTAGTCAGTGCCTGCCGTAGTAGGGGCAATATCGTAGTAGCCGATTTCCGCCCGATCGTCCGGGTAGCCGAAAACCTTGGCGCCCAACTGTCTGGCGAGCATCTGGCCGCCAAGACATATGCCCAGAAAGGGAACGCCGGCTGCAAGCGGCTTGGCAATCCAGTCAATCTCGGTGCGGATAAAATCATGCTCGCTATCGTCATTGGCGCTCATTGGCCCACCAAAAATAACGGCGCCTGCATACTCTTCAATATTTTCAGGCAGCGGTTCACCAAGAGCCGGCTTGCGGATATCCAGCTGGTAGCCTTTTTGTATCAGTTTCATCCCCACGCGGCCGGTCGTGGAGGTTTCCTGATGCAGAACTATGACGATGCGCTTTTTCATTTTTCCTTACGGTGTCATTCTATTTCAAGGAAATGCAATTCACTAGCAGGTACTACATCGCAGATACACCACCATCCAGTTTCAGTTCCGATCCTGTCATGAAAGATGACTCGTTGCTGGCCAAGTAAACCACAGCCCATGCCACGTCTTCAACCGTTGCTATCCGTCCAAGGGGAATTTGCCTGGCTAACTTTCGTCTGCTGGCTTCCGAATCGTCGCCATTTACGACCTGATCCACCATGTCCGTGTCGACAAAGGCCGGATGGATCGAATTGCAACGCACGCCGGGGTGGGAATGAGCGGCATGCAGCGCAATCGACTTGGTGAGCATCTGGACACCTGCCTTAGCGGCATTGTAGGCAGCAAAATTTGCGCTCGCGATCATCGAGGCAATCGACGCAATATTGACGATTGAAGCCGGGGTATTCCGGGACAGTACAGGCAGGGCTGCCTTGCACCCCAGGTAGATCGACTTCAGATCCACATCCATGGTGCGGTCCCAAGCAGTTTCATCCAACCCTTCTACGGTTCCGGGAATAATGATTCCGGCATTGTTGACCAGCACATTGATGCCGTCCATCAGTTCACTGGCCTGGTCTATCGCGGAATTCCATGCCTGTTTGTCCGTGACATCAAGCTCAATGGCGACATGGCCCGAAACATCTTTCGCCACACGCGTTGCTACAGACATATCGATGTCAGTGATCACAACATCGCAGCCATGTTGTGCCATAAGTTTTGCGCAACCCAGGCCAATACCGCGGGCTGCGCCGGTTACCAGGGCTTTTTTGCCAGCAAGTCTCATCAAGAATGCTCCCATTGTCGTTGATGACCTAAACGGGCAAGTTTGCGCTGCCGTCAAGCAAAATCTATCCCGCGATACGGTTTGACCATGAAGGTGAATGGCGGCATGAACACAATCACGCTGGAGTGACCGGGGTTCATGCGAACCCTTCGGCATGCTCTGCCAGAGTGAAACGACCCTGTACCGGAGACAAAATCAGATGAGTATTACCCTTGCCAAGAGCCGCAAGATTGTATCGGCGGCACTCAAGAAGGCCCAGGAAATTGGTTTGACCAAACCCATGACTGTTGTGGTGCTTGATGCGCGCGGCACGGTAAAGGCATGTGAAAGTCAGGACGGCAGTTCAACGCTGCGTTTCAAGGTGGCTTTTGGCAAAGCCAATGGCTGTATTGGGCTTGGTATTGGTGGCCGTGCAATTTTTGCGCGCGCCAACGAGCAGCCCTATTTTGTCCAGGCGGTAAATGCTCTGGCTGACGGAAACCTGGTTCCGGTTCCCGGCGGTGTGCTGGTGCGTGATCGAAAAGGTGCAGCCATCGGGGCTGTTGGCGTGACAGGCGATACGTCCGACAATGACGAAATTTGCGCGGTCGCCGGCATTGAAGCAGCGGGCCTTCAGGCAGATACTGGTGGATGACGGCAGTGCAGTATTAACGGGCAGCGGGATTGGAGAAGACGAGAATCCGCATTTTCATTTCGATGCGATCCGACAGGCAACACCTTATCCGGCCGCTTCGTCGTGGTAGTCAGAGATTGATTGCATTAAGCCAGGCGCGCACAGCTCAAGTTGCTTTGGTCATGTGTGCCTGGGGTTGCCAGCCCTCAGGCGCCATCTCAAAACCTGAAAACTCAAACCCGGGCGCTACGGTGCAACCCACCAAGGTCCAGTCACCCAGGCTTTTTGCCGACTGCCAGACCCCTGGCGGGATTACGATCTGTGGCCGCCCGCCTGCGCAAATCTCCGGGCTGAGCTGATGAAGGGTCACGTTGTGGCCATCAGGTGACAGCGCAAGTTCAAGCGCGGCTCCTGCATACCAGTGCCAGGCTTCAGCCGCGTCCACACGGTGCCAGTGGCTCACTTCAGCTTCCTGAAGAAGGTAATAGATTGCCGTACCTGCGCTGCGCGCGCCGGGATCTGCCGGGGCTCTCCAGGTTTCGCAATAGTGGCCGCCTTCGGGATGAGGCTGAAGGCCCAGGATTTTTATGATCTTTGCAGCATTATTCATTCGGCAATTCCGACAGTGGGTTAGAGTACTCTACCAGATGAAGCCGCAAAGCCGGAGTCGAGATGTGTACGGGTCCGGTTTCACTTTTGCCCCAACATCATCTCGCGCTTGCCCGCAAAGCCCTTGCGTTTGCTGACCGCAAAACCCGCCGCCTGCAAGTTTCGGCGCACCCGGGTGGCGGCTGTGTAGGTCGCAAAACTCCCGCCTCTGGCCGTATGATCAAACACCTGTTGCATCAGCGCCTGAGACCACATATCGGGGTTCTTGGTGGGGGAAAATCCGTCGAGATACCATGCATCGGCTTTACCACCCCACTGTGCGATGGTTTGTTCCGCCTTGCCGGGTATGACGCAAAGCGCGGTCTGTTCGTCCATTTGCCACACTGCTGGAAGCGTCGAAAAGTCCTGCCACCGGCGCAGGAGAGGATCAGCCAGCGATTTCAACGTATCCCACGAAGCCAGTGCCCTGGCCATGTCGTCTGCAGCTATCGGGTAAGCTTCGAACGATGTAAACAAGAGCTGCCGGGAGGGTGAACGGACGGCAATCCAGTGGCGCCATGTTTCAAGGAAATTGAGCCCGGTGCCAAAGCCGAGCTCGCCGATCGTGAAATGCTCACGTTCATTCCAGCGTTCAGGTAGCCGGTTGCCTTCGATAAATACATAGGCGGTTTCGGCCTGGCCATTGGCGCGCGAATAGAAGGTATCGTCGAAGAGGCACGATCTGGGGACAGTATCTGCGTCCCATCTCAGAGTGTGTTTGGTTGCCGGCATCATTGCGTTGTGGAAACGGGAACTTGAAGGCATCAGGTTTTGTTATCAAGAGACGGAATTACCCTATAATGAGACTATGCCATCGCCAACAAATGAAATACCTGTAAATCCGGACGTCTTGATCATCGGCGCTGGTGTAGTCGGCCTGTGGTGTGCCCGCAAGGCCATGCAATCGGGGTTGAGGGTCGTGATCATCGACAAGCAACAGGTTGGGCAGAGTGCCAGCGGTGGTATATTGGGTGCGTTGATGCCACATCGACCGGTAAACTGGACAGAGACTCAGGCCTTTCAGCTCGATGCCCTGTTGTCGCTGGAAACTGAAATTGTCCAGCTTGAGGCAGAAACCGGTCTGTCTTGCGGATACAACAGATGCGGCCGGATCATGCCGATCGACTCGGAGACCTTCCTGGCCGAACACGAGCAATGGCAGGCAGGTTCGAGGCAGCGATGGCCGTCGACGTCTGCTTCAGGCGGGCAAATATCCTGGGATATCGTTCATGGCGTTCCGCGTCCGGGCTGGCCGCAACTGAGATCAGCGTATGTGGCCTACAGTTTTGATACCATGAGCGCCAGGATTAATCCGCGCGCCCTGCTCAAGGCACTGGCGTACGCCATTCAGCATGAAGCGGTTATTGTCGAACACAGTCGGGTGGAATCGATTTCCGGTAATGGCAGGGTGTTTCTTGCAGATGGCACCAGTTTGTCTGCGGGCCGCGTCATTGTTGCGGCGGGCCACGATAGCTTCGGCCTGTTGCGGCCGGCGCTGAAATGTCAGCTCGGATGGGGCGTCAAGGGCCAGGCTGTCATGTTGCGGCCTGCCAGCGGCTGGTATGACAACAAGCCGATTATCTATCGTGGTGGCACATACGTGATCAGTCATGACGACGGGCTTGTTGCGGTGGGGTCTACATCGTCAAGGACATATAAAGATGATCGTGTTGATGAACTGGTTTCTCACCAATTGATGCAACGTGCCGGCGAGTTATGCCCGGCACTGGCTGATGCAACCATCGTTGAACAGTGGGCCGGTATCCGTCCGCGGGCGGCCGGGCGCGATCCTGTGCTTGGCCGGTTGCCCGGCGCGCCAAAAATCATCGTGGCGTCCGGAGGGTTCAGGATAACTCTCGGCATAGCTCACAAGATGGCGGACGCGGTTTTGGCATTGGTGCAAGATCGGCCGTGCAATGTGCCGCGCACTTTTGCCGTGCAAGAACATGTGGCCAAAGCGACCCGAGCCTGATGATTTCAGATCCGGCGTTTGGGCCGGTTGCCATATGGCATTGATCAATACCGGGACACCTGTAACAATCCATTATCAGGAGACGGTTCCTGGTCTGCGCATTGAGAGGGGTTGTAGGGTAGTGTATCTTGGCGCAAGTCAATAACCATAAAACTGAATAATTCCAAAGTGCTAGAGTAATTTTATGAGTTCAGATGAACTCCCGTCGGTCCAGTTGGGTCGCAGTAGACCGAGACCAATGCCACAGCCACGTTCACTGGAAAGGATAAGCCATGCTTGACCTGGGAAACCGCGTTTCAATCTACCAGCCAGAACAGGAAGGCCTGATTTTTCCGGATATTCCTGAATTTGATAATGTCCGGGATGAGCGCCGGCACCGCAAGGAAAGGCTTGTGGCGGCTTGCCGGGCATTTGCGCTTGAAGACTTCGACTATGGATTTGCCGGACACCTCACCGTGCGGGATCCGGAACGCCCCGAACTGTACTGGACCAATCCGATGTGTATCCACTTTGCAAAAGTGAAGATGTCGAACCTGATCCTGGTTGATCACCAGGGGCAAGTTATCGAAGGTAAATACGCGGTGAACCGCGCAGGATTCGTGTTGCACGCAAACGTCCATGAGGAACATCCCGACATCATTGCCATGTGTCACGCGCACACGGTTTACGGGACCGCCTGGGCTGCAACGGGTCGACCGATCGAGCCGATAACCCAGGATGCGTGCGCGTTTTTTGAGGATCACGTGGTGATTGGCGACGAGGCAGGTGCGGTGGCGGTGGAAAATCACGCCGGTTCCAATGTCGCCAAGGCATTTGCCGGCGTCAAGGCTGCGATCCACCAGAACCATGGCCTGCTGACCGCCAGTCGTCACAGCATCGAAGCTGCAGCCTTCTGGTTCATCGCGCTTGAACGCTGTTGCCGGCAGCAACTCGACATAGCGGCATCCGGAATAAAGCCGATTCATGTCCCGGAAGATCGTGCGCGGTACAGCCGCGAACATGTCGGCAGCGAGTATATTGGCTGGCTGCATTTCCAGACCATTTGGAACCAGCTGAAGGCAGATCAGCCGGATATGTTTGACTGAACCTAAACTGCTACGGAAGGCACCTTACTCCAGTATGCCCAACCGTTTTGCCCGCTCTATGATCCTGCAAGCATTTCGATAGGCGGGAACCTCGACCCACAGGCCGTCAACCAGCACCCGATCCTCGCCCTGCGTCCGGGCAGCTTCGAAACGGGCAACGATTTCCTCGGCATGCCTCAGGTCATCAGGTTGTGGCGTCAGCACGGCATTGAGTGCTGCAGCATGGTCAGGCCTGACCAGCGCTTTGCTGCGGTAGCCCAGGCGACGGGAGTATCTAGCTTCACCCTGTAGACCGTCCAGATCGTCATA
>CAJICM010000434.1_pt1 | contig 17426 bp, 28 predicted proteins | sample 9199691 | NCBI WGS metagenome assembly CAJICM01 (sample SAMEA7708338, study PRJEB35096) | sediment metagenome | biome: marine neritic benthic zone biome [ENVO:01000025]; feature: sediment [ENVO:00002007]; material: shallow marine sediment [ENVO:03000034] sea grass bed [ENVO_01000059] ...
CCAGTACCTGTGTAGCTTCTTTCCGCTACTGGTCCGTCTCCTTCCAATGTCAACCGCGGGTTGCCGCGCCTATCCACAAGAGGTTTACCATCCGGACCGGCAACATATCGCAGAAATCTGTCAGTGGCCGCTTCGCGAAATGCATATGAGCCCTGCAGGAACATTATTGATGGCGTGGCTGCTGCAATCGCTCTCGCACTGGCTTTTCTGGATTTTTCAAGTACCTCAAGACGCCCGGTATTGGCCATCAGGGTCTGGTCAATCTGATCTCTCAACGACGTCAGGTCATCTGGTGTCAGCGCCTGCTCCCTGGCCTGCGCCAGCGCCTCCGAGAATTTCTCAATTTTGGCCCGTTCGCCTGCCAAATCCGATTGCAGCATTTTATTGATCTGTTGCTGTTGATAAAGCAGCAATCCCAGGATGCCGATTGAAACAACAACGCCCATTCGGAACAGGACCGTGGTTTGACCGGCCAATCGCCTGAAGACGCTCATTGCTGCCCGGCACATCCGGACAATTGTCGGTTGCCGGCTGGTCTTCAAATAGGCAATTGTGTCTGACAGTATTTCAGAAACAACCTTACGCGGTTTTTCGTCCGGTTCACAAAGACAATATCGCGAAAGCGGGCCCCGGTCTCCAAACTCGATGACATCGAAACTATTCAAAAGTTGCGAGGAAACAAGTTTGCCGTTGACCCAGATCGGATAACCGCCACGTGCCTCAATCTCGTAAGAACCGCCAGCTAGATGAAGCCGAGCGATTTCATCACCACCGTCCGGCTGACGTCGCGCCGGTGCTATGTGAATGACCTTGTTCGCGTGAAGGTACACATCAAGCGTTTCACCGAGAAGTCTCGACTGGTTTCCTTCAGAACCACCAGTCAAATGATCCAGCGTGGCGACTGGGCCTGTGGAATTAGTGCGGTCCTCTTCCATGGCAAGGCAAACCTTTCATTCTGCGTACGCCTTGACCCTCGGCCTGAAGCTGGTGGTTTCCCCCTCCTCCTGTCAAGCTCACGCACGCCGAATTTACCGTCGATCCAGTTTTGTTGACAGTTAAAGTTGCTCTATCTGCATTAAGGCGATCAGGTTTATGTCTGTTGGTTGTTTCAACCAAAAATTATCCCGACCCAGATAAAATGGAAACGGTCGGGCTTCCGTGGTCACAATTGCCGATATCCTGGCCGGCTAGCACCGATCTAACTCTTTACGTCATCGCGGCCCATAACCGTCATCATGGTGGCAGAAAGTGTTGCAATGCGCTTTTTGGTGTCATCACTGACCGCAAATGCTTCTCCTTCACAAAAAGTAACGGTTCGCCCTGGTTTCACCACCCGACCTACGAACACAAAACTCTCTCCGGTTGCCGGCGCAAGCAGGTTGGTTTTCAGTTCGATGGTCAACACGCCCGCATCTTCCGGCATCAATGAAAAGGCTGCATAACCACATGCGGTGTCCAACATGGTGGTTGTAACTCCAGCATGTATGAAGCCATGTTGCTGGGTAAAACGGTTATCATGCGGCATTTCAACAATAACCTCGCCAGGTGCAACGGAAATCAGTTCTGCGCCCATTGTCGCCAAGGCAGCCTGACGCGCAAAACTGTCCGCAACCCGTCTAGCATAGTCTGAGGTTTTTGCAGTGAATTCAGTCATCGTGTCATCTTGCTTCATAGTCGAAAAAAAGAAAAGGCGGTCCCTTCAGGAACCGCCCAAAATCTCTCTCTAAGATGAAGTGACTATGCTGCTTCGGCTTCTTCCTCATCGGAATGCTGTGTCGGACCGGAATCAAGTCCTTTCGCGGACGGGTCGCGATCCACCAGTTCAATCACGGCCATTGGTGCACTGTCGCCGTACCGGAAGCCAGCCTTGAGAACACGTGTGTAACCGCCATTGCGCTCACTATAGCGGGTCCCCAGCACCTCAAACAGTTTCTTGACCTGATCTTCATCGCGAACCCTCGACATTGCCTGTCTACGGGCATGTACGTCACCGCGCTTGGCAAGTGTAATCAGTTTCTCTGCAACTGAACGCAGATCCTTGGCCTTGGGCAGGGTCGTAACAATCTGCTCATGTTTGATCAGCGCGGCAGCCATGTTGGCAAACATTGCTTTGCGATGCGAGCTTGTGCGGTTGAGCTTGCGGCCGCTCTTTCCGTGGCGCATTGGCCTTCTCCTTGGATACTTACCTGCGAGGCAGCCTCACGGCTGTCTCAAATGAGTTTCTGTTAGTAATGGGTCTCGAACTTTTTCGCCAGTTCTTCGATATTCTCCGGCGGCCAGTTTTCAATATCCATGCCCAGGTGCAGCCCCATCTGAGCCAACACTTCCTTGATTTCGTTCAGCGACTTGCGTCCGAAATTCGGCGTGCGAAGCATTTCGCCTTCGGTCTTTTGTATCAGGTCACCAATATAAACTATATTGTCGTTTTTCAGGCAGTTTGCCGAGCGAACCGAGAGTTCCAGCTCATCAACCTTTTTCAGCAGGGCCGCATTGAATTCGAGCTCCGGTTTTTCTTCCTCGGTTACAATCTGCTGAGGCTCTTCAAAGTTGATGAAGACCTGCAATTGATCCTGAAGTATGCGCGCCGAGTAAGCGACTGCGTCTTCCGGTGTCATGGAGCCGTCGGTTTCAACAGTCATAATCAACTTGTCGTAATCGAGTACCTGGCCTTCACGAGTATTTTCGACTTTATAGGATACCCGCTTGACCGGACTGTACAGGCTGTCTACCGGGATCAGGCCAATGGGCGCATCTTCCGGACGGTTACGTTCCGCCGCAGCATAGCCCTTGCCTGTGTTCACCGTGAATTCCATACGCACTTCCGCACCATCATCCAGGGTACAAATTGGCAAGGTCGGGTTCAAAATCGTGATGTCACCACTTTCTTCAATGTCGCCAGCAGTAACAGACCCCGGACCCTGCTTGCGAAGCGTCAACCGTTTGGGGCCCTCGCCCTGCATGCCCACAGCAATTTCCTTGATGTTCAAGACAATGTCAGTGACATCTTCCCGAACGCCAGCAATGGATGAGAACTCATGCAGCACGCCATCTATCTGAACCGATGTAACTGCCGCACCCTGCAGGGACGATAACAGTACCCGGCGCAGGCTGTTGCCAAGTGTCATGCCAAATCCGCGTTCAAGCGGCTCAGCGACCAGCGTGGCAGTCCGGCGACGGTCGCGGCCGGCGTTCACGTCCAGTTTTATTGGCTTGATAAGATCTTGCCAGTTCTTTGTGTTCACGGTGTCGACCTCTATGCAGTTGTGGGTTGCCAGTATCCGCGCATCGGGACAGGAACCCTGAATTCAAGGGGTATTGGCAAATTCGACTGGGCTACCAGCAAATTCACCAAAGTAAAAACGTACTATACGCGGCGGCGCTTCGGTGGGCGCACGCCGTTGTGCGGGATAGGTGTTACATCTCGGATTGAAGTCACCTGAAGACCTACTGCCTGAAGGGCGCGTAGAGCCGATTCTCTGCCTGACCCAGGTCCACACACCTCAACTTCAATAGTCTTCATGCCGTGTTCCATCGCAATCTCACCTGCCTGCTCAGCGGCAACCTGTGCGGCATAAGGCGTGGATTTGCGGGAGCCTTTGAACTTCATCTTGCCAGCAGATGACCAGGCAATTGCATTGCCCTGTACATCGGTAATGGTGATCATTGTATTGTTGAACGTCGAGTTCACGTGAGCAACGCCTGAGGAAATGTTCTTACGTTCCTTGCGGCGCGTGCGTGTTGGTTCTTTAGCCATCTAAAAATGCTTTCCGAGAAAGAAACTGATTACTTCTTCTTGCCTGCAATAGCCTTGGCAGGCCCCTTCCGGGTGCGGGCGTTTGTGTGCGTGCGCTGACCACGAACCGGAAGACCACGACGATGGCGCAAGCCACGGTAACAGCCAAGATCCATTAGACGCTTGATGTTCATTGCAGTTTCGCGGCGCAAATCGCCTTCGACCATGTAGTCGCGATCGATCGTTTCACGAATCTGGATCACTTCCGAGTCCGACAGCTCGTTAACACGTCTCCCGGTCTCTATGTTCGCGCTTTCGCAGATCTTTTGCGCAAATTTCGGACCAATGCCGTGAATATACTGCAGCGCGATCACTACGCGCTTGTTCGTCGGAATGTTGACGCCTGCTATACGGGCCAAGACGCTATTCTCCTGCAAACGGTCTGGCCTGATATTTCATCAGAATAGCCAGGACCAAAACTGAACCAAAAAACGGATTGTTGATGCCTAACGGCAACAAGGCCCACCCCAAGCAGACATAATTCTACTTGCGGTCAGCCTGTCAGCAACCGGATTGCCGCAGTTTCTATGACGGATTCCCCGGCACGTCAACCATTTAACCACTATCCACTTGCTAGTGACACCTACCCGTTCAACACCTCCATGATCTGGCGGGTAACTTCATCCATTTCCACCATACCATCAACACTTCGCAGCGTGCCTTTCGCTGCATAATACTCAATCAGCGGAGCCGTCTGGGCATGATATACATCAAGCCGTTTCTTCAATGCTTCCGCATTATCGTCCGCCCTTGGCCCACCTTGTGTCTCGGCCGCACGCTTTTCAATGCGATTGATCAAAATTCCATCATCAACCTGAATTTCCACAACGGCGTCGAGCTGCAATCCTTTTTCGCCCAACATCAAGTCCAGAGCCTCTGCCTGCTTCACATTGCGTGGAAATCCGTCAAGGATAAAACCGCCTGCGCAATCTTCGTCCTCGACACGATCTGAAATAATACCGACCACAATTTCATCCGGCACCAGTTCACCGCGCGCCATGATGTCCTTGGCCTTCAGGCCGACAGGTGTTCCGGCAGATACCGCCGCACGCAACATCTCTCCGGTAGACAGCTGCTTCATGGATTTGCCAGCTTCAATACGCTGTGCCTGTGTACCTTTACCTGCTCCGGGAGGGCCCAGAAGTATAATATTCACTTGCGCGACCCCCTGAGTTTCGTCTTTTTCATCAATCCCTCATACTGTTGGGCCAACAGGTGGCTCTGCACCTGAGACACCGTATCCATTGTGACGGAAACAATAATCAGCAGTGAGGTGCCACCGAAGTAGAACGGGATGGCAGCATACGAAGTCAGTATTTCCGGCAGCAGACACACACCTGCCAGGTAAATGGCTCCAACAGCCGTAATACGGGTGAGGACATAATCGATATACTCGGCAGTGCGTTCACCAGGTCGGATACCGGGAATGAACCCACCATATTTCTTCAGGTTATCAGCAGTGTCTTTGGGGTTGAACATGATTGCTGTATAAAAAAATGCGAAGAAGATTATCAGACCGATGTAAATCGCAAGAAACAACGGCTGTCCGCGTCCCAACAGAGCGTTGATCGTGTTAAGCCAATCCGGACCGCTGCCCTGGCTGAAGTTCGAAACGGTAATCGGCAACAACAGCAAGGAAGAAGCAAAAATAGGCGGTATCACACCGGCCGTGTTCAGCTTCAGCGGTAGATGAGAGGGATCTACGTTTTGAATCTGGTTGCCAACCTGACGTTTCGGATACTTCACCAGCAAACGCCGTTGAGCGCGTTCCATGAACACAATTACAGCAATTGTCACCAGTGCAAGAATGATGATGCCAATAATCAGGAATGTCGACATCTGGCCGGTGCGGCCAAGTTCCAGAATAGCCGCAATTGCTGAGGGCAGCTCTGCAATAATTCCCGCGAAGATAATCAGCGAAATGCCGTTACCAATACCGCGTGAGGTAATCTGTTCTCCCAACCACATCAGGAATACCGTACCGCCGGTTAGGGTAATGACAGCAGAAATGCGGAAATACCAACCCGGTTCAATAACGGCATTCCCCTGGCTTTCCAGGCCAATTGCTATGCCATAAGCCTGCAGAGCCGCCAAAATGACTGTCCCGTAGCGAGTGTACTGGTTGATCTTTTTGCGACCCTGCTCACCCTCTTTCTTGAGCTGCTCAAGATGCGGGCTGACGGTCGTCATCAACTGAATGATGATTGAGGCCGAAATATAGGGCATGATATTAAGTGCAAATATCGCCATTCTGCCTAGCGCGCCGCCAGCCAGACCGTTGATCCAGCCGAGAATGCCGGAAGAATTCTGCTGCACCAGTCTTGCCAGTTCGGTGGCATCCACACCAGGGATTGGAATATATGTGCCTAGCCGATACACGATTAGCGCAGCCAGGGTAAACCAGATGCGCTTCTTGAGGTCTTCCGCTTTTGCGAAAGATGCGAAGCTCAGATTGGCTGCAAGTTGCTCAACAGCGGATGCCATTCGGGATTCCTTATCCGTATACCTGACCAGTGAATGCCATCAATATCGGCATACCGCCGCCTGATCACAAGCACCAAGTTTTCGCAAAGGCCCGTTACGCGTATTCAGGCCTTGGCTTCTTTTTCCGCCACCGGCTTGTCTTCTATCAAATTCACCTTACCACCGGCGGCTTCTACAGCCGCTGTCGCAGACTTGGTGGCGTGATTTACGTGCAAAGCCAGCTTTGCTTTCAGTTCGCCCTTGCCCAGCACACGCACACCATCAAGTGGTTTGGACAAAACACCGCAAGCAAGCAACGCTGCAAGATCCACTGGCTTCTTGGCGTCAAGTTTGCCGGCATCCACTGCGGCCTGCAAACGACTGAGGTTGACTTCATTGAATGAAAGCCGGTTGGGTTTCGTAAATCCACGCTTCGGCAGACGCCTGTAGATCGGCATCTGACCGCCTTCAAAACCAAACTTTGGACCGCCCGATCGCGAACCGTGACCCTTGTGGCCGCGGCCAGCTGTTTTGCCCTTGCCAGAACCAATACCACGACCGACACGTGTGCGCTCCTTGCGGGCACCCGGGTTGTCTGAAATTTCGTTGAGCTTCATTGTCTTTTCTTCTCTTGTCTTTGTTTGATCGCGAGGGCGATTATACTTACTGACCGTCTACAACCCGCACGAGGTGTGCAACCTTGGCAATCATGCCGCGAACGGCAGGAGTATCCTCCAGGGTACGTTTACAGTTCATCTTGTTGAGACCCAGTCCAATTAGTGTGGCGCGCTGATCACCTGGTCGGCGAAGCGGTGATCCAATCTGCTGGACAGTGACGGTCTTTTTATCCTTGGCCATGATATTCCTCAATCAAACTTTCTGGCATCGGCTCGACGATGTCGGATCAATCCGCTGCAATCTCGCCGTCTTTACGGCGGGAAATAATGTCAGATACCTTCTTGCCGCGGCGTGCAGCAACCGAGCGCGGGCTGGTTTCATGCTTGAGCGCATCGAAAGTTGCGCGAACCATATTGTATGGGTTCGAGGTGCCAATTGATTTCGCAACCACGTCCTGCATGCCAACGCTTTCAAAAACAGCACGCATGGGACCACCCGCAATAATGCCTGTACCTGCTGGCGCTGACCGAAGCACAACACGGCCAGCCCCGTGGCGGCCGGCCACATCGTGGTGAAGGGTTCTACCTTCGCGAAGCGGCACACGTATCATTTCACGTTTCGCGCTTTCGGTTGCCTTGCGGATTGCTTCAGGAACCTCACGCGCCTTGCCGTGACCAAAACCCACACGGCCCTTTTGGTCGCCAACTACAACGAGAGCGGCAAAGCCAAACCTGCGGCCACCCTTAACAACCTTGGCGACACGGTTGATATGGACGAGCTTGTCAACAAACTCGTTGTCCTGGTCCCGGTCCCGGCGTTCGCGTTCTCTAGCCATTTATATATACCTGCTTCTCAGTCAAAATTATTAGAACTTCAGACCGCTTTCACGGGCCGCTTCAGCCAGGGATTTTACCCGACCGTGATAAAGATAACCGCCCCGATCAAAAACGACCGCATCAACACCTGCTTTTTTCGCGCGTTCTGCAACCAGCTTGCCGACAGCTGCCGCTGCAGCGGTATCGCCACCTGTCTTTAGCGAACTGCGCAGGTCTTTTTCAAGCGTCGAGGCTGAAGCCAGTGTCATACCCTTAACATCATCAATAATCTGCACCGAGATGTTCTTGTGAGAACGGCTCACGCTCAGGCGCGGACGACCACGGTTGTTGCGCTTCAGTTCTCTGCGGACGCGTTGCTTGCGGCGTTCGCCAATTGATAGATTTCCAGACATTGTCTTAAAGCCCTTCAGCTCAAGCGTTACTTCTTCTTGCCTTCCTTGCGGAAGATCTGTTCATCGGCGTACTTCACGCCCTTGCCCTTGTATGGCTCCGGCGGACGCCAGGCGCGAATTTCGGCAGCAACCTGACCAACCCGTTGCTTGTCTATACCGGACACGACAATTTCAGTCGGCTTCGGCACTGTAATGTCGATGCCCTGTGGAATTGCGTAAACCACATCATGGCTGTAGCCAAGATTGAGCTGCAGGCCCTGCCCCTGAAGCGCTGCGCGATAACCAACACCACTGATTTCGAGCTTTTTAGTGAAGCCTTCAGTCACGCCGGCAACCAGATTCGCGACCAGGGTACGCGACAGGCCCCATGCAGAGCGAGCCGATTTTGACTGATCCACGGGCGACAGCACAAGCACGTCACCTTCCTGCTTCACGTTGACCAGATCAACCAACTGGGTCTGCAGTTCACCCTTTGGGCCTTTGACCTTTACGGTCTGGCCATCCAGAGTAACAACTACTCCACTCGGCACCGGTACCGGTTTTTTACCAATACGAGACATGGGCTTCCTTGCCTCCGATCCTTAATCTACTGTCACTAGACCCAACATGGGCAGCAACAGAAACAACAAAAAACAGCGTGCATTTTCTACCGGCCTCAAAAGACCGTGCAGAGAACCTCGCCACCAACATTATTCTCTCGTGCCTGGCTGTCAGACATGACACCCTTTGACGTTGACATGATTGCTACGCCAAGACCGTTGTAGATTGTCGGCAATTCTCCGACAGATGCATATACACGCCGACCAGGCTTGGACACACGCCTTATCTCGCGGATACCTGGTTCACCGTCAAAGTATTTCAACTCGACTTCGAGTTCGGCCTGGCCTGACGACCGCTCAGTGACCGCGAAACCGCGAATAAAGCCTTCAGACTGCAATACTTCCAGAACACGCTCACGCAGGCGCGATGAGGGGCTTGCCACCTTGGACTTGCCACGCTGCTGCGCGTTGCGGATGCGGGTCAACATATCGCCGATAGGATCCGTGACGTTCATTTTTACTCTTTCCCTTTAGAACCTTGGCGCGCCGTTACCAGCTCGATTTGACCACACCCGGGATCAATCCCTGGTTGGCCAGATCACGCAATGCAATCCTGGACATGGCCATCTTGCGGTAATATCCACGCGGACGACCGGAAATTTCGCAACGGTTGCGTACCCGAATGGCAGCCGAGTTGCGCGGCAACTCCGCCAGTTTCAGCCGGGCCGAAAAACGCTCTTCCATTGGCAGCGATTTGTCGTTGGCAATCGCGCGCAACTGGGCGCGCTTGCCAGCGTACTGCTTCACCAGACGCTTGCGACGGTTGTTTTTCTCAATTGCACTTTTCTTTGCCATGAGTTCCTTCGTTTCCTTGTTCTTCGTGCCGTTTTAAGCTGCAGCCTTCTGGCCTGGCCGTATGCGGAACGGGAAGTTGAACGCCGCCAGCAATGCCCGAGCTTCGTCGTTGCTGCCTGCTGTCGTGCAAATTACAATGTCCAGACCCCACATGCGGTCTATCTTGTCATAGTCAATTTCCGGGAACACGATGTGCTCCTTCAGACCGGTCGCGTAATTGCCGCGGCCGTCAAAACTTTGATCTGAAAGACCCCGAAAGTCACGAACGCGCGGCAGCGCAATGTTGATAAAGCGGTCCAGAAATTCATACATCTGCTGTTTGCGCAAAGTAACCTTGACGCCAATATCCATGCCCTCACGCAGCTTGAATGTGGCAATTGACTTGCGTGCCTTGGTGATCATGACCTTTTGACCGGCAATCTTGGTCAATTCCTCAGCAGCAACCTTTACCAGCTTTGAATCGCTAACCGCGTCGCCGACACCCATGTTCAACACAATCTTCTCAAGCTTTGGCACCTGCATGGGATTTGTATAGCCGAACTGCTCGATCAGCTTCGCGCGGATCTCGTCCTCGTAAATTTTGCGCAGGCGCGGTACATATACATCAGCCATCGATCATCTCCCCGGAACGCTTTGCGACCCGAACCTTCTTGCCGTCGTCGAGAACCTTGTACCCGACCCGCGTTGCCTTACCGTCCTTAGGATCTATATGTGCCAGATTGGACACGTGGATCGGCAGTTCCTTGTTAACAATGCCACCTTCTTGCGCCGCAGACTGTTTCATGTGCCTGCGCGCGACATTCACACCGCTAACGACAGCGCGATGTTCTTTCGGGAACATCTTAAGCACGTCACCAGACTTGCCTTTGTCCTTGCCGGCAACCACGATTACCCGGTCACCCTTCTTCAGTTTCAATTTAGCGCCCATCACAGCACCTCCGGTGCAAGCGAAATAATTTTCATATGGTTGCGACCACGCAGTTCACGAGGAACAGGGCCGAAAATACGGGTTCCAACCGGTTCACCCTGGTTGTTGATCAACACGGCGGCATTGCGGTCAAAACGGATTGCAGAACCATCACCACGCTGAATGTCTTTCGCGGTGCGAACCACAACAGCCTTCATCACAGCGCCCTTCTTGACCCGACCGCGTGGAATGGCGTCCTTGATGGACACGACGATGATGTCGCCTACGCGCGCATACTTGCGCTTCGAACCACCCAGCACCTTGATGCACTGGACGCGACGAGCACCCGAATTATCGGCGACGTCGAGATTTGTTTCTACCTGGATCATGGCTTCATCCGTTGTTCTTGATGCCGGTTCGCCCTGTCGGTCTGATCAGTAGCGCGGCGGCACGTTCAAATTCTTCTGTCTGACCTATTCGACGACAAGCGCCCAGGTCTTGTTGCGCGATAACGGACGGCATTCTTCAATACGAACAATGTCGCCGGTTTTTGCGGTATTTCCTTCATCATGTGCATGGTACTTTTTGGTACGCCGCACAGTCTTTTTCATCATTGGATGGGTAAAGCGGCGCTCGACACGAACAACAATCGTCTTGTCATTTTTGTCGCTTACCACGACACCCTGCAGAATACGTTTGGGCATGAGCTGGAAACTCCAATCAATTCGCTGATTCAGCGACAACGCGTGAACGCTGTGCCGTCTTGATGCGGGCAATATCGCGGCGCACCTGGCGAACCCGCGCGGTATTATCAATCTGACCCGATGCCTTCTGGAAACGCAGGTTGAACTGCTCCTTTTTCAGCTTGAGAAGTTCATCCTTCAGCTGGTCATCGGTCATCTGTTTAACTTCGTTGGCTTTCATGGCCTTACCTCAAATACGATCCCTTAACGCTCAGCTGTCACTCACCAAGGCGCGCTACAAAACGCGTCTTGATTGGCAGCTTGGCTGCGGCCAGCGTCATGGCTTCCTGCGCAATTTCGCGCGATACGCCATCTACCTCAAACATAATGCGGCCCGGATGAACCCGCGCGCACCAGTATTCTACGGAACCCTTACCCTTACCCATGCGGACCTCAGTAGGCTTCTTTGATACCGGCAGATCAGGAAACACCCGAATCCATACCCGCCCGGCACGTCTCATGTGACGGGTCATCGCCCGTCGTGCCGCCTCAATCTGTCTGGCAGTTATACGAGCAGGTTCCTGGGCCTTCAGACCGAAGGTACCAAAATTCAACTCATAACCACCCTTGGCAACACCGCTGATCCGGCCCTTGTGTGCCTTGCGGAACTTTGTGCGTTTTGGCTGCAACATTGTCTTGCTTCCTGCTTAATGCAATTGGTTCAAATGCTATCGACGCGCGTCGTCACGGTCGCGGCGCGGACGTGGGCCCCCGCCTTCCTGCATTGCCTGAATTCGCTTGTCCTGCGCCATTGGGTCATGCTCAAGAATTTCACCTTTGAAAATCCAGACCTTGATGCCGTTGGTGCCATAAGCGGTATGTGCGGTCGCGGTGCCGTAATCTACATCTGCACGCAGTGTATGAAGCGGTACTCGACCTTCACGATACCATTCTGTCCTCGCTATTTCAGCGCCACCCAGGCGACCTGAACAGGTGATACGAATTCCTTCGGCCCCCATACGCATCGCAGACTGAACTGCCCGCTTCATCGCACGGCGAAAGGCAATACGGCGTTCAAGCTGTTGCGCAATATTATCGGCGACCAGATTGGCATCGATCTCAGGCTTGCGCACCTCCACGATGTTGAGGTGCACCTCACTGTCAGTCATTGCAGACACGTCACGACGCAGTTTCTCGATATCTGCGCCCTTCTTGCCGATAACAACACCCGGGCGAGCCGAATAGATGGTTACCCGGCACTTCTTGTGCGGGCGCTCGATGATGATACGGGAAACACCAGCCTGCTTGAGCTTTTCGCGCAGGTATTCACGAATGCGAAAATCTTCATGCAAGAGCCTGGCATACTCAGTTCCATCAGCGAACCAACGACTGTCCCAGGTACGATTGATACCGAGACGAAAACCGATCGGATTGACTTTCTGACCCATCAGATGGCCTCCTCGACCTGGCGCACTACAATTGTGATCTCACTGAAGAATTTCTCGATCTTTCCGACACGTCCGCGAGCCCGCGGCTTGAAGCGTTTCATGACCATTTTCTTCCCGACATAAGCTTCCGATACAATCAGCTCGTTAATGTCGAGATCATGATTGTTTTCGGCATTTGCGATTGCTGATTCCAAAGTCTTCTTGACATCACCGGCGATGCGACGGCGCGAGAAGGTCAGATCAGCGAGCGCAGCTTCAACTCTCTTGCCCCGAATAGTAGAAGCAACATCATTGAGCTTGCGCGGGCTCACACGCAAATTGCGCGTTACAGCCTTCGCCTGATTGTCCGGCAGGATGCGTGCTCTGGATCCCTTGCCCATTTGCCCTTACCTCTTCGTCTTCTTGTCAGCCTGGTGACCGTAGTAGGTCCTGCTCGGTGCAAACTCACCGAGCTTGTGACCAACCATGTCTTCAGACACATTGACTGGAACGTGCTTGTTCCCGTTGTGGACACCGAACGTCAAACCAACGAACTGTGGCAAGATGGTCGAGCGGCGGCTCCACGTCTTGATGATCTGATTGCGCCCGGACTCACGAGCGGCCTCTGCCTTCTTGAGCAGATAACCGTCGACGAACGGGCCTTTATGCAGTGAACGAGCCATGCAACCTAACCTTTATCTCTTCTTGCGCTGGTGGCGCGAACGAACAATGAACTTGTCCGATGATTTGTTTGAACGTGTTTTCTTGCCCTTGGTTGGCTTGCCCCACGGCGTCACCGGATGCCGGCCGCCGGAACTGCGGCCTTCACCACCACCATGCGGATGATCAATCGGGTTCATGGCAACGCCGCGAACAACGGGCCTGCGACCACGCCAGCGGGAACGCCCGGCTTTGCCATCATTGGTGTTCATGTGATCCTGGTTGGAAACAGCACCAACGGTTGCCCGACACTCGGAAGACACCATCCGGGTCTCGCCGGACTTGAGACGCAAGAGCGCCATCGACCGGTCACGACCTACCAACTGAGCATACGCACCTGCCGAACGAGCGATCTGACCGCCCTTGCCCGGTTTCATCTCGACATTGTGAATGATCGTGCCCACAGGAATATTTCCCAGCGGCATGCAGTTTCCAGGCTTCACGTCCACTCCAGTCGTACCGGTCGTGACCTGATCACCTTCCTTCAACCGCTGTGGCGCCAGTATGTAGGACCGGGTGCCATCGTCGTTTTTCAGCAGTGCAATAAACGCGGTCCGGTTCGGATCGTACTCAATACGCTCAACCGTAGCTGTGCCTTCACGACTACGCTTGAAGTCTACAATGCGATAGTTCCGCTTGTGTCCACCACCTCGCGCAAACGTGGTTTGACGGCCACGGTTGTTGCGGCCACCGCTCTTGGACAACCCTTCCGTAAGAGTCTTGACGGGCTTGCCCTTCCACAGGCCGGAGCGGTCAACGATGACCAGCTGCCTTTGTCCCGGCGTATTGGGCTTGAACTTTTTCAGTGCCATGGTTTACGTCTCAATCGCTCAAAATTGTTACTTAAAGACCGGTCGTCACGTCGATGGACTGACCATCGACCAGTGTGACAATCGCCTTTTTGACATCACTCTGCCGACCACGAATGCCGCGGAAGCGCTTGCTCTTACCCTTGCGAACAAGGGTATTTACTGCCTGGACCTTTACATTGAACAGCTCTTCGACAGCCTTCTTGATCTCAGGCTTGGACGCAGAACCGGCAACGTTGAAAACCACCTGGTTTGCTTCACTCAGCAATGTCGCCTTTTCGGTTATCGCCGGCGAGAGGATGATATTGTAATTTTTCTCCATGCTCATTTGAACCGCGCCTCCAGCGCCTCAACAGCGGCTTTGGTCAGAACCAGGTTTTGCCTGCGCAAGATGTCGTACACATTGATACCTTGCACCGGTAATACATCGACATTGATCAGGTTGCTGGCTGCTTTGGCGAAGTTTTCGTTCACTTCAGCGCCGTCTATTACAAGTACATTGCTCAAACCCAGCTTTGCTAATGCTCCCGCCAGGTCCTTGGTCTTTGGCGTTTTGACATCTGAACTGTCAAGAACAGTCAATTCGTTGGCCTTGACCTTGGCTGACAATGCATGACGAAGGGCCAATGCTCTGACCTTCTTCGGAAGATCAAAGGCATGGCTGCGAACAACCGGACCATGAGCCTTGCCGCCGCCTACGAATATGCCCACCCGGCGCGACCCGTGACGAGCACGACCGCCACCTTTCTGGCGGCCGAAACGAGCTCCCGTGCGATTGATTTCAGCGCGTCCCTTGGTCTTGTGGGTACCAGCACGGCGTTTGGCAAGTTGCCAGGTAACCATGCGGTGCAACAAATCACCGCGCGGCTCAAGGCCAAAAATATCATCAGACAGATCAACTGTGCCTGCCTTCTTCGCCTGGAGCGTTTGAATATCAGTTTTCATTGTTCGCTGCCTCCATCGTCACCGTCAGTTTCGGCAGGCGTTTCTTCCATGGCCTTGGCCTGTGCAGCAGCCTCTTCCGCAGCAATACGTTCTGCTTCGGCCGCAGCTTCCGCGGCTGCCGCAGCTTCTGCTTCTGCAGCCGCTGCCGCAGCTGCCGCAGCAGATGAACGAAGCGCGGCAGGCACTATGGCATTTTCGGCTTGAGGCTTCTTGGCTGCGTCGCTCAATCTTACCCAACCGCCTTTTGCACCCGGCACCGCGCCTTTGACCATAATCAGGCCGCGCTCGGTGTCAGTCCTGACGATCTGCAGGTTTTGAACGGTGACCCGCTCATTACCCATTTGGCCAGCCATTTTCTTACCCTTGAACACCTTGCCTGGATCCTGGCACTGGCCAGTTGAACCATGGGCGCGGTGAGAAACCGATACACCATGCGACGCACGAAGACCGCCAAAGTTGTGGCGCTTCATCGCACCGGCAAAACCCTTGCCGACCGAGGTGCCTGCCACATCAACATACTGGCCAGCAAAGTAATGATCAGCGATGATCTCTTCGCCGACAGCCACCATGTTTTCCGGGCTGACACGAAATTCCACAACCTTGCGCTTGGGCTCAACCTTGGCGACCGCAAACTGTCCACGGTCAGCCTTGGTCAACCGCTTGACCTTCGCGTTGCCGACACCAAGCTGCAACGCCGTATAACCGTTTTTCTCAACGGTCTTGTGGCCAACAACCTGACAGCCATCCAGCTTCAAGACGGTCACCGGAACATGTTCACCCGCGTCGGTGAATATCCGGGTCATACCCAGCTTCTGTACAATAACTCCTGAACGCATAGTTCAGACTCCCGTTCGTCTCGCCCTGAGCTCAGAGCTTGATCTCAACATCCACACCAGCCGCAAGGTCGAGCTTCATCAGCGCGTCAACCGTTTGCGGTGTGGGGTCAACAATATCCAGAATGCGACGATGCGTGCGCATCTCAAACTGTTCGCGACTCTTCTTGTCCACGTGGGGTGACCGGTTCACGGTGAACCGCTCAATCCTCGTTGGCAGTGGAACCGGTCCACGAACCTGGGCGCCGGTGCGCTTGGCCGTATTCACGATCTCACGTGCCGAACCATCGAGAACCCGATGGTCAAACGCTTCGAGACGGATGCGAATATTCTGTTTTTGCATCTACTTGGATCCGTAAGTTGGGGTGTTCCTGACAACCAGCAACACCCCTTTTTCAGTTTCTTTACTCTATAATGCCTGCCACGACGCCGGCACCGACGGTACGACCACCTTCACGGATAGCGAAGCGCAGCTTCTCTTCCATGGCGATGGGGGTGATCAGTTCGACTTCAAACGACACATTGTCGCCGGGCATAACCATCTCGGTACCTTCAGGAAGGGTCACAACACCCGTCACATCCGTCGTACGGAAGTAGAACTGTGGACGGTAGTTGCCAAAGAACGGCGTATGACGACCGCCCTCTTCCTTGGTCAGAATATAGGCTTCTGCCTTGAACTTCTTGTGCGGGGTGATCGAACCGGGCTTGCACAGAACCTGTCCACGCTCAACACCGTCACGGTCAACACCACGCAGCAGGGCTCCGATGTTGTCGCCGGCCTGGCCCTGATCGAGCAGCTTGCGGAACATCTCAACACCCGTACACGTCGTCTTGGAGGTGTCGCGGATACCGACAATCTCGATTTCCTCGCCAACCTTCACAACACCACGCTCAACACGACCCGTCACAACCGTACCGCGACCGGAAATCGAGAACACATCCTCAATCGGCATCAGGAACGGTTGATCAACAGGACGCTCAGGCTGCGGAATGTACTCATCAACAGCAGCCATCAGCTGCACCACCGACTCTCGCCCAATCTCAGGTGTCTTGTCCTCAAGCGCCGCAAGCGCTGAACCACGAATAATCGGAATATCATCACCCGGGAAGTCATATGAAGACAACAGCTCGCGGATTTCCATCTCAACAAGCTCAAGCAGCTCTTCATCGTCAACCTGGTCAACCTTGTTCATGTAAACAACAAGGGCTGGAACACCAACCTGACGCGCCAGCAGAATGTGCTCGCGGGTCTGTGGCATCGGACCGTCAGAGGCCGACACAACCAGAATGGCACCATCCATCTGGGCCGCACCGGTAATCATGTTCTTCACATAGTCGGCATGGCCAGGACAATCAACGTGAGCATAGTGACGGTTCTCCGTCTCATACTCCACATGCGCGGTGGAAATCGTAATACCACGCGCCTTTTCCTCAGGTGCCTTGTCGATCTCGTCATAAGCGGAAAACTCCGCACCACCAGATTCAGCCAGAACCTTCGTGATCGCCGCCGTCAACGACGTCTTGCCATGGTCAACGTGACCAATCGTGCCGATGTTACAATGCGGCTTGTTACGTTCAAACTTTGCCTTGGCCATTTTACAGTCTC
>CAJICM010000421.1_pt1 | contig 17344 bp, 16 predicted proteins | sample 9199691 | NCBI WGS metagenome assembly CAJICM01 (sample SAMEA7708338, study PRJEB35096) | sediment metagenome | biome: marine neritic benthic zone biome [ENVO:01000025]; feature: sediment [ENVO:00002007]; material: shallow marine sediment [ENVO:03000034] sea grass bed [ENVO_01000059] ...
CGGCCCCCCGGCGCATCCGCGGCGAGATGCGGGTCGGCGGGCAGGACCACTTCTATCTTGAAGGCCATATAGCGCTGGCAATTCCCGGCGAAGATGACGAGGTGACGGTGTTTTCGTCAACCCAGCATCCGAGCGAAGTGCAACACATGGTTGCACATGTTCTGGGTGTGCCTTCCAATGCGGTAACGGTGAATATACGCCGCATGGGTGGAGCCTTCGGGGGTAAGGAAACCCAGTCCAATCTGTTTGCTGCGGTAGCAGCGGTAGCTGCGAAAAAATACAACAGGGCGGTGAAGATTCGACCCGATCGTGACGATGACATGACAGCAACCGGCAAGCGGCATGATTTCCTGGTTGAGTATGATGTCGGCTTTGACGATACGGGCGTGATCTCCGGCGTCATTGCAAATTTCGCGGCACGATGTGGTAATTCTGCGGATTTGTCCGGCCCGGTAACCGACCGGGCGCTCTTTCACACCGATAACTGCTATTATTTCGACAATGCGCTGCTGCAATCACAGCCGCTGAAAACAAACACTGTGTCGAATACGGCTTTTCGCGGATTTGGCGGTCCGCAGGGCATGGTGGGCGGCGAACGCATGATCGAGGAAATCGCCTATGCGCTTGGCAAGGATCCGCTGGAGGTCCGCAAGGCGAACTTCTATGCTGGTGAAGGGCGCAATATCACGCCTTATCATCAGCGTGTCGATGACAATATCATTGCCCAACTGGTCACCGAGCTGGAAAGCTCAAGCGAGTACGCCGCCCGGCGCCAGGCCGTGCTGGCCTTCAATGCCAAGAGCAATGTTGTTCGCAAGGGAATTGCGCTGACACCTGTCAAGTTCGGCATCTCCTTCACGGCTACCTGGTACAATCAGGCAGGGGCGCTGGTGCACATCTATACAGACGGTTCCGTTCACTTGAACCATGGCGGCACCGAGATGGGCCAAGGCCTGAATACCAAGGTTGCCCAGGTTCTGGCAGATGAGTTCCAGATCGACTTGCAGCATGTGAAGATCTCGGCCACTCATACCGGCAAGGTTCCAAACACCTCTGCAACCGCAGCGTCTTCCGGATCGGATCTCAATGGAATGGCTGCAGCCAATGCGGCGCAGCAGATCAAGGCCAGGCTGGTCGAGTTTGCCTGTGAAACACACGGAGTAACCCCGGATCAGGTTGTGTTTGAACCCAACACGGTGCTGGTGGGCAACCAGCGCATTCCGTTTCCCGACTTCATCCAGTCAGCCTATATGGCGCGCATACAACTGTCGGCGGCTGGTTTTTACAAGACGCCGGATATTCATTGGGACAGGGAAGCAGGCACGGGCCGCCCGTTTTACTATTTTGCCTATGGCGCGGCGGTGTCCGAGGTCAGCATCGACACGCTGACCGGTGAGTATCAGGTGGACAGGGTTGATATCCTGCATGACGCAGGTCGCTCGCTCAACCCGGCACTGGATATTGGCCAGATCGAGGGCGGATTCGTGCAGGGCATGGGCTGGCTGACGACAGAGGAGCTATGGTGGGATAAAGAGGGCCGTCTTCGCACCCATGCACCTTCCACCTACAAGATCCCTTTGGCGTCCGACCGTCCGCGGATCTTCAACGTCGCACTGGCAGATTGGTCAGAGAACCGCGAGATGACCATCCGGCGATCCAAGGCAGTGGGGGAACCGCCTTTCATGTTGGCGATATCCGTACTTGAAGCACTGTCGATGGCGGTTGCGTCAGCTGCCGATTACCGCATTTGTCCAAGACTCGATGCGCCGGCAACGCCGGAACGGGTTTTGCTTGCATTCGAACGATTGTCCGCCGAGGCAGGAAGGGCCTGAGCAATGTACCGATATCGCCACGACGTCTGGTTGTTTGCGCGCAAGGGTGGGCCGTTTGTGCTGGTGAATGTCGACAATGCCGTCGGCTCCGCCCCGCGTGACTCCGGTGCCTGGATGCTAGTATCACCACATCGGGTGTTCCGCACGATCGGTGGTGGCCAGCTTGAAAAACGGGCAATAGACAGGGCCCGTGATCTGATGGCGTCGGGTGACCGGAAGCCGATTCATTTGAAAGTCCCGTTGGGTCCCGAAATCGGGCAATGCTGCGGTGGCTCAGTGGACCTGTCGCTGAAATTGCTTGCTGAGACAGAAATTGATCAGATCGCGGCACGCCTGGACGAGGAGTTCAAGGTGCTGCCCCATGTTTATGTGTTCGGGGCAGGTCACGTCGGCCACGCGTTATGCGAGGCATTAAACCTGTTGCCTGTGCAAACGGTGCTTGTGGACACTCGCAACGAGGAATTGCAGGCGGCTCCGCCCGGAGTTGAAACCAGGCTGGTTGCCATGCCCGAATCTGTAGTCCGTACGGCAGTGCCGGGCAGTGCTTACGTCATACTGACCCACGAACATTCGCTGGATTTTCTGATTGCGAAAGAAGCGTTGGCGCGAAGCGATGCCAGTTATGTCGGGATGATTGGATCGAAGACAAAACTCGCTTCCTTCCGAAACTGGATGAGACGCGACAGTGGCGAGATCGCGGGTGTTGACCGGTTGGTGTGTCCAATTGGTGGATCTGGAGTTTCCGACAAGCGGCCAGAAGTCATTGCGGCCCTGGTTGCTGCGGAACTGGTTCAGTATCTGTCGGCACGGAGTGCCAAGGCCGGTGTTGAGAAATCGGCGCAATTGAAAATAGTGGGAGGTGATACATGAGTAACAGTGCGCAACATCGTATCGAACTCAAGGGCATCACCAAGGCTTTCCCTGGTGTGCTGGCGAACGACGCCGTGAGTTTCAAGGTCAAGCCGGGTGAAATTCACGCATTGCTGGGTGAAAACGGGGCCGGCAAGTCGACCCTGGTGAAGATGATTTATGGGATTATGCAACCGGACGCCGGTGAAATCTTGTGGGACGACCAACCCGTCATGGTTGCCAATCCAAAGGCCGCGCGGAAAATGGGTGTCGGCATGGTGTTCCAGCACTTTTCATTGTTTGAGGCGATGACGGTGCTGGAGAATATCGCGCTTGGCATGGATGCTTCATTGTCGCAATCGAACCTGGAGGAAAAAATCCGGGAAGTGTTGCACACCTATGATCTGAAGCTGGAACCGCATCGCATTGTCAGCACGTTAAGTGTTGGTGAGCGCCAGCGCATAGAGATAGTGCGTGCGTTGCTGCTGGAGCCGCGCCTCCTCATCATGGATGAACCGACGTCGGTTTTGACTCCACAGGAAGTGGGGCAACTGTTCGAGACCTTGCGCAAGCTGTCCAAGACCGGGTGTTCGATCCTTTATATATCCCACAAACTGCATGAGATAAGGGATTTGTGTGAAGCGGCCACCATCTTGCGCGGTGGAAAGGTTGTGGGCGAATGTGATCCCCGCGAGGAAACGCCGACATCCATGGCTGAAATGATGATCGGCGGCAATCTGAAGCAGATCAGCAAAGCCGAAAGCCGCGAAGTGGGCGCGGAGCGGTTCGTTGTCGAAGGCTTGACTGTTCCGGGCGAAGGTGACTTCGGTGTGGCGCTGGACGATATCTGTTTCAAGGTTCGCGCGGGAGAAATATTCGGTATTGCAGGGGTGGCGGGCAACGGCCAGAACGAACTGCTGTTGGCCCTGAGTGGCGAGCAGCCCTCCGCCGATGCCAACGCAATTCAGCTTGACGACAAGCCGATTGCCTCGATGGACGCCGTCGGCAGGCGGTCTCTGGGTCTATGTGCGGTGCCGGAAGAACGAAATGGCCACGGGGCAGTGGTCGACTTCAGCCTGACAGACAATTCCATACTGACCGCTCGCGACAGAATGGGCCTGGCAAGCAGCGGTATATTGAATGGCGGTGTGGCACAGACCTACACACGCAAGGTTATCGATGATTTTGCAGTCAAGACCACGGGTCCGGGTTCGCTTGCCGGCTCGCTGTCCGGCGGCAATCTGCAAAAATTCATTATGGGACGCGAGATACTGCAGGATCCGGAATTGCTGATTGTCTCGCAACCGACCTGGGGGGTGGATGCAGGTGCTGCAGCGGCGATTCATCAGGCGATTGTTGATCTGGCGGAGAACGGTTCGGCCATCGTGGTGATTTCCCAGGATCTGGACGAGCTTCTGGCGATTACCGATCGCATGGCGGTCATCAATGAGGGCCGTTTGTCCAAGACACTGAATGTTGGCGAAGCGTCCATCGACGAGATCGGGCTGCTGATGGGCGGTGTGCATGGCGACCCGTTTGCAACAGCAGAAATGACGGAGGCGGTTCATGCTCATTGAATTGGAAAAACGCAAGGAACCCAGCAGGACAATGCTGTACCTGACGCCGGTTCTGGCAGTCATCGCGACGATGGTGGCCGGCGCGATCATTTTCACGCTGATTGGCCATGACGGGCTCGGCGCAGTGCGAAAAATCTTTCTGGACCCGCTTCTGGACACTTACAAATGGCAGGACCTGGGCGTCAAGGCGGCACCACTGATCCTGATTGGAGTGGGGTTGGCAATCGGGTTCAAGGCCAATGTGTGGAATATTGGTGCTGAAGGCCAGTATGTGATTGGTGGTCTGGCCGGTACCGGCGTGGCGCTCGCCACATGGAGTATGACAGGCTGGTGGATTTTGCCGCTGATGTGCATTGCCGGTATTATCGGAGGGGCAGCGTATGCTGGTATTCCGGCGTTTTTGAAGACCAGATTCAATGTGAATGAAATCCTGTCGAGCCTGATGCTGACCTATGTCGCGATACAGGTTCTATACTATCTTATGCGCGGGCCCTGGAAAGATCCTGACGGGTTCAACTTCCCCCAGACGCGATTGTTCAACGATGACCAGATTCTGCCGACGGTAATTTCCAACACGGTTGTTCATCTGGGTGTGCCGCTGGCATTTGCCGTTGCTATTGCCGCGTGGTTCGTGATGACAAAGTCCGTGTTTGGGTTCCAGATCAGGGTTGTTGGTGCCGCCCCGGCGGCCGCCCGCTATGGCGGTTTCAACTCCAAGAGAACCATCTGGGCGGCACTTCTGGCCGGTGGTGGCCTGGCAGGTTTCGCCGGTATCCTGGAGGCAGCCGGACCGTTCGGCCAGATGGTGCCGCAATTTCCGACCGGATACGGCTTTACCGCAATTATTGTCGCGTTCCTGGGCCGGCTTCATCCCATCGGGATTATTCTGGCAGGTATCATACTGGCCGTGACCTATGTGGGTGGCGAACTGGCACAATCGTCGATCGGTCTGCCGGGTGCGGCGACCGGTGTGTTTCAGGCGATGATGCTGTTCTTTCTGCTGGCAACCGATGTTCTGGTGAAATACCGCGTCAAGCTGGCCGCGCCGGCCAAGACAGGAGATGCGGCATGACCTATTCCCTTCTTATTCCTATTCTGATGACCATTGTAGGTGCTGCAACACCTATCCTGCTGGCAGCTCTGGGTGAACTGGTCGTGGAGAAAAGCGGCGTGCTGAACCTGGGCGTTGAAGGCATGATGCTGATAGGTGCTGTAACCGGGTTCGCCGTCACGGCAACAACCGGGTCTGCACCTCTTGGTGTGATTGCAGCCATGATAACAGCGGCAGCTTCTGCCGGCTTGTTCGGTTTCCTGACGTTGACACTTACTGCCAACCAGGTGGCGACAGGTTTGGCGTTGACGATTTTCGGTATCGGCCTGTCGGCCCTGGCAGGCGAAAGCTATGTTGGCCAGACCGTAGACGTTTTTGGTTCGGTGTTCCCGGCCTCGCTGGCGGAGCATCCGGTGCTGCGGGTCATCTTTGGCTACAGTCCGCTGGTGTATCTGTCGCTGGTGCTTGTGGCTGCTGTCAGCTGGTTCTTGAGCAGGACCAGAGCCGGATTGATCTTGCGGGCAGTTGGTGAATCCGACTTGTCAGCTCACTCGATCGGGTACTCGGTGATCGGCGTTCGTTACATGGCCGTTCTGTTCGGAGGCGCCATGGCCGGTATTGCCGGGTGTTTCTATTCGCTGGTGTTGACACCCATGTGGGCAGAGCAGCTGACGGCCGGGCGCGGCTGGATTGCTCTTGCACTGGTCGTTTTTTCCGGCTGGCGGCCCGTACGCCTGTTGCTGGGCGCCTATCTGTTTGGTGCCGTCATGACACTGGAACTGCATGCGAAAGCCGCCGGTTTCTCGCTTGTTGCTCCGGAGGTTCTCGCTGCAATGCCCTATCTCGCCACCATCGCGGTGCTGGCGGTTATTTCCGCGCGAAAGTCTGGAATGTCGCTCGCGCCTGCCTGCCTTGGCAAACCATTCAAGCCAAGTTCGTAACAACCATCTTCGGGAGGAGAAACCATGAATACGCTTACAAGACGTACACTACTCAAAACCACTGCGGCAGCAGGTGCGCTGCCAATAATCGGATCATCCGCACTTGCTGCCGATCCGCTGAAGATCGCCTTCGTATACCTTGGGCCCATTGGTGACCACGGCTGGACCTATGCGCACGAGCAGGGTCGACAGGACGTGATCAAGAAATTCGGCGACAAGGTTCAGACCACGATTGTCGAGAACGTGGCTGAGGGGCCGGATTCCGAGCGCGTCATTCGTCGCCTTGCAGAAGATGGCAACCAGGCGATATTCGCCACGTCGTTCGGGTATATGAACCCGACACTGAAAGTGGCCAGGAGATTCAAGAATGTGAAATTCGAGCACGCGACCGGATATCAGCGTTCAAAGAATATGGCGACTTACAATGCCCGTTTCTACGAAGGGCGTGCTGTGTGCGGAACTATAGCCGGTCACATGTCCAAGTCAGGAGTTGCAGGATACATTGCCTCGTTCCCAATTCCGGAAGTGGTCATGGGCATCAACGCCTTTACCCTGGCGGCCCGCAAAATAAACCCCAAGTTTGAAACCAAGGTTCTGTGGGTCTCCAGCTGGTATGATCCGGCAAAAGAGGCAGATGCCGCCAAGGCATTGATAGACCAAGGCGCTGACGTGATTGCGCAACACACCGATTCACCCGCAGCACTGCAAACCTGTGAGCAGCGCGGCCTGATGGCGTTCGGACAGGCCTGGGACATGTCCAACTTTGCACCAAAAGCCCATCTGACCGCCATCGTCAATCGATGGGGTCGCTATTATGAAGCGCGTGTTCAGCAATTGCTCGACGGTAACTGGAAAGCCGGTGATACCTGGTGGGGTTTCAAGGAAGGTATGCTGGAAATGTCACCGTACAATGAGTCAATTCCCGCGGACGTTCAGGCGGCGGCTGAGGCCACGCGCAAGGGCATTGTCGATGGCAGTGGCAATCCGTTTACCGGACCCATCAACGACAACACCGGTAAGCAGAGACTGGCGGAAGGTATGCTGGGCGACGGCGATCTGCACAAAATGGACTGGTACGTCGAGGGCGTGCAAAGCTGATATAGCGACTGCAAATGCGTCGTTGAATGCAAGCCGGACCAGGCAACTGGTCCGGCTTTTCTACTCTGCGGCGACCAGCAGTTTGCGTACCTGATCCTGGCAACGCTGTGCTGCAAACTCGATAAACAGGCGAACCTTGGGGTCCTGGAACCGCTTGTGCGGATACAGGCAGGCAAGCTGCGCATCAACCGGCGGCGTTTGTTTCAGCAAAGGCACGAGCTTGCCGGTGCGCAAATGATCGACGATTTCAAACTCCGGACGGTTGATGATGCCATGGCCCTGCAGGGCCCACTCAATCAACACATCGCCATCATCAGAGTCATACTGCCCCCTTACTTCAAAGCGTGTAGGGCCGGACGCAAGCTGCAACGTCCAGAAGTATTCCTTTGATCCCGGAAACCGCAGCAACAGGCAGTTGTGGCCGTCAACGAGCAAATCTTCCGGTTGCGAGGGATTGCCGCGCTTTTCTATATAAGCCGGCGCAGCGCAAATTACCCGTTTGCATTGCATCAGACCGCGCATGCGCAGATTGGAATCTTCAATGGTGCCCAGTTTGAACGCCACGTCCATGGCTTCGCTGGTGATATCGACATTGCGATCTGAAAGCCGCAATCGCACCTGGACGTCCGGGTAAGCGGCCTGGAATTCCGGGATCAGCGGCGCGATGAGCCGCTTGCCGATGCCCAGCGGGGCGGTGACGTGAATGACGCCTTTCGGGTTGCCCGAGATATCGGCTACGGCGGCTTCTGCCTCGCTCACGGCTTCAAGTATCTTCAAGGTGCCTTCGTAGAACACCCGCCCGTGTTCGGTCGCAGTCAGTTTCCTTGTCGTGCGATTGAACAGGCGAACGCCCAGGTACTTTTCCAGTTCGCGAATGCGATTGCTGGCGACCGCAGGCGACACGCGCTGATCGCGGCCGGCCGCTGACAGGCTGCCCAGTTCGTATACCCGTACAAACACCTTAATGTTCTCCAGATAGGACATGAAGGGACCCTACTATTATCAATGAAATATTGAAAGTGTTTGGCGATAGCCCTTGTTTTCATGATGAATGTTGTCTGTCATTGTTATTGAAACTACCGGAAGGAAACCTGTCCATGTTTGAATATCCGATTGTGTGGGAATGGTTGTCGTTCGCCACGCGCTGGCTGCATGTGATCACGGCTATCGCCTGGATCGGATCATCGTTCTATTTCATCGCGCTGGATTTGGGGTTGCGCAAGGCACCGGACATGCCGGTAGGCGCTCATGGTGAGGAATGGCAGGTTCATGGCGGTGGTTTCTATCACATCCAGAAATATCTGGTCGCGCCCGAGCGTCTGCCGGAACACCTGACATGGTTCAAATGGGAAAGTTATGCGACCTGGTTATCAGGCTTCGCGCTGATGTGCGTCGTTTATTATGTGGGCGCTGATCTGTACCTGATTGACCAGAACGTGCTCGAGCTGACTTCCTGGCAGGCGATCGGCATTTCGCTGGCGTCAATCGTGTTTGGCTGGGTAGCTTATGACTTGCTGTGCAAGTCGCCACTGGGACGCAACAGTACGGGTTTGATGGTTCTGCTGTTTGTCATCCTTGTTGCGATGGCCTGGGGCTATACGCAGGTTTTTTCCGGCCGGGCCGCACTGCTGCATCTGGGCGCCTTCACCGCCACGATTATGACCGCCAACGTGTTTGCGATCATCATTCCCAACCAGAAGAAGGTGGTGGACGTACTGCGGGCCGGCGGAACACCGGACCCCGAGTACGGTGTTATTGCCAAGCAACGCTCGACCCACAACAATTACCTGACATTGCCGGTGATTTTCCTGATGTTGTCAAACCACTATCCGCTGGCTTTCGCGACGCCCTACAACTGGGTGATCGCGGCTCTGGTGTTCCTGATGGGCGTCACCATCCGCCACTTCTTCAACACCATGCACCAGGGCGGCGGCAAGTTGTGGTGGACCTGGGGGCTGACTGTGGCCCTTTTTGCGGGTGCTATGTGGCTGTCTTCGTTCCCCACCGATACAGCAGACGAGGAGAATGAAGCTGCCATGACTGCTGCCCAGCAGCGATTTGTTTCCGCAACGGGTTTCGAAGAGGTTAGTGAAACAGTGTTGGGGCGCTGTTCCATGTGTCATGCGGAAGAACCCGCCTGGGATGGCATTGTACATCCGCCAAAGGGAGTTGTGCTGGAAACAACAGCGCAGATCGCGACCTATGCCCGCGAGATCTATCTTCAGGCTGGTCATACAAGCGCGATGCCACCGGGCAATGTTTCATTCATGGAAGATAGTGAGCGCAAGGCGATCATCGAGTGGTACAAGGCTGCCATGGCAGGCAAAGGGCAAAGCTCGTGAGCGTGACCATTTTGCGCGGACGAACGCTGTCGTTTCGCGACGTGCCGCAATCGCATACCGACGAGGCGAGCTACCGGTTTGAAGAAGACGGGGCGGTTGCCATCGAGGGCGGACTGATTGCCGCGAGCGGCGGTTTTTCTGCCGTCAGAAAACAGTTCCCCGAAGCAGAGGTTGTCGACCATCGTCCCGGCCTGATCCTGCCGGGATTGATTGATACACACTTGCATTCTCCCCAGGTGCAGGTAATCGGATCATACGGCGCGAAGCTTCTTGACTGGTTGAACACCTACACCTTTGTCGAGGAGCAGAAGTTTGCCGACCCGGTGCACTGCGAACGCATGGCGAAGCACTTTTTCGACAACCTGCTGCGCAATGGCACCACGACGGCGGTTGCCTATTGTTCGGTTCACAAATCATCAGCGGAAGCCTATTTTGCAGAAGCTGAGCGGCGCAATTTGCGCATGATCGGCGGCAAGGTGATGATGGATCGCAAGGCGCCGGAAGCGCTGTGTGACACACCTCAGTCGAGCTATGACGACAGCAAGGACCTGATTGCCAAGTGGCACGGACGGGGAAGGGCGCACTATGCCATTTCTCCACGTTTTGCGATAACTTCCACACCGACACAACTGGAGATGGCGCAGGCGTTAAAGGCAGAACACCCCGACTGTTATCTCCAGACGCACCTATCGGAAAACGATGCTGAAATCAAACTGACACTGGAGCTGTATCAATCCGCCCGGGACTATCTCGATGTCTATCAGACCTATGATCTGCTCGGCGAAAAGAGTCTTTTTGGTCACTGCATACATTTAAGCGATCGAGAACGGGGTGCGATGGCTGAAAGCGAATCTGTGGCGGTGTTTTGCCCCACATCAAACCTGTTCCTCGGTAGCGGATTGTTTGACGAAGACGGCTTGCGCGGGCAGGGCGTACGCACAGCAGTGGCCACCGATATTGGAGGCGGTACCAGTTATTCCATGCTCAAGACCCTCGATGAAGCCTACAAGGTCCTGCAGTTGCGAAACCAGAAACTCAATCCGCTCAAGTCCTTTTACATGATGACGCTTGGCAATGCTCGTGCGCTGCAACTGGAAAAGCAGATCGGCACGCTGGAAGAAGGCAGCGATGCCGACATTGTTGTCATGGATAGTCAGGCCACTGCGGCCATGGCCCTGCGGATGGAAACCGTGAGCACATTGTGTGAGGAGTTGTTTGTTCTGCAGACGATGGGGGATGACAGGGCCGTTACAGCAGCTTATGTGGCAGGCAGGCCCAGCCATCCTGATGCCGGGAAGTAACACCGCCTAGAGCGCTTCAGGTTTTGATTGAATCAAAACCGCGCTCTATTGCTTTTTTTGTCGCATTTCTTTCTCGCAAAACCGGCATCCACTTTTGCGGGAAATGCTCTACTTGTAGAATCTGGTTTTGTCACTGTTCAGAAGTTCAGCCACGCCTTCGGGTATTTTCAGACCATCTGCCACTTTGGCATCAAGATCCCTCTCTGCTTCCGTAACGCGCTCCAGATTGGCCAGTGTCTCATCGATTTTTTCAAATGGCACAACAACGACACCGTCGCGATCAGCGATGATCATGTCTCCTGTCTCTACTTGCTGATGCCCTATCTGGATGGCAAAACCCACTGAGCCAGGTCCCGCCGAATAAGGCGATGCCGGCGTAAGACCGGTGCACCAGACAGGTAATCCCACTGCAACGATGCCTGAATAATCGCGCACCGGCCCGTCGGTCACAAACCCCGCAGCGCCACCATTTTTCATCATGCCGACCAAGCGGTCGCCTGCAGCGGCGCACCCCTGGTGTGCAGCGAAGGCGGACACAACGACATCTCCGGTTTGTATGAACTGCAAGGCTGCCAGTGTTGCCAGAATGTCTGCGGGTCCGCAGTTGGCCGTCAATGCAGGCCCGGCGACTGAACAGTTGAGGTCACGCCCGTCACCGAGGGGCTGGATCGTTCTGCTGAGTGCGCCAGACCCGAAAAGCGCATCGACCACGAAACCGGTGGGTACGTCCTGAAAGGCGAGTATCTGGTCCTGGCTCGGGCGTCTGGTCTTGCCGTTGATCGACAAGATCGGCGGTTCTTCAATCATTGCTCAACCTGCTTTTTATACGACGGGGTGAACGATGGCAGTTGCCTGGAACGATGGCAACGGAAATTGAAAATCTGCTGGTCTGCGCGCAATAAGCGGATCGCGAATGCATGCAGGAGAATTCAGCCGTGCTGCCGGGCGGCAAACTGCCAGTGCTCTACGGCTTGAGCAGTTGCTTGAGATCGATGCTGGTATCTGCGACCGCTTCAGCTGTTGGGGATTTGCCAGCCTGGATCAATCGCTTGGCCACCATATAGGCCCGCGGGTCGTTCATGGCGTCGACGGCCAGCAGGCTGTCCCCGCTGTAGTACCAGTGAGACTGCGAACCCGTATCGCCTGAACGCTGAACAATTCTGTCGAACCCGGATGACAGACCGGCGATCTGAAGCTTGGTGTCATACTGGTCCGACCAGAACCAGGGCATTGCTTCATAGGGTTGATCAGTGCCCATAACCACGGCTGCGGCTGCCTGAGCCTGATCAATGGCGTTGCTGACACTTTCCAAACGCATGGTTGTTCCCCTGTATGGGAAACAGGCACAGTCGCCGACGGCCATGATTGCGGGATCGGATGTTGTGCACCTGGCATCAACGCCGATGCCGTTTTCGCATTCCAGACCGGCATCGCGGGCCAGGTCGACATTGGGCAATATGCCGATACCGACAATGACGAAGTCCACATCCAGCGAGCTGCCATCGGACAGGCTGGCAGATGAAACACGGCCGTTTTCTCCCAGTAGCGCTTGCAGGCCAATCGCTTCGCGGATTTCGACGCCACGGGCTTGATGAAGCTGTCTGAAATAGTCGGACGTCTGACTGCAGGCGACGCGCTGCAGGATGCGTTCGGCAGCTTCAATCAAAGTGACCTTCAGTCCCCGTTTTGCGGCAACCGCTGCTGCCTCCAGGCCAATATAGCCACCGCCCACTACCAGAACCCGCCTGCCAGGTGCAAACTCGGGCGAAATGCTGTCTGCATCGGCAACCGATCGCATGTAGTAGATGCCGTCAAGATCACCAGAGAGGCTGGCTGGCAGTTTGCGCGGTGTCGATCCGGTGGCCAGAATGAGATTGTCGTAGTCCAAAGACGGGCCTTCGCTCATTGAGACGGTTTTGCTGGCCCGATCGATTGCTGTGGCTGCCGTTCGCGTTATCAGGACGATATTCTGATCGTCATAGAATTCTGCCGGCCGCAAAAGCAGACGATCAAGTGACATTTCGCCCAGCAGGTAGGCTTTCGACAAGGGAGGACGTTGATAGGGGGCGTGCGGTTCATCACCGATCAGGCTGATCCTGCCGAGATAGCCCAGTTCGCGCAGTTTTGCGCAAAACGAAAACCCGGCCTGTCCGGCACCAATAACGACGGTTTTCTCACTTGTGGTGGATGCTGGATCGCGCATTTGTCCGAGTGCCCCTGACCCTACTGTTCGATTCTGCAGTGCTGGAGCAACTTCATGGGGTCAACTGATCTTATGTCGCTCCAGAGGCAGTTTGACACTGTTTTCTGCGGGATCGCAATGTCGAATTGAGCGGGGCGGTCAGGGCAGCAGGCGGTCCATGGCAGACAAAACACCAAGAACTTCGCTGGTTGAAAGGCCGAGGCCGATTTCCTGGCCACTGCGAGGGCCCGGGCGACGATAGTTCTGAGGAACGCCAACAACATATGCGTCGGCTGAGCGTGCAGGCGAGCTGGAATTTGTGTGTGGGCGGTACATGGCGTTGGTCTTTCTCTGGTCCTTCATTGGTTTGTTTATGCTCACAACAATAGCGTATCCAACCTGAACGGAATGTGAACTTCATCACAGGCCGGTATTCATGTTTGAAAACCTGAGACAGCTTGTCCCTGCCAGGGTCCCGGGCCGATTTGCATGCTGATCTAACCGGGCTTTAGTCCGTAAATGGTTAGCAGATGGACCACGGCCAAAATGGCTATGAAAGCCCCGCCGAGCAGAAAAGGTGTCGTGGGCCAGATAGACACTTCCATTGATTTGCGAGGCCTGCTCTCGCGCCAGCACATCAGTACAACCAGCAAGATACCAAACCCGAACACCGCCCAGGTGATGATGATCTCACTTGAAAAAGCAAACGACATGAATTGCTGCCTGTCTAAACGGTCAGTCTTGCGCTTGAACACTGTGATATAAGGTGCCTGTACCGGACTTGCAGTAGTTGACACGCGGCATTCGCGCAACTATGTTCCGGCAAATTATCGCGCAGGCCGCGTCGGGTTTAAAATTGCCCGCGCGGCTTTGATTATGAGAGACCGGTCAGATGAAAATCCGTAATTCCTTGAAATCGCTTGCCAAGCGTCACCGGGCTAACCGCGTTGTTCGTCGCCGGGGTCGCCTTTATGTTATCAACAAAGTGAATCCGCGTTTCAAGGCCCGGCAGGGCTGATTGACCCGGCTTTGCCGGTTTGAAGCAGTTGACATCACCTGAAATTGAAGACGCCGCAAAGTTTTTTGCGGCGTTTTGTTTGGGTGATATTGCCTAATACGGCTTGTTTTCAAGGGGTTAGGGCGTCAAATACTGCGGTGTCGGGCGTACTTTTGCTTGCCGCGTACAGGTGCTAGAGTGATCTTCATGAGAAAGGTTCTGTTGAAGCCCTTTACGGCTGCAGCGTTTGTCACCGCCGTGGCTGTTTTTGTGCCTGCCCAGGCACAGGAGGCAGGTGAGGCACACAATATTCCGGGCCAGGGTCTGGGGCCGGGATTGTTTAATCCACAAAGCACGGCTGATTCCTCGGAGGTGCTGGACCGGCTGTTTGGCCAACTGCGGCAGGCAGAGGACGAAAAATCAGCACAATTGCTGGAAAACGCAATTCAGACACTGTGGCTGCGTTCCGGCAGTCCAACAGCCGACTTGCTGATGAAGCAGGCCGGTGATGCCATGACCGAGCGAAACTATGGTCCTGCACTGGTGATTCTGAATACGGTGGTGGAACTGTATCCGGATTTTGCCGAGGGGTGGAACCGGCGCGCAACGCTGCATTATCTGCGCGGAGACTATACAAGCTCATTACGCGATATCGACCAGGTACTTGCACTTGAACCGCGCCATTATGGCGCCTTGTCGGGCCAGGGCGCTATTTTCAAGGACCGCGGAGACGGTCGCAAGGCACTGCGGGCTCTGCGCCGGGCCCGTACCGTAAATCCACGATTGAAGAACGTGAACGAGCGCATTCGTGAGCTTGAGCAGGAATTCGACCAGAAGATTTGATGTTTAGTCCGGTGCGGTGACCCTTGCCACTCTCAATAGATTGGTCTTGCCTGGAGTGCGAAGGGGAACACCGGCTGTTATGACAATATGGTCGCCAGCCTTGGCGATTTTCTCATTCCGGGAAATGTTCACTGCGCGCAGCACCATGTCGTCCAGATCGCGGGCATCTTCGGTATGCATACAATGCAAGCCCCACACAACCGCCAGCCGGCGGCCGGTGGAGATGATTGGTGTCAGTGCAATGACCGGCATGTCAGGTCTCTCACGCGCGACGCGCAAGCCGGTTGAACCGGAACCGGTATAACAGACGATGGCTGCCACATGGAGTGTCTCAGCCACTGTCCGCGCGGCATTTGAAATGGCATCGGCGGTGGTTGGCTGTGGCTCGGGTCGCGCGTTCTTGATAATGCTGGCGTAAAGCGGATCCCGCTCTATGGATTGTGCGATCCGGTCCATGGTTTCGACGGCCTTTTCAGGCCATCGCCCGGCAGCTGACTCTGCCGACAACATGACCGCGTCGGCGCCTTCAAACAGCGCCGTTGCAACATCCGACACCTCTGCGCGGGTCGGTACCGGTTCCTGGATCATGCTTTCCAGCATCTGGGTTGCCACGACGACTGGTTTACCGGCGCGGCGGCAGGCCCGCACCATGTGTTTCTGCCAGCCAGGTACAGATTCCAGCGGCAATTCAACACCAAGGTCACCACGCGCCACCATGATGGCATCTGCCTGCTGGATTATGTCGTTCAGCGAATTCAGTGCCGACGGCTTTTCGACCTTCACCATGATGCCCGCTTTTTCGCCGATGATGGCGCGGGCCTCTGCCACGTCGGATGGCTGTTGTACGAATGACAAGGCAATCCAGTCGATGTCGAGTGTCAATGCGTAATCGAGATCGGCAAGATCCTTCTCTGTCAAAGGTGTGAGAGGGATGATCGTGTCGGGCAGATTGACGCCCTTGCGTGCCGACAGGACACCCCCGTACACAACTCGGGTTTCAATGGTGCGGTCATTGGCTGCGGTGATTTCCAGGCGGATACGACCATCGTTGATCAACAGATTTTCGCCTGGCTTCACAGCCTGGAAAATTTCCGGATGAGGCAGGTGAACGCGGCTTGCGTCTCCCGGCGTGTCATCCATGTCGAGAACGAATTTGTCACCCGCCTTGATGGTCACTTCGTCCTCTGCGAAGCTGTCGATGCGCAGTTTGGGGCCCTGAAGGTCTACCAGGATGGCTATCGGGCGAGAATGCTTTTGTTCTATGCGACGGATAGTGTCGTAGAGGGATTTGAGATTGGGGTGATCAGAATGGCTCATATTGATGCGGAACACGTCCACACCGGCGAGAAACAGCTTCTCGATCATTTCTTCGGTATCGGACGCCGGCCCCAGTGTTGCGACGATCTTCGCCTGTCTTTGCCGTCTCACGTCCTGACTACCTCATATTCTTGTTGTCAGATTATTGGGTTGCAGGAGCCGGTTGGGTTTTTGCGCCCTCGAGCCGGATGGTCCAATCTGTGTTTTCGCCTGTGTCGACTTCGAAGAAACCTGTTTGTTTGTAACCTCGTTCCTGACAACTTTTCAGGCCGCGGATGGTAAACAGCTTGTCACGGCTGCACATTTGAGCGTTGCCGCCCCATGATCCACCATTGTCGTAGTCGACTGCATAAATATAGTACCAGCGCGCTATCAGAGGGCCTTTCAGCAGGGTTTCGCAGGCATTGGCTGCGATGTTCCACCACCCTTCCGAGGCCCATCCCTGTTGATCCTTGTAGCCAAGGGCCACGCCAACGCGGCTGGGTGTCAAATTGCAAAGTTTAAGATCTGCGTGTGCAGGTGTCGGCTGTGCGAAAATTGCCGGCGCGGCAACAGCCAAAGCAATAAGAAGTGAACGCTTCATATGCAGTCTTTCCCACTGACACGGATGCGCAACTGCGATCCGATGTCCTTCCCGATTAGAATTTGACCAAGACACCATCAGTGCAAAAGCGCTGGAACTGATGCCCGACATATTGTGACGGCGAAACCACAGTCTTGCCAACCGCAAAATGCCATCGCAATCATGGCAGTTCCATGGCAGAAAACGCATCGCCGCATTACATGTTATCAACCTGTTCTGTGATCTGGTCAAGCATGCTGGATGCATGGTGGACAATCATGAAGCGCGTTCTATAGTCCGTCGCATCATGAATATCGTTTCCACAGTCAATCGCAACGGTCCATCCGACACGGAAGACATGTCCGAGTTTACAAGCCACTATGTGTTGGGCGGCGATCGCACGCGCGGAATTCTGCTGGTTTGCGATCATGCCCGGAACTCCCTACCGGAGA
>CAJICM010000248.1_pt1 | contig 17325 bp, 13 predicted proteins | sample 9199691 | NCBI WGS metagenome assembly CAJICM01 (sample SAMEA7708338, study PRJEB35096) | sediment metagenome | biome: marine neritic benthic zone biome [ENVO:01000025]; feature: sediment [ENVO:00002007]; material: shallow marine sediment [ENVO:03000034] sea grass bed [ENVO_01000059] ...
CCGAGAGCCTCGAGCCGGAAACGTTGCTTGAAGCGCTGAAGGCAGGTGAATTCTACTCAAGCCAGGGACCGCAGTTCTACGCTATGGAACTGGACGGCAGCGATCTGACAATCGAGTGTTCACCCGTCAACGCCATTTCGGTAAACGGTGGCACGTCTCGAACTGTTTCACGCACGGGGCGCTCATTGACCCGAGTCACGCTCGATCTGGCCAATCTGGACAATGGCTGGCTCAAGTGCCCGCCGTCCAACTGGCTTCGCGTTGTCATACGTGACGAGGCCGGAAAATGCGCCTGGACCAACCCGATTTGGCTCGAGGACATTGGCCTGAGCTGATACCCGTGCTAGACGCTTGCTCCAACACCGGCAACGAATACCCGATGGAGCGACCGAGCATGGCAAATACCCGCACCGAAACAGACACATTTGGCCCCATTGAAGTGGACGCCAGCCGTTATTGGGGAGCCCAGGCACAGCGTTCATTGGGCAACTTCAAGATCGGTTGGGAAAAACAGCCTTTGCCTGTGGTCCGCGCGCTGGGCATCGTCAAGCGTGCTTGTGCGGAAGCCAATATGAAACTCGGCAAGTTGGACAAGAAGCGGGGCGATGCAATTATCAATGCTGCACAAGAAGTGATTGATGGCAAATTGAACGATCACTTTCCCCTGGTCGTGTGGCAGACTGGCTCTGGCACCCAGTCAAACATGAACGCCAACGAGGTAATCTCCAACCGCGCTATTGAAATGCTGGGGGGAACAATGGGCTCCAAAGATCCCGTCCACCCCAATGATCATGTGAACATGAGCCAGTCTTCGAATGACACTTACCCGACAGCCATGCATGTTGCCTGCGCTGAACAGGTGGTTCGTGACCTGTTGCCATCAATCAAGCATCTGCACAAGGCGCTGGCACGCAAGGCGAAGCAATGGGAAAAGATAATCAAGATCGGCCGCACGCATACTCAGGACGCGACACCAATAACCCTTGGCCAGGAGTTTTCCGGATATGCAATGCAGGTTGAAAATGGCATAGCCCGGATTGAGCAGACACTGCCGGCGTTGATGGAACTTGCCCAGGGCGGCACCGCTGTTGGTACGGGGCTCAATGCGCCCAAGGGGTTCGACAAAATGGTGGCCAGAAATATTGCTGCCATCACCAGGTTGAAATTCAAGACAGCGCCCAACAAGTTTGAAGCTCTCGCAGCTCACGATGCCATGGTGATGGCCCACGGAGCGATCAATACGACCGCAACCTCCCTGTTCAAGATTGCCAATGACATTCGGTTCCTGGGGTCTGGACCCCGCTCGGGTCTGGGCGAACTTGCCTTGCCGGAAAATGAACCAGGTTCATCAATCATGCCGGGCAAGGTCAATCCAACACAATGCGAGGCACTGACCCAGGTGTGCGTTCAGGTATTTGGCAACAATACCGCGCTGACAATTGCCGGGTCGCAAGGTCATTTCGAACTGAATGTGTACAATCCCGTCATGGCCTACAACTTTCTGCAGTCAGTGCGGTTGTTGTCTGATGCATCTGTATCATTCACTGACAATTGCGTGACGGGCATCAAGCCACGCAATGACAACATCCGGACTGGTCTCAACCGCTCGCTCATGTTGGTCACCGCCCTGGCGCCGAAATATGGCTATGATCTTGCAGCCAAAATTGCAAAGACCGCCCACAAGAACGGCACAACATTGCGTGAAGAGGCCATCGCCGCCGGCATCGAAGCTGCCGACTTTGACAATATCGTTCGGCCGGAAGATATGATCGGTCCCGGGTGATCTTGCCATGAGTAATGTGTCAAATCTCAACCGGTTCCGAAAGTCGAAAGCCCGTTCAGAAAAGCACCGGCGGGCCGAAGAAAACCGTGCACGCTACGGGCGCAGCAAAGCAGAGAAGTTGACAGGTAAGATCCGCGAAGCCAGGGCGCAAAAACACCTCGACGGACACAAGCTCGAACAAGAAGATGAGTGAAGCTCACCCCGGACCAGTCAAGCGCTCCGTAACCATCGCCGGCCACCGCACCAGCCTGTCGCTTGAACCTGAATTCTGGGAGGCGCTCAACACACTTGCCGATGTGCGAAACATGTCGCTCGCCGGACTTGTTGCAGCCATAGATGAACAGCGCGGACGCAGCAATTTGTCCAGTGCCTTGAGAGTTGCGGTGCTGAAAGCCGTCAAATCAGATGAGATATGACACCCGCAGCACGCTTACCGTCCAGATAGCCGCATACTGATCGGTTGCAAACTGATTTAGCCCGGCTCCGCCTCCATGGCGCAATCCATGCGCCATATGCCTACTTTTCCAAACCCTTTCAGTTCCACCGAACCGGCACGCTCAAACGTGTGATCATTGTGCAGTATCACCTTGATATCGCCTGTTGTGACCACACATCCCGGCGCACCGATACTTTCCAGTCTGGCGGCAAGATTTACGGCGGCCCCCCACACATCATAGGAGTATTTTGACTTCCCGACCACGCCGGCCATTATTGGCCCCGATGCCATACCGATCCGAAGTTCAAGTTCAACACCATGGCGTTCACCGACATCGCGTGCAACGCGCAGCATCATTTTCGCAAACCTCGCCACGGCATCTTCTGGTTGATAGACAGGTGACGGCACACCGGCCACCGCCATGTAGGCATCACCGATCGTTTTGATTTTCTCGACGCCATGTTCCGCAGCCAACACATCGAATTGACGGAACAGGTCATCAAGTAGCGCCACCACTCGCACGGCACCCAGCCGGTTCGACATTTCTACAAAGCCAACAATATCTGAGAACAGCACAACCACATGCTCGTGTGCCTCTGCGATTGTTTCACCGTCATTAATCATCAGGCGTTCGGCAATGGCATCCGGCATCATGGCCTTCATCAATTCCTGCAGACGCGCCTGCGCTTGCCGTGTCAGGAAAAAGGCGTAGTAAATGACCACAAATGTGATTGTCATAATCGAGATAATCGCCGATGCAAATGTCTGCTGCATGAAGGCTGGATCGTCGTATATGCCGGGTGCAGGTTGAGGCCACAGTATCCAGCTTGCGACAATCAACGTGGCTCCACCAACGCTGATCAATGCCACCAGTTTCAACCGCTCCATTCCTAGAATCGCGAAAGCGACCGCTGATGTTCCAATCAGGTTGAGTGTCACACCGGATTCGCGACCCAACAGGCTGGTAAACCAGGTGAGCGACACAAAAAACACCGCGGTCAACCATAGTGCTGCTGAAATGCGGCCAAACCGATGAAACACCGGCGTTATCGCAGCGCAAGAACCAGCAACAAGATTGCCTATAATCAACGGCATGAGCGAGTGCATATCGTGTATGGCGTAAGTGATTGCAAACCCCAGCGACGATAGCGAAGCGAGGTACCCGGTAACGTTGGCTACGATCAACCCGAGCTTGTCCTGGCCGTACCAGCCATCAGTGCCAAGTGTCACCAACCGCTCAATCCACGAGCCCTTGTACTTTGCTCTGATGTCGTCACTCATCGGTTTTGCCCGGAATGCTGCTAATTCGCTACACAATGGAAAATTGCTGAGCGACGGAAGATAACCGTAATTTTACCGGCGGGAAACAACTGTTACTTGTGCTCTTCCACATTGGCCTCGATCAGAGCTTTGTTATAGGCAGCCAGCGCCTCAATCTGGTCTACCCAACCAAGCAACTCGCCACCGTCACGATCGGCTAGCACTGCCAGGCGCGTATAGCCACCATCGTCGAAGGTCCTGAGGGCCCTTTCCAATGTATCGGTTGGAATCATACACGGCCGGTCGAGAAATTCCGGGGGATCCGCAATTTCTTCCGGTGTGAGCTTTGTCATGAAGTCACGCACCGTCGATGTCCGGACGATTCGCAAATGAGATCCCTCTCGCAGGAACACGCCGCGTTGGGACAGTTGCCAATCGAAGAAGCTTTTGCCCAGCAACACCTGCATGATCATGGAGGCAATCGAGACCGACAACAACAAGGCGATGGTCAACTCGTAACCGCCGGTGAGTTCGAATACAATAACTGCAGTAGAGATCGGCGCCCCCAGAACGGCACCGGCCACAGCACCCATGCCCAACAGTGCATAGACACCGTAGTTGGACGCATAATCGGGCACTGCGCTTGCGGCGATTATCCCAAACGCGCCGCCTGCCATGGCGCCGAGATACAATGATGGTGAAAACACCCCACCACCAAACCGGCTGGCCAGCGATATGGCCGTGGCAACGGTTTTGGCAACCAGCAGTACCAGTAGCCAACCCAGAGTGTAGTTTTCCCTAATCGCAAGAGAGGTGGCTTCATACCCGACCCCCAGTATCTCGGGCATGCTGAGCGCCATCATCCCCACCGCCAGCCCGCCAAGTGCCGGGCGCAACCAGAGGGGCATTGCAAAACGGCGCGCGCTCCAGTCTGCAGTCATTACTGTTAGTTGGAAGCATACCGCCACCAGTCCGCATACAACCCCCAACAGTGCAAAAGCTGGAAACTCCCAATAGGAAGTAATTTGCTGCTCCGACAAAATGAACGCCGGAAAATCTCCCAACCAGATTCGCGTAATGAGCGTCGCGGTGACAGCTGCCAGCACTGTTGGAACAAAAGCCGAGAGGGCAAAATGTCCAAGGATCACTTCATGCGCAAAAAGTACGCCTGCAATTGGCGCGTTGAAACTGGCAGAAACTGCCGCTGCTGTGCCTGAAGCCAGCAACACGCGACGCGCGGCAGGCCGCAAGCTGAATTGCCGGTCGAGAAATGCCGCCACTGCTGCACCAAGATGTACAGCCGGCCCCTCACGACCTACACTTGCACCTGAGCCAATGGAAATCGCGGAAGCTACCGCAGAAACCAGGCCGGCACGCAGCGAGATATCCGCCTTGTGCAGGGCACCTGCCTCGATAACATCGGCAATACCGTGAGCACGACGTTCTTTCACAAACTTCCAGATGATCAGGCCAACAACCAGTCCACCCAATGTTGGTCCCGCCACAACAACCCACGGCGCGCGGAAACTGGCTAGCGTACCCACAACATTTTCGTTGGAATTGCCCAGCCATAAGTATTGAACGTAACCAATGCCGAACCTGAAACCCAGGATCGCAAAGGCGCCTGCAACACCGATGGCCAGCGCGAGCGCCCACACCAACGGATGGCGCGCTGCCCAGAACGCACGCAACTGCGGCAAGATCAACTCACCCAGTGTCGAAAATAGCCTGTCCCGCAGTTCGCCCATCGGCGAGCCCCACGTGTTTATGTTTATGTTTCTGCCCCAATCGCAAAAGACTTCAACATGCTAGCTTGAGTCGATGCAAGCTTCATGCAGGTTTTTCCAAAGCGGTTACTATTTCCTGATGATCTCGATTTTGTGGCCCACCTGCGGTGGAACGGGCAAATTCGAATGCGCTTCATGCATGGCCGCAATTCGTGAGTGAATATCTTCAGGAAATGGCGCCGATTTCTTTGCATTCATGTCGACGTGCATGCAGATGGCTTCCATTGTCGCCGATAACCAGCCTTCATCGGCATGAAACATTTCCTGAACATAGTGCATTCGCTTGGCATCAAAATCCAGCATCTGCACTGTGACCTTGACCCGATCGTTGGCGTGCAGTTCACGAACATATGTAGTGTGGGTCTCGAGAGTGAAAAACGACGCACCTGACTTTAGATAGTCCGGCCCCAGGCCCACCAGTTCAAACGCCTCATCGCAGGTACGGTCAAACAACACTCCGTAATATGCCATGTTGAAATGGCCATTGTAGTCAATCCAGGCGTCTTCGACTGTCATGATGCTGCCAACAAAGGGCCGTCCATAATCCGTCATTGTGTTGTCTTCTCCAAACGCGCGGAATTGTGACCCTAAATATAGTGCGGAAATTCCAGGACCCGGTATAGTACAAGCGACTGGATACGTGGAGTCCCGATTACCCGGGGCCTAAACTCAGGATGAATTAGATAATGCCGGTTCAAACCATTGAACGCCGAAATTCAGTATCTCAGGCCATTTCGGAAATCAGGGATATATTGGGCGACCGCATATCCGTTGCTCAGGCTGTGCGCGACCAGCACGGCAAGGATACAACCTGGAATCCGGGCCATTCACCAGATGCTGTTGCCTTTGTGAACAATACCGAAGAGGTTCAGCAGGTGGTGAAGATTTGTTCCAAATACGAAGTGCCGATCATTGCCTTCGGTACAGGAACGTCTCTGGAGGGCCACATAACCTGCCCCTATGGCGGTGTGTCTCTGGACATGAACAACATGAACAGGGTGCTTGAAGTAAACACGCAGGATTTTGACGTTTCCGTACAACCTGGCGTCACCCGCAAGCAACTCAATGAATATATCCGCGATCAGGGACTTTTCTTTCCCATTGACCCTGGAGCGGATGCTTCGCTTGGCGGAATGACCGCAACTCGCGCATCCGGCACCAACGCTGTGCGCTATGGCACCATGCGGGAGAATGTGCTGTCCCTGACCGCGGTGATGGCCAATGGCGAGATAGTGCGAACGGCGCGCCGTGCTAAGAAAACAGCCGCAGGTTATGACCTGACCAGATTGATGGTCGGCTCTGAAGGTACTCTGGGCGTAATCACTGAAATCTGCCTCAAACTGCATGGCATCCCTGAATCAATTGCCGCAGGCGTATGCCCGTTTCCGTCAATCAAGGCGGCATGTGATGCAGCGATTACCTGTATACAGATGGGAGTACCTATTGCTCGCGTGGAACTGATCGACGCAGAAAATCTGAAAGCGTTCAACGCTTATTCCAAGCTCGACCTGCAGGAGGTACCTACCCTGTTTGTGGAATTTCACGGCACCGAAGCAAGCGCGCGCGAACAGATCGAAACTTTTGCATCCATTGCCGAGGAACTTGGCGGTGGTCCGTTTGACTGGGCAACCAGGGAAGAAGATCGTGCCAAGCTGTGGCAGGCCCGCCATGACGGTTACTGGGCCATCAAAGCACAGGTGCCCGGCAAGGAATCGCTTGGAACTGATGTCTGCGTCCCAATTTCGAGACTGGCTGAATGCGTTGAAGAAACCCGCCTTGATCTGGAGCAACACGGATTGTACGGACCAATCCTTGGCCATGTTGGCGACGGAAATTTTCATGTTGTATTGTTTTGTGATCGCAACGACCCGACCGAAGTCAAAGCAACCGAAGATTTCCTTGATCGGTTGGCCATGCGCGCAATTGCCATGGATGGCACTTGCACAGGCGAGCACGGCATCGGTTCGGGAAAACGAAAGTTCCTGGAGGCTGAACTTGGACCCGGTGTTGCGGTCATGCGTTCAATCAAACAGGCCCTGGACCCGAAAAACATCATGAACCCCGGCAAGATTTTGCCGTGATGAATTCAGTAATGGACTCACAATTAGGATCAAAATGGCGCTGATGCCGCAAAAATGTGCAAAGAAAGACTCGCCGGTCAGACTGATCGACCGTTCAAAAGTCATTGTGCAGCGACCTGCAGCGTATTCATCGTCTAAACGGTATGCTCAATTTTCCTGTGTACAGCAGCGCAGGTTGCTGAAGATCTGTGGGCTTCCTGCGAACTCGAGCCCAGCATCCAGACTGATTGATTCTTACCATATTGACCCTATTTATGAATTCATGACCTAGTTGAATTCAGTTGACTGCACTTTTCTTGGGGGATCGGTAAACAGCAGTGAGTATCTTGCGATCACCACTCTTGATTTTAGGCATCCTGCTCATTCTCGTTGCGGGCGCGCTTGGCGTCGGACCACTGCTGGTGGACTGGAATGGCTACAAGGCCGATTTTCAGCGTCAGGCAAGCCTGATGATCGGCCGGCAGGTGGTGATTTCAGGCCCGGTCACTGTACGTCTGTTTCCGTGGCCCCGCCTCACCGCGTCAAATATCTCGGTTGCCAACCCGCCCGGCGCCATGTTGGGCGATTTGATCAACATTGAGAAGATCGATGCTGAAATCGCCGCCGCACCATTATTGTCCGGACAAATCTCCCTCCAGAAACTGACACTGGTTCGTCCCGTCATTTCACTGGAAAGACTTGCCACCGGCGAAGTCAGCTGGAAATTGAATCCAAGTATGTCTTTCACCGGCCTGCCGGGGGCGGATCAAATCGCTGTAGCTGGAATTGACATCATTGATGGCCGGATTTTTGTTGGCGATGGCCGCCGAGGCGGCCTGTCGCAACTGTCCGGGGTTCAGGGACGCCTGAAAGCGCCAGCCCTGGGCGGACCGTGGCGGGCGGATTTAACGGCGACCCAATCCGATGCGCCGCTTACTGTAACGGTGTCGACCAGCAAATACCGGCCGGGCGAGTCGTTAAAAGTATCAGCTTCCATTTCACCGAGAGGTGATTCTGGATTTCTGTGGGCATTTGACGGAGAAACCTTGCGCGATGACGGCAAAGTAACCGGAAAGGTTACAGTTCGCCCGGCCCGTCAACCCAACGGCGAGGCAAACCCGTCGGACGCCAACTGGCAGGTACATCTGTCAGGCGATGTGGTTGCCGACTTCGATAAGGTGGAGCTTACCAATATCGAGGTTGTTCCAGCCAATGAAATCACCGGCAGCAATCTGCTTACTGGCAGCGCGTCGATAGATCTCGGCTCACACTTCGTCGTAAGCACGAAACTTGAAGCGGCCACAATCGATCTTGATCACCTTATCGGCCGAAATCTGTTTTCGGAACTTGGAAGTGGAGAGCAACTCTATTCGGTATCCAACCTGTTGGGCGCACTCCCGGCCAATTCGCAGATCCACTTCGAGGCAGGCATCACCAGCCTGATCACTGGCGGGGAAACGCTATCAAAAGCACGTCTGCGCGGCGACATCTCTCCGCAAGCCATGCGAATCAAGGAGGCATCTGCCAGCTTGCCGGGCCAGACCCGCGCTCAATTTGCCGGTGTCGTGTTGCCGGCCGGCAACAATGGATTGCCGCAATTGGCCGGTGAACTGAAAATCCTGTCGAGATCCTTGCGGGAACTGGTTGTCTGGGCTGCACCTGCTACTGCCGAAGCAACAAAAAAGGTTTGGTCCGGCGCACGTGGTCGCGCAAATCTCCGGACGCTGTTGGGATGGACGCCCAACTCGCTACGCCTGACTGGCGTGAAGGCCGAGCTGGATGATGCCAGTGCCTCCGGGTCATTCAGTTTGTATCACGGCGAAGAACCCTCACTCGACATCCGGTTGATTGCGGACGCCATCAATGTAGACCGGTATGCGCCGCGCGGCTTTTCAACCAGCGCAATCAAGGACGGCACAGCAGCCGGCTTGACCAATCTCGCAGCCAACGCCCTGGACTTTGGCGACGCCCATATCACCATCCAGACAGACAGTCTCATCATGCGCGGTGTCGAAGCCCAGGATATCGCCATTGATATTGATTTGTCAGCAGGTGCCGTTGAACTGCGTACAATTGAAATTGGCGGCATTGGCGATGCCAGGCTCGACATAGCAGGCGTACTGAATTTCCCCGAGGAAGGTATCGCAGGTTCCGTATCAGGCGACTTTAAGGCAAGCGACCCTCGCCCGTTTCTGCGGCTGATCGGTGTGCTGGATACAGAGCTGGCTTCAACACCCTGGGCCAAACGCCTCGGCCCGGTTGATCTGAACGTGCTGAGTGAAGTCAGCACCGGTAATACCAGCAACAAATTCACCCTGTCGGCAAATGGCAAAGCTGCCGGCGCTGTCATTTCGCTCACCGGCAGTTTCGATGGCCAGTTCTCTCAGTGGCGCGAAGGCGATACCCAGATCACGGCTTCCGCGACCGGAACCAGTAGTGCAGATCTGCTCGCACTGGCCGGGCTTGCACCAATGTCAGGCGGCGATGAAGCCGCCGAACTTAAAATCGCATTTGCTGGAAAACCTTCCGCCGCCCTGGCCGGCACGGCTGAATTATCGTTTTTGTCCAGCACTTCTGGATTTGAGGGCGGTGTCACCCTCGATAGCTCGGGCGGCATTAGCGCGGCAGGAACCGTGAATGTGAAAACGGATGACATCACTGCCCTGGCCGCTGCTGTCGGCATCGCTGTCCCCGCATGGCCGGTACAGATTGATCGCAAGTTCTCAGTCAGCACTGACGCCGTATTATCCGGCAATAGTGTCCGCCTCGCAAACCTCAAGGCAACAATGCCGCTCAACACGGTGACCGGCGAGGCAACTCTTGCCGGAGATTTGAAAGCTCCGCTCGTAGATGCGAAGCTTAAAATCCAAAACCTTGATCTTGGCTGGCTGGCATCCAGTTTGATAATGCCCACCGATGCCGACTCCACCGGTTCCTCGACCACATTTGATGCATCACGCCTGAACTGGATAAACAATTCGCTTTCGATCAACGCTGCTCGGGTTGCGGTCATGCCCGGCCTCACATTGGCCAACGCTCGCACCGTAATTGAACGCATAGACAAAGATTCGGTGACTGTCGGTGTTGCAGGCAACGCTAGCCCCGACAATCCATTTTCAATGTCTATGAGCGCGGAAAAATCCGGTCCTCTGCTGAACGTGGCCGGAAACCTCGACGCCACAATTTCACTGGCAGACCTGTTACAGACCACAGAAGGCAGAGGGGCAATACTCGGAGATCTGAGCTTGCAGCTGGATTTTGCAGGAGAAGGCCGGTCACCTGCCGGTCTGGTTAGCCAAATGACCGGTAGGGGTCGAGTGGTTCCCGGCTCTCTCACGTTACCCAGTTTCAATTTGCCCGGTCTAACCAGGACGCTTTCGGGAGTGGAAGACGTGGACAACATCGATGTGGTCATCAACTCAGCTCTTTCGCAAGGCAGCACTATTGTAAAGTCCAAGGGCTCAAAAGTGGGATTGTTGAACGGAACTTTGCGCACCGAACGCATTCCGATTAGCAGTGAATTCGCAAATGGAACGTTGCGCCTTTCTGCCGACTTCACTGCCCAACGGGTCCGAGCAGATATCTCGCTCAAACAGCAAACTGCTGATAATGAGGTACCCAGCATTTCAATGCGGCTCGGGGGCCATCCGCATTCGCTGGAGCGCAGCTACGAAACATCGGCTTTGAAATCCTGGGTTGTAGTTAGCGTTTTGCAAAAAGGTATGGATCGGCTGGAAGAACTGCAGCGCGAAGAACTGCGCCTGATCGAAGAAGAACGCCTGTTCCGTGAAGAACAGGCTGCCCGTGAGGCGGAGCGCGAGGCCGAGCGCCAGCGCAAGGCACGCGCCGAGCAGGAGGCCAGGGAAGCAGTTGAAAACACTGGTTATGAAAATCAGGAAGAGCAGTTGAAGGCAGCTGAAGAGGAACGTCGACAGGAGGCTGAACAGGAAGCGCTGGCAGAACAGCGGAGCAAGGAACTGGCCGAGCGAGAGGCACTGGCAGAACAGAAGCGCAAGGAACAGGCTGAACAGGAAGCGCTGGCAGAACAGCGGCGCAAGGAACAGGCCGAGCGAGAAGCACTGGCAGAACAGCGGCGCAAGGAACAGGCCGAACAGGAAGCGCTGGCAAAACAGCGGCGCAAGGAACAGGCCGAGCGAGAAGCACTGGAAGAACAAGAGCGCAAGGAACAGGCTGAGCGAGAGGCACTGGAGGAGCAGGAGCGTAAACGGCAAGCAGAGCGGGAAGCGCTGGCAGAACAGCGGCGCAAGGAACAAGCCGAACAGGAAGCACTGGCAGAACAACGGCGCAAGGAACAGGCCGAACAGGAAGCACTGGCAGAACAGCGGCGCAAGGAACAGGCCGAACAGGAAGCACTGGCAGAACAGCGGCGCAAGGAACAGGCCGAGCGAGAAGCACTGGAAGAACAAGAGCGCAAGGAACAGGCTGAGCGAGAGGCACTGGAGGAGCAGGAGCGTAAACGGCAAGCAGAGCGGGAAGCGCTAGCTGAACGCGAACGAGCCAAGCAAGAAAAACTTGCAGAAGAGGAACGCAAGGCACGGGCACAGAAAGAAGCGATAGCAGAGCAAGAGGCAAATCAGGCTGCCATGAAACGTGCCTTCGAAGAAATTGAACGCCGCGCGGCAGAGGAAGAACAGCAGCGCCTGAAGGAACTTATTGAGAAGAACATCCCGCCGGATATTCCACCTGAAGCCATCATCGAACCGCAAAATTCCGGTCTTTCGAATCCCTATCGCTACCAGCTGCCCGCTCCGCAATAAACAGGTGCCGGAAGGCCTCATAAATTCCTGATCACATTGCCTCCGGGGCGAGGAGCAGCCATGGATACTCCTGCAGGCTTGTGTTGCGACAGTTGAAATAGATGGATCGGGAAAATTCCGGTACGTCACGAACAACATGCAATTGACCCCGTCGGACATATGGCTCGCTCAAACGCCACGGGAGATAAGCCGACCCGGACTTGTGCAACAGATAATCCAGCGCCCAGCTGCTTGAACCAAATGCAGTGCGGGCCGTGTTATCAGTTGGCCAGGCAAGCGCATGCTGGCGGCGGAAATCAGCACCCAGATCCACAAATATATAGTTCTGATCCCAAGCCACGACCGACCGGGGTTCGCTGGAGACCTGTATCAACCGGTCCGGGTCGATCTCGCGAGAGGTAATGTCATCGCCGGAAACCGGCAAAAGCGTGATCGAAACATCCACTAATCCGCTGTCCAGCCATCGCACGATGTCAGCGTGTTCACCGGGCCATGCCTCGAATGCCGTCTCCTGGTGCGCGGCCTGCGCCTGATCGAACCAGGAGTCTCCCAGTCCCCGCCACAACTCCGGATGGCAAGCCAATGAAACCATACCGGAAAACCCGCTTGGGAGCCCCACAGCCTTGCGTCCCTGCTCCCAGGTTCTAACCAGAACTTCGGCGTAGCGCTGAAAGGCAAAACCCGCCTTGGTCAGTTGCGCGCCCTTGCGCGAACGTACCAGCAGTGTCTGTCCCAGCTCATTGTCGAGCGCGTCCAGCCGGGCAGTCACTGTCGATTGCGTAACGTTGATCAGCTCGGCGGCCTTGTTCAGGTTACCGGTTTGCACGACAGCCAGAAACGTTTTCACCGCGACAAGGTTCATGCAAGAAAATTCGACAAAATCGATTTAATTGTCAAATAATTTTTGTTTTACGAAACATGATCCTTAATGCACCATGGCGCATTGCCAATTGGAGCGGGCTTATGAAATTCTCAATTCAGCTTTCGTCCTACTATCCGGACAAGTCCTATGGCGGTGACAGGATTTACGCCGACATGCTGGAACAGGCAGTTCTGGCGGACAGGCTTGGATTTGACGCAGTTTCCTTAACGGAGCATCACCTCATCAACATATTGATGTTACCTGCTCCATTGCAGTTTGCAGTCAAGATCGCTGACCACACCACCGACATCAAAATTCTCACTTCAGTGGTGGTGCTGCCTTTGCACGACATGCGGACCTACGCCGGTGAAATCACCTGTGCCGATATCTTCACCGACGGTCGCCTGATGCTGGGAGTCGGCCGGGGTGCATTTGGATTCGAAATGGACAGGCTTGGCGTTCCGCTCGACATTTCGCGCGAGAAATTTGACGAATCCCTCAATGTGCTACTGGCCCTGTTGAGCGAGGAAGAGGTCTCCTGGGACGGCAAGTTCTACAAATTCGACCCGATCACCATCATGCCGCGGCCCGTACGCCCGCCACAGATCATGATGGCGGTCATGGCACCTGCGGGTATTCATGCCTGTACCAAAAGGGGATTTCATATCCAGACAACGCCACTGTCGGGCAATCACCAGATGATGCTCGATCAGGTATCCGCCCATACGAGCGCCAAGTCTGAAATGGGAAATCAGGGAGCACATCTCACGCTATCGCTATCGCGAGTAGCTTTCATCTGCAAGTCAGCGAAGCAACGCCAGGTGAAGATAGAACAGGCTAACAGATATTATAGCCGGTTTGACAATGTGTTCACCGGACCCGGCATCGTCGAAAACGGCATGATAAAACCGTTGCCGCGCAAGCAGACGATCGACGAACTGGCGCAGAGTCTGCTGATTTGCACACCACAGGAAATGATCGACAAGCTGGCGCCATACGCGGAATCGGGCGTCGACCGGATTATACTCAATGTCAACTTTGGTGCATCGCAACCGGAAACAACGGATTGCATTCAACAGTTTGCAGAAGATGTTATGCCACACTTCGCAGATCGCGCCACTCAGGCAGCAGAATAGGAAATCTACATGCCAACAATACGGGTAAGATATTCAGGGGCCGTTCGCGTGGGCAGAAGCGCCAGCGCGTTAAAGCCCTCACTGATGCCATGGTGAGTGCGACCGGGACAAACCGGGACGTCCCGTCGGATGTCGAGATGAAAGGCTGGGAGTTCGGCGGGAAACTTGGTGTCGACAGGTTCCCGGGGTGAAAAAATGAGCATTTCGATTGACTGTGATTACACCCTCGAGGGCTCCGGCCCACCCTTGTTTCTCATTCACGGCATTGGGGCTGCGCGCGACGGTTGGCGTTTCATGTTGCCGACACTTCGTGAACATTTCACCGTCATCAGTTACGACTTGCGCGGTCATGGCACTTCGCCATTGCCGGATGCCTCCTTCGGACTTGATGAGTTGGTCGCTGATCTGGAACGGTTGCGGGAACGAACCGGGATAGACAGGGCCCATTTCGCCGGACATTCGCTGGGTGGCCAGATTGCACCGGCCTATGCGCTTGCCTATCCGGACCGGGTCCTGTCCCTCGGCATCTTGTCTGCAGCCGCATTCCGCACTGAAGACGACAGCGCAAAGGTCTGGGCGGTTGTCAAGGCGATGGAAGACAAGGGCATCGGCCAGGTTCTTGAGACGCTGACAGCCAGATGGTTTACAGAGGAATTCATCGCCAACCACCCGGACCTCGTCAAACGAAGGTTGCAACAGGTTATTGACACTGATCCGGACGTCTTCATGCAGGTGTTTCGCATTTACGCCGGAACGGAAATGGCACCCTGGTTGGGCCGGGTTACAGCTCCGTCGCTGGTCCTGACAGGTGAAAATGACGGCGGATGCAACCCTCGACTCAACAGATTGATCTATAATGCTTTGCCCAATTCCGAATTGATCATCCTGCCGCGCTACAAACACTCGATTCTGGTCGAGGCGGCTGACGAAGTGTCTGCACATCTCATCCGCTTCATGCTCTGAGTAAAACACTTGCCGTTTGCAATCTATCGAAAGATGGTTTTGACTGGCGCATTCGTCCAGCAATCAAAGGCAAAATCCGACCGCGAAATGGACGAGCGTATTCAAGTGATCGAGGCGAGGGAAAAAATCATCTTGCCCGTTATCAAACCAAGGGAGAAGCACATGCTCAAGAAATCACTCAAACTGGGTGTTGCTGCCGGTGTTGCGCTGGCAACCGCAGCAACCGCAGCCACCGCTGCTCAATGTACCAATGACACCTGGAACAAAGTCATGGCCGCCGGCAAGCTGGTAGTTGGCGTGAAAGCCGATTACAAGCCATGGGGATTTCGCGATCCTTCCGGCAAGCTGATCGGCATGGAGGCCGACATGGCACAAGATGTAGCTGACGCCATGGGCCTGGAGCTTGAAATGGTGCCGGTGCAATCGTCCAACCGCATGCAGTTTCTTGAGCAGGGCAAGATCGACCTGATGATTGCCACCATGTCGGACCGCGCCGACCGGCGCAAGATTGTCGGCATTGTCGGCCCCAACTACTACACATCCGGCACCAATGTGATGTCGCCCAAAGCAGTCGGTGTGAAGAAATGGGAAGACCTGAGGGATAAGCCCGTTTGCGGCAAGCAAGGTGCGTTCTACAACAAGATTGTCACCGAGCGATATGGTGCCAAGGTCATTGCTTTTACCGGCAACGCTGAAGCCAAGCAGGCGTTGCGCGACAAGAAGTGCATTGCCTGGGTTTATGACGATTCCTCGATCATGTCCGACCTTTCGTCCGGCGAATATGACGATTACGAAATGCCTTTGACATCCGAAGATGACAATCCTTGGGGCCTGGCTGTGCCATTGGCGGAAAAGAATTGCGTATTCGGCAACTTCATGTCCGGCATGCAGTACAACTGGCTGTCTTCCGGGCGCCTGATTGAGCTTGAGAAGAAATGGGGCATACAGCCGACCAAGTTCCTGGCCGATAAAAAGGGCCTTTACAAGGACTGGCTCGCCGACAAATAGGCCTGATCCGGTACCACAAGTCCCGGGAGCATCCAGCCAGATGCTCCCGGAAGCGTGATCGACTGTCGGCTTTTGAGGGGCAGCAATGGAAGCTTTCCAGGAATTCTTTCGCGAATTGGCGCAAACCAGTCCGAAATGGAATTTCATCTACCTGTATGATCCGGTACAGACCGAAAGAGTACTGACCGGGCTATGGATGACCATCAAATTGTCGGTCATCTGTGTGCTGCTGTCCGTTGTGATTGGCATTGTCGGAGCCTGGCTGCAAGGCTCACCAATCAGATGGTTGCGCTTGTTTGTGCAGGGCTACATTCAGTTTTTCCGCAACACCCCGCCTCTGGTGCAACTCCTGTTCTTCTATTTCGCACTGGGCCAGTTCACCCCCACCTATTCACCTGACGGCTGGCTTGAAGTACCGATCATTTCCAATGTCGGTTGGGCTATCCTGTCGCTGTCGTTCTTTGCCGGAGCATTCAACGTCGAGATTTTTCGCTCCGGCATCGAGGCTGTCCCGGATTCAACCAAGGAGGCAGCCGAGGCTCTCGGCATGAACAGGTTGCAAATATACGGTTATGTAGTTCTGCCACTGGCATTTCGAGTGTCATTGCCGTCACTCAACAACAATCTCGTCAACCTTGTGAAGACAACCACCCAGGCCATCGTGATCGCCGTTCCGGAGCTGTTATATCAACTGGTTAGCATCTACAATGATTATTCTACTTCACAAAATGCCTGCATGGTATTGATGTTTTTGGTTTATATCGTGTTGGTTGGCATCTTGGTGATGGGTATGAACAAGTGGGAGCGCGGCATGCGTATCCCCGGATATGGGCACAATTGACCATGACCATGTTCAGATCCATTCCGGGCATCACTTCGATTTCCAGCACTGACATGGCGGTACTGAAGCCGGTGAGCGTCGCTACCCCTGGTGACGCCAGCGACATTAACTTCTCACGCTTCATTTCAGGCCTGCCCTGGTGGGCATTGCCGGCGTTGATGGCCATCTTGATGATGTGGCCTGTGGCAGCTTATGCCCAGTCAACCTACACCATGGCCGATGCCACGAGCGCCTTGATCAAATGGCTGCCGTTCCTGGTATTCCAGGGGTTCGTATTCAATATCATAATTTCAATCACCACCATGGCGCTTGGCACCATGGCCGGCGTCGTGCTTGGTTTGATGCAGATTTCTCCAAACAAGATGATCTCGAAACCGGCCTGGCTGATTACGCAAACCTTCCGCAACTCGC
>CAJICM010000068.1_pt1 | contig 17259 bp, 14 predicted proteins | sample 9199691 | NCBI WGS metagenome assembly CAJICM01 (sample SAMEA7708338, study PRJEB35096) | sediment metagenome | biome: marine neritic benthic zone biome [ENVO:01000025]; feature: sediment [ENVO:00002007]; material: shallow marine sediment [ENVO:03000034] sea grass bed [ENVO_01000059] ...
CGAGATGGTTATGCCCGGCGACAATGTGTCGTTTGAAGTCGAACTGATCACCCCCATCGCCATGGAAGAGAAGCTGCGCTTCGCTATCCGTGAAGGTGGTCGTACCGTCGGTGCCGGCGTCGTGGCAGGCATTATAGAGTAGGTTGCTTGAACAATCATTGGCGGGGAGCCATATCGGCCTCCTCGCACCCGGTTTAGGGGTGTAGCTCAGTTGGTAGAGCGGCGGTCTCCAAAACCGCAGGTCGGGGGTTCGAGACCCTCCGCCCCTGCCACCGGGTAATCAAACAGAATGCCAGGCCACTGTGCCGGCACAAAGAGTGAAACAGGAATATGGCAAAGACCAATCCGTTTGAGTTTATTCAGCAGGTTCGGCAGGAAACCGCCAAGGTTACCTGGCCGACCCGGCGTGAAACCATCATCACCACGATTATGGTGCTGATACTCTCGGCAGCCGCTGCCCTGTTCTTTCTCGGTGTAGATGCGGTTTTGAAATGGGTGGTCGATCTGATCCTCTACAGGTCCTGAACAGGTTGATCGGCGGGAGCGCAATATGACTAAGCGGTGGTACATCGTCCACGCCTACTCGAATTTCGAGAAAAAAGTGGCGGACTCGATCAAGGAGCAGGCAGCCGTCAAAGGCCTGAGCGATTTGTTCGATGAAGTTCTGGTGCCGACTGAAGAGGTGGTCGAAATGCGTCGCGGCCGCAAGGTGCAGTCTGAACGCCGTTTCTTCCCCGGTTATGTGCTGGTGAAGATGGATATGACCGATGAGGCTTATCACCTCATCAAGAACACACCGAAGGTGACCGGATTTCTCGGGCATGACAACAAGCCCATGCCGATCACTGAGGAAGAGGCGACCCGCATCCTGAGCCAGGTTCAGGAAGGTGTCGAGCGCCCGCGGCCAACCATCATGTTTGAGGTTGGCGAACAGGTTCGTGTTGCTGAAGGCCCGTTTGCGTCCTTCAACGGTCTTGTCGAAGACGTTGATGAGGAACGCGCCAGGTTGAAAGTGGCAGTTTCGATTTTTGGCCGGGCTACTCCGGTCGAACTGGAATTCGGTCAGGTGGAGAAGCTCTAGGGTTTCGATAGCTGAACCGTGTAACGGTGGGAGGCTGACAGGTTTCGCAACCTGAAATCCGGACCACTAACCTCTAATGCCCGCGATCGCCGAATTCGGTGTGACGGGCGAGGGAAATGTAAAATGGCGAAGAAAGTTCTCGGCTACATCAAGCTGCAAATTCCGGCAGGGCAGGCAAATCCGTCTCCGCCGGTAGGGCCCGCTCTTGGTCAGCGTGGTCTCAATATCATGGAATTCTGCAAGGCATTCAATGCCGCAACCCAGCAGGCTGAACCAGGTTCCCCAATTCCGGTGGTGATCACGGCCTTCCAGGACAAGTCATTCACCTTTGAAATGAAGACGCCGCCCGCGTCGTTCTTTCTCAAGAAGGCTGCAAAGGTCAAATCCGGCCACAGCGAACCCGGTCGGGGCGACTTCATCGGCAAGGTGACACGGGCTCAGTTGCGTGAAATTGCTGAAAAGAAAATGGTGGATCTGAATGCGCGCGATCTCGATGCAGCAGAAAAGATTATCGCAGGTTCGGCCCGCTCCATGGGTCTGGAAGTGGTAGGGTAAGTATCATGGCACACAAGGGAAAAAGATATTCCAAGGCTGTCGACGGTATCGACCGTAATAAGCTTTATCCGGTCACCGATGCAGTGAAGATGGTGAAGGAACGCGCCGTGGCGAAGTTTGATGAAACCATTGAACTTGCCATGAATCTGGGGGTTGACCCGCGCCACGCTGATCAAATGGTGCGGGGTGTCGTGGCATTGCCTGCCGGTACTGGCCGGGAAATCCGGGTTGCGGTTTTTGCTCGAGATGCAAAAGCTGAAGAAGCCAAGGCTGCCGGCGCGGATGTTGTCGGCGCGGAAGACCTGGTGGAGCAGGTGCAAAAGGGCAATATCGATTTTGACCGGGCGATTGCCACACCCGACATGATGCCGCTGGTAGGGCGTCTGGGTAAGGTGCTGGGCCCGCGCAATTTGATGCCAAACCCCAAAGTTGGCACGGTCACGCCGGATGTTACTTCTGCCGTCAAGGCTGCCAAGGGCGGTTCGGTTGAATTTCGCGTCGAGAAGGCCGGCATCGTGCATGCCGGTGTCGGCAAGGCAAGTTTCAAGGAAGATCAACTGCTTGAAAACGTGAAAGCGTTCATCGATGCGGTTTCCAAGGCAAAACCGTCAGGCTCCAAGGGAACGTATATCAAGCGGGTTTCTGTTTCGTCGACGATGGGCCCCGGCCTGAAAATCGACATTGCGTCCTTGTCCGGCGAGTAGACCGCACAGGACGGACGCACAAGAATTACCATCTGATCTGACGCTTTGCATCGGGTCTGATGGCTGGACCGGGAAACCGGGCCAAACCTGTCCGAGATTGCAGGCGTCATGTTTTATCGCATGGCTTAAACGCCAAAGTTTGGCAGCCCGCATGAGATAGGTGTTCAAAAGGTTTTGCTGTCTGGGTGTCCGGATGTTCGGTCGCACTGCAGCAAGTCAGTTTGAACCCTCAGTGATCCGAACCACCGCAATTTTTGGTGGGGAGGAGGACAGGCAAGTGGAGTGCCATTTGTATGCAGGCACTGCACCTCGCCGAAAAGGCTGGTTGCAGGACTGTTTGATGCAAATGGTTTCGTGCAACCGCCCGGCCATCTACGGCCGGGTAAACTGGAGAGAGCTAGTGGATAGAGCAGAAAAAAAGACGCTCGTCGCAACGCTCAACACCGTTTTCAAGGAAACAGGTGTTGTGGTGGTGACCCACAATCTCGGCCTGACAGTTCCACAGGTCAATGACCTGCGGAAGAAGATGGCAGAGGCCGGCGGGGCAACCAAAGTTGCCAAGAACCGTCTGGCGAAACTTGCTCTTGAAGGCACTGATGCTGTCGGTATCGCAGACCTGTTCACGGGTCCAACCATGTTGTCCTATTCGGATGATCCGGTTGCAGCACCGAAGATCGTTTCTACTTTCGCCAAGACCAACAACAAGCTTGTTGTTCTGGGTGGGGTTCTGGGATCGACGGTTCTGGATGCCAATGGTGTCAAGGCACTTGCTGACCTGCCGTCGCTCGATGAGCTGCGGGCGAAGCTTGTGGGCATGATCCAGACGCCGGCCACCCGTATTGCGGGTGTTACGCAGGCGCCAGCTGGACAGCTCGCACGGGTTATCAGGGCCTATGCCGACAAGGGAGAAGCGGCTTGATTGGCCGTGTCCAAACACTGAACTGGTTTAAACCGAAATACGAAAGACGAAAAAATGGCTGATCTTGCAAAAATTGTTGACGACCTGTCGAACCTGACAGTTATGGAAGCTGCAGAGCTTTCAAATATGCTTGAAGAAAAATGGGGCGTTTCGGCTGCTGCTCCTGTTGCAGTTGCTGCGGCTGCCTCTGGTGGTGGTGAAGCTGCTGCCGAAGCCAAGGACGACTTTGACGTTGTGCTTGAATCATTTGGTGAAAAGAAAATCGAGGTCATCAAGGAAGTTCGTGCAATCACCGGTCTGGGCCTGAAAGAAGCCAAGGATCTGGTCGAAGGCGCTCCAAAAACCATTAAGGAAGCTTGCCCGAAGGCAGAGGCAGAAGAGCTGCAGAAGAAGCTCGAAGCAACTGGCGCGAAGGTATCGCTCAAGTAACTGGTTGTGACTACGAATACCTGCGCGGGAGAAGCGGCGCGGGGCTCATCGGGCCCGTTCATGTTTTCTCCCGCGCAGGAACTGCTCTCCGGGTTGATGCGGTCAGCAGTGATATAGGTGAGGCGTTGAGGCGGTTTTCCGTGCGGTCTGGTTTGGTTCGTGAGGAACCGGATTTCAAGAACGCCCGGCAAGCCGCCGCTCTGGTTTGATTGAATTGCTCTCCAGCCACTTCCCGGCATGAGAGCCAAAATGCGAAGGAACAGAAATGTCGCAAACGTTTATTGGCCGCAAACGAGTTCGCAAGTTCTTTGGCAACATCCATGAAGTTGCCGAGATGCCGAACCTCATTGAGGTTCAAAAGGACAGCTACGACCAGTTTCTACAGGTGCAAGATCCTGAAGGAGGTCGCCTGGCAGAGGGTCTGCAGGCGGTGTTCAAGTCAGTCTTCCCGATCAGCGATTTTTCGGGCCAGGCAATGCTGGAATATGTGACTTACGAGTTTGAAGACCCAAAGTATGACGTGGAAGAGTGCCAGCAACGGGGCATGACCTTTGCTGCACCACTCAAGGTAACGCTTCGTCTGATCGTGTTCGAAATCGACGAAGATACCGGCGCCAAATCGGTCAAGGATATCAAGGAGCAGGAAGTTTACATGGGCGATATCCCGCTCATGACCAAGAACGGTACATTTGTCGTCAACGGGACCGAGCGTGTCATCGTATCACAGATGCACCGTTCGCCGGGCGTGTTCTTTGATCATGATCGTGGCAAGACCCATTCGTCAGGCAAACTGTTGTTTGCCGCGCGTATTATTCCTTATCGCGGTTCCTGGCTGGATTTCGAGTTTGACGCCAAGGACATTGTTCATGTTCGAATCGACCGGCGCCGTAAGTTGCCGGTCACGGCATTGCTGCATGCGCTTGGTATGGATAGCGAGGAAATTCTGCATACCTTCTATGACACGGTGACCTGCACCGCATCGAAAGACGGTTGGAAGATGCCGTTTGACCCGGACAGGTACCGTGGCGTAAAGCCGGCGTCGGATCTGGTCAATGCGAAAACCAAAAAGGTTGTCGTTGAAGCCGGCACGAAGATTACACCGCGGCTGGCCCGCAAGGTGGCCGAGGAAGGCCTCAAGGAATTGCTTGTGCAGGACGAAAGCCTTTACGGGCATTTTGTGGCTGATGAACTTGTAGATGCAAAGACCGGCGAAATTCACGCTGAAGCCGGTGCCGAGATCGATGAAGCCCTCTTGGAGGGTCTCAAGGAAGCCGGTTACAAGCAACTGCGTCTTCTGGATATCGATCACATCAACACCGGTGCGTATATTCGCAACACCCTGGTGGCTGACAAGGTTGAAAGTTACGAGCAGGCACTTGTGGACATCTACCGTGTCATGCGTCCCGGCGAACCGCCGACGCGTGAAACAGCCGAGGCGCTGTTCAATGGCCTGTTCTTCGACGAGGAGCGCTATGACCTGTCGTCAGTAGGCCGTGTGAAAATGAACATGCGTCTTGAACTGGATGCGCCGGATACCATGCGTGTTCTGCGCAAGGAAGATATCATAGCAGTTGTCAAGACACTGGCTGAATTGCGCGACAGTAAAGGTGAAATCGACGACATTGATCACCTGGGCAACCGTCGTGTGCGTTCAGTCGGCGAACTGATGGAAAACCAGTACCGTCTTGGCCTGATCCGCATGGAACGGGCAATCAAGGAGCGCATGTCGTCGGTCGACATTGACACCGTCATGCCGCATGACCTGATCAATGCCAAACCGGCTGCTGCCGCTGTGCGTGAGTTCTTCGGATCATCGCAATTGTCGCAGTTCATGGACCAGACGAACCCGCTTTCGGAAATCACCCACAAGCGTCGCCTGTCGGCACTGGGACCCGGTGGTCTGACGCGCGAACGTGCCGGCTTCGAGGTGCGTGACGTACACCCCACTCATTACGGGCGCATTTGTCCGATTGAGACACCGGAAGGTCCGAACATCGGCCTGATCAACTCGCTTGCCACATTTGCCCGGGTGAACAAATACGGTTTTATTGAAACGCCATATCGCAAGGTGATCAATGGCAAGGTTTCCGACCAGGTAGTCTACCTTTCGGCTATCGAAGAATCCAAACCGCACATTGCCCAGGCAAATGTTGAGTTGACCAAGGATGGCAAATTTGTTGAAGACCTTGTGCTGGTTCGCCAGCACGGAGAAGTGATTACGGTTCCTGCTGAACGTGTGGACTTTGTTGACGTTTCACCAAAGCAGCTTGTATCGGTTGCTGCCGCGCTTATCCCATTCCTGGAAAACGATGACGCCAACCGTGCCCTCATGGGTTCGAACATGCAACGCCAGGCTGTGCCGCTCGTGCGGACCAATGCACCGCTTGTCGGAACCGGTATGGAAGCTGTGGTAGCCCGAGATTCCGGCGCTGCGATCACAGCACGACGGTCAGGGGTAGTCGATCAGGTTGATGCAAAGCGTATTGTTATTCGCGCTACCGAAGAGACCGACCCAACCAAGTCCGGCGTGGACATTTACACGTTGTACAAGTTCCAGCGGTCAAACCAGAATACCTGCATCAATCAGCGTCCACTGGTTCGTGTTGGCGACAGACTGAAGGCAGGCGACATTATTGCTGACGGTCCATCGACCGACCTGGGCGATCTTGCGCTGGGGCAGAACGTGCTCGTCGCGTTCATGCCATGGAACGGATACAACTTCGAAGACTCGATTCTGTTGTCCGAGCGCATGGTGCGTGATGATGTGTTTACGTCAATCCATATTGAAGAGTTTGACGTTATGGCTCGGGACACAAAGCTCGGTCCTGAGGAAATCACCCGCGATATTCCAAACGTGGGTGAAGAAGCTCTGAAAAACCTAGATGAGGCAGGCATCGTCTATATTGGCGCAGAGGTTCATCCGGGCGATATTCTGTGCGGCAAGATTACACCCAAGGGTGAGAGCCCGATGACACCGGAAGAAAAGCTTCTGCGTGCCATTTTTGGTGAAAAGGCTTCGGACGTCCGTGATACATCGTTGCGCTTGCCTCCGGGCGTTGCCGGTACGGTTGTCGAGGTTCGCGTTTTCAATCGTCATGGCATCGACAAGGATGAACGTGCGCTGGCAATCGAACGTGAAGAAATCGAGCGCCTCGCCAAGGACCGCGATGACGAGCTTGCCATTCTTGATCGCAACTCATACGGGCGTCTGGCAGATTTTCTGAAGGGCAAACAGGCTGCCGGCGGACCGAAGGGTCACAAGATCGAGGGCAAGCTGACGGAAGCGGTGCTCGACGATGTGCCGCGTTCGCAGTGGTGGCAAATTGCACTGTCCAATGAAAAGGCACTGGCTGAACTTGAGGCCATGCGTATGCAGTATGATGAGTCAAAGAAACGGCTTGAAAATCGTTTCCTCGACAAAGTTGAAAAACTGCAGCGTGGTGACGAGTTGCCACCTGGTGTCATGAAGATGGTAAAGGTCTTCGTTGCGGTGAAACGCAAGATCCAGCCAGGTGACAAGATGGCTGGCCGCCATGGCAACAAGGGCGTGGTTTCGCGAATCGTTGCCGATGAGGATATGCCATACCTTGAGGACGGACAACCGGTAGATATCGTGCTGAACCCGCTGGGTGTGCCAAGCCGCATGAACGTTGGTCAGATCCTGGAAACCCATTTGGGTTGGGCCTGCCGCGGTCTCGGCAAGCAAATCGGTGAAATGGTCGACGCATATCGTGAAAGCAACAACGCGAAGCACCTGCGCAAGGAAATTGAGCAGATTTACGGTGAGAACGACGAGATTTCAGCGCTAGCGGACGATGATCTGGCCGATCTGGGCGATTCACTGCGCGACGGTGTTGCAATTGCAACGCCGGTGTTTGACGGAGCAAAAGAGGAGAACATCTCCCAGCTTCTCGAGCATGCAGGTCTCAGTACTTCAGGACAGGTGACGCTGTATGATGGTCGTACCGGTGAGCCATTCGACAGGCAAGTAACGGTAGGATATATCTACATTCTCAAGCTTCACCACCTGGTCGACGACAAGATCCATGCCCGTTCCATTGGGCCATACTCGCTTGTTACCCAGCAGCCGCTGGGCGGCAAGGCGCAGTTCGGCGGACAACGGTTCGGTGAAATGGAAGTCTGGGCACTGGAGGCTTATGGTGCTGCATACACTCTTCAGGAGATGCTCACTGTGAAATCGGATGACGTTGCAGGCCGGACCAAGGTATATGAGGCTATTGTGCGTGGTGATGATGCGTTTGAGGCCGGAATTCCGGAAAGCTTTAATGTGCTGGTGAAGGAAATGCGCTCGTTGGGTCTCAGCGTCGACCTTCAAAGCACCGAATAACAAAACTGAATTACCGGGCAGGAAGAGAAATTCCTGCCCGGATATGGAAATTGCCGGCTTCGGGCCAGTCCGGTTGTTTCCCTTGAAAAACCAGACACTCCGAAAAGCGGAACACAGCCCCGTCCGCGAACAAGGAATTGAGGTATTACATGAACCATGAGGTCATGAACGTTTTCAATCCGGCAGGTCAGCCACTGACCTTTGAACAAATCCGGATCGGTATCGCAGCGCCAGAGAAGATTCTCTCCTGGTCATTCGGTGAAATCAAGAAACCGGAAACTATCAATTATCGTACTTTCAAACCGGAGCGTGACGGTCTGTTCTGCGCCCGTATCTTTGGTCCCGTAAAAGACTATGAATGCTTGTGCGGCAAGTACAAGCGGATGAAGTACAAGGGCATCATCTGCGAAAAATGCGGTGTGGAAGTGACGTTGGCCAAAGTGCGTCGCGAACGCATGGGTCATATTGATCTGGCCGCGCCGGTTGCGCACATCTGGTTCCTGAAGTCTTTGCCATCACGCATTTCACTGCTGCTGGACATGACTCTGAAAGACGTTGAGCGCGTCCTTTACTTCGAGAATTACATTGTAACGGAACCCGGCCTGACGCCGATGAAGCATGGCGAACTGCTGACCGAAGAGCAGTTCATTGAAGCACAGGACCATTATGGCGCTGACAGCTTCACCGCAGGGATCGGAGCCGAAGCCATCCGTGAGATTCTCATGGGAATAGAGCTGGAGAAATTGCGCGATCAACTTCGTCTCGAAATCGCTGAAGCCACGACTGAACTGAAACCGAAAAAACTGGCCAAGCGTCTCAAGATTGTTGAGGGGTTCATCGAGTCCGGTAACAAGCCGGAATGGATGATCCTGACTGTTGTTCCGGTTATTCCGCCAGAGTTGCGTCCTTTGGTGCCGCTTGACGGGGGCCGCTTTGCAACCTCGGACCTCAATGACCTGTATCGCCGGGTGATCAATCGGAACAATCGTCTGAAACGGCTTATTGAACTGCGTGCGCCTGACATCATCATCCGCAATGAAAAACGGATGCTGCAGGAATCTGTTGATGCGCTGTTCGACAATGGGCGCCGGGGCCGGGTTATTACCGGTGCCAACAAGCGGCCATTGAAATCATTGGCAGACATGCTGAAAGGCAAGCAGGGAAGGTTCCGTCAAAACCTGCTCGGCAAACGCGTCGATTATTCCGGCCGTTCGGTTATCGTGGTCGGACCGGAACTGAAACTGCATCAGTGTGGCCTGCCGAAGAAGATGGCGCTGGAACTGTTCAAGCCGTTCATCTATTCGCGCCTTGATGCCAAGGGCCTGTCTTCAACAGTTAAACAGGCAAAAAAACTGGTCGAGAAGGAAAAACCGGAAGTCTGGGATATCCTGGACGAGGTTATCCGCGAACATCCGGTGTTGCTGAACCGCGCTCCAACGCTTCACCGCCTCGGCATCCAGGCTTTTGAACCTGTCCTCATTGAAGGCAAGGCCATCCAGTTGCACCCACTGGTGTGCGCAGCGTTCAATGCTGACTTCGACGGTGACCAGATGGCAGTACACGTGCCGCTGTCGCTTGAGGCGCAGCTGGAAGCTCGCGTGTTGATGATGTCCACCAACAATGTTCTGCACCCTGCAAACGGTCAACCGATCATCGTACCATCGCAGGATATTGTGCTGGGCCTGTACTATGTTTCCCAAATGAAGGAGAACGAACCGGGCGAAGGCATGCTGTTTGGTGATATCGCCGAAGTTGACCACGCGCTCAATGCCGGCGTGATCACGTTGCATACCAAGATCAAGGGCCGTTTCAAATATGTGGACGAGGAAGGTAACCAAACGTCACGCATCTATGAAACCACACCTGGACGATTGAAAATTGGTGAGTTGCTGCCCAAACAACCCGGCATGTCACTGGAGATCTGCAACAAACTGCTGACCAAGCGGGAAATCTCCAAGATGATCGACGATGTTTATCGCGGTTGCGGTCAGAAAGAATCTGTCATCTTCTGCGACAAGATCATGGGTCTGGGTTTCTACCACGCCTTCAAGGCCGGCATCTCGTTCGGCAAGGATGACATGGTCATTCCGTCGACCAAGGAAAAGCTGGTTGCGGAATCCCGTGAACTGGCGAAGGAATATGAACAACAGTACATCGACGGCCTGATCACCAAGGGCGAGAAGTACAATAAGGTTGTTGATGCCTGGGCAAAGTGCACCGACAAGGTTGCGGATGAAATGATGAGCCGTATTCAGGCCGTTCAGTTTGATGACGAGACCGAGCGTGAAAAGCCGGTGAACTCAATCTACATGATGGCCCATTCCGGTGCCCGTGGTTCTCCGGCTCAGATGAAACAGCTCGGCGGCATGCGTGGCTTGATGGCAAAGCCATCCGGTGAAATCATCGAAACACCAATCATTTCGAACTTCAAGGAAGGCCTGACGGTGCTGGAGTACTTCAACTCCACCCACGGGGCTCGCAAGGGCCTGGCCGATACCGCCTTGAAGACAGCCAATTCCGGTTATCTGACGCGCCGTCTCGTGGACGTAGCCCAGGATGCCATCATTGCTGAAGACGATTGCGGGACCGATAAATCCATTACTGCCCGTCCGATTATTGATGCAGGTGAAATCATTGCTTCTCTCGGCTCGCGGGTTCTGGGGCGTACGGCTGCCGAAGACGTGCTGCACCCGCAGACCAATGAAGTGATCATTCCGGCAATGCGTGAAATCACGGAAGAAGATGTCGAGAAGATCGAAGACGCTAACATCCAGGAGTTCCGCATCCGGTCGGTTCTGACATGTGAAACCCGGTTTGGTGTCTGTGCCCGCTGTTATGGTCGTGACCTTGCTCGCGGCACACCGGTCAACCATGGTGAAGCCGTTGGCGTTATCGCTGCGCAGTCAATTGGTGAACCCGGCACACAGCTGACTATGCGGACCTTCCATATTGGAGGCACAGCACAGGTGCTCGATGAATCCTTCGTGGAATCCAATCATCAGGGTGTTGTCAAGCTGCGTAACTCAAACGTTGTAACCGACAGTTCGGGTAAAATAATCACTCTTGGGCGCAACGTGTCATTGGTCATCGAAGATGAGCAAGGCCACGAACGCGCAGTGCACAAGCTTGTACAGGGTGCCCGGTTGTTCGTGAACGAGGGGGACAAGATCAAGCGTGGCATGCGGCTGGCGGAGTGGGATCCATACACCCGCCCTGTCATGACGGAAGTTGACGGTAAGATTGAGTTCGAGGACGTCGTCGATGGAGTATCGGTGTCGGAAGTTACCGATGAGTCAACGGGGATAACCAATCGCGTTCTGATTGACTGGCGCACAAGCCCGCGTGGGGCGGATCTGCGTCCGGCGATTGTCATCAAGGACAAGAAAGGTGAAATCCTCAAACTGCCACGTGGCGGTGAGGCCCGGTACCTGCTGTCAGTCGATGCCATTTTGTCGGTTGATCCTGGCTCGCCTGTCAAGGCAGGTGACGTGCTTGCCCGTATTCCTCTGGAAAGTGCAAAGACCCGTGACATTACCGGCGGTCTGCCGCGCGTTGCGGAATTGTTTGAAGCACGTCGTCCGAAGGATCATGCGGTCATCGCGGAGATTTCTGGTCGGGTTGAGTTCGGTCGTGACTACAAGAACAAGCGCCGCATCCGCATTGTGCCGGAAGACGCTTCTCTTGAGCCGGCCGAATACCTGATCCCGAAAGGCAAGCATCTTCCTGTGCAGGAAGGAGATTTCATCGAGAAGGGCGAATACATTCTTGATGGACACCCGGCACCCCATGACATTCTCGCCATTAAGGGCGTTGAAGAACTGGCGACGTATCTCGTCAATGAGGTGCAGGAAGTGTATCGCCTGCAGGGTGTGAGCATCAACGACAAGCATATCGAGGTTATTGTGCGTCAGATGCTTCAGAAAGTTGAGGTCACCGATTCGGGGGATACGTCGCTCTTGTCGGGTGAGCAACTTGACCGTACTGAGCTGGAAAACATCAATGCGAAAATGGCCGACGAAGGCAAGAAGCCTGCAGTAGGTGTTCCGGTTCTGCTTGGGATCACCAAAGCCAGCCTGCAGACACGGTCATTCATCTCGGCTGCGTCTTTCCAGGAAACCACCCGGGTGCTGACCGAGGCTGCTATCAGCGGTAAGGTCGATACGCTGGAAGGTCTCAAGGAGAACGTCATCGTAGGTCGTCTGATTCCGGCTGGTACCGGCGGTATGTTGTCTCGTTTCAAATCGGTTGCAGACAAGCGTGATGGGTTGATTCTGGACGAGCAGGCGAAGGTGGCAGTAGAAGATGCCAGTGAGACTGCTGAGCCGGTAACGGCAGGCGAGTAGTCTCCCGGTTCAAGATTTCTCGAATGATTGACAATACTGGGCCGCTACGATCAAGGTAGATCGTGGCGGCTTTTTTGAGGTGGCAAGGCCGGACGGAGGGCAGAACGCAAATGTCTCACCCTCAACCTTGGCAAATAGAACGTCTGTCGGGTTGGAATCGAATCCCGGGTTCTATACGTCACCTGTCTTTGCCCTCAGAAGGTTCACATTTCGCGAGACCTGCCATAGAGCATTTCTCACAAAAGTGGATGCCGGTTTTGATTCAATCAAAACCTGAATCGCTCCAGTGGCAGACGATTTGCAGGAGGCTCATGTGGCACTTAATCTGAAGCGTTCCGTGTATATGTTTCTGGGGCAGGGCGGGCACAAATCCGGTGCAGACCTTAATCCTGATCGAGGTTTTGTGATCTTCGTTTCGGCGAGAAATCCGGGAGCCGCGCTAAAGGAGGCGGAGAAGGCTTTGGCGGAGCGGGAATGGCAAGACGTCGATATCCTGAGAGGGGGTGAAGTGCCGGAAAAGCCCGACAAGAAACCTCATGACCAGGCCTGGCAAGAAGCCCGCGATGGCAAACGCGGCATCATTGTGTATCATGTGAAGGAGCAAACCAGCGGCGCGGACGACAATCCGCCACGCCAGGCGTGAGCCCGGTTTAATCATTTGCAAAATTGATGCGGGACAGGGGATGAGCTTCCTGCTCGTCGTCACCCTATCCCGCTGCCAGTGCTGTCGCGATCATTGACCCGCGAAAATGTATTAGCTTGCCAGCGCGTGACCGGTATTTTCAGTTTTGACCTTGATGGCGGTCGGTGCGAAATTCATCGTATCGTCTTCGCTCAGCAGGTCGTGATCTGCATGCTTGGCGTTCAGGTCCAGCTGCTCGGTATCCGGCTCGATTAAACCGATAAGCGCCCCTGATGCATCGGTTACAATAGCAATCTTGCCAATGCCCGGAATTTCGGTAGCCGGGCGGGTAACTTCACCTCCGGCTGATGTTGTGGCGCGTTCAGCATGTTCGATATCATCAACAGCCATGTAGGTCATCCAGTGTGCCGGAATGCCTTTGAACTTTGGCGCTGAAAGGCTGTAGACGCCACCAATTGTCTTGCCGTCCTTGCGAGCCAGCCAGTATGGTTCACCGTCGGGCAAGGTGATCTGCTCAAACGACCAACCAAGGGTGCGACGGTAAAAATTTCGCGCCTCCAGCGCATCCCATGTGTTCAGTTCGTGCCACCATGTTTCGACTTGTTGTTGCATTGCGCCCTCCGGTAATTCCCCGCAACTGAAAGATCAAAGCGAGGAGATATTATGCCGTCCCTGGTAACCACGTTTATTCAACCAATTGACCGCGATATGGCGCGATTGAGGCGATTGTTTGTGATTCACAGCTCAATTAAGGCCATGTCGGGACGAGGGTTGGGCTGAAAGACAAAAAAGACGTCAAAATAGGGCAAATTCAGCTCTTGACGACGCGGGGGCGTGTGAGTATGTTCCGGCCAACTTTCGAGACGGTAAGCCGTAGGCTAAAAGGTCTAGACGTTACCGGGAAAGCCAAGCTGAGTCAGATCAGAACATGACTCTCGGGACACAAGTGCCTGACAGTCCTCTGGATTTGAGGCGCTGATCACCAAAATTCTGGTGAGTCAGCGTTTATTTTTATGCGTGCGCTCATTCAGCGGGTCGTGTGCATGCCTTTGTTTTAATGTGACCTGTTCGAAAGCGCGAGACATATATGCCGACGATCAATCAGCTAATCCGCAAGCCCCGTGTTGCACAGAAAACCCGCAACAAGGTGCCGGCGATGCAGGAATGCCCGCAAAAGCGTGGCGTTTGCACCCGTGTCTATACGACGACACCGAAGAAGCCAAACTCAGCGCTTCGTAAAGTCGCTCGTGTGCGTCTGACCAATGGGTTTGAAGTTACCAGTTATATTCCCGGTGAAGGTCACAATCTTCAGGAGCACTCCGTGGTGATGATCCGCGGTGGCCGTGTAAAGGACCTTCCCGGTGTTCGTTATCACATCATTCGTGGCGTTCTGGATACGCAGGGTCTGGCCAAGCGCCGCCAGCGTCGTTCCAAGTACGGCGCGAAGCGTCCAAAATAAGCGTTGGAAGAGGTTATTTAAGCCATGTCACGCCGTCACCGCGCAGAAAAACGCGTTATCAATCCGGACCCCAAGTTCGGAGATGTGATTCTTTCCAAGTTCATGAACAACCTGATGCTCGATGGCAGGAAATCTGTTGCTGAACGCATTGTTTATGGAGCTTTCGACAAGATTGAGGAAAAGCTGCGGCAGGAGCCGCTTGTTGTCTTTCATCAGGCCCTTGAGAATGTGTCTCCAGCCGTTGAGGTGCGCTCGCGCCGCGTTGGCGGGGCAACTTATCAGGTGCCGGTGGAAGTGCGCAGCGAGCGTCGTCAGGCGCTGGCTATTCGCTGGCTGATTATAGCTGCTCGCGGGCGCAACGAGAATACGATGGTGGAGCGGTTGTCCGGCGAACTTATGGATGCCGCCAGCAATCGTGGCACCGCAGTTAAAAAACGTGAAGACACCCATCGGATGGCAGAAGCGAACCGCGCTTTCTCCCACTACCGTTGGTAATTCATTTCGGAGATCAGGCAGATGGCCCGCACTCACGAACTCAAAGACTATCGCAACTTTGGTATTATGGCGCATATCGATGCCGGTAAGACCACTGTCACTGAGCGTATTCTGTTTTATTCCGGCAAGAGCCACAAGATTGGCGAAGTGCACGATGGCGCTGCGACCATGGACTGGATGGAGCAGGAACAGGAACGCGGCATAACCATAACCTCCGCTGCGACCACCACCGAGTGGCTCGGCAAACGGTTGAATATCATTGATACCCCCGGTCACGTGGATTTCACGATTGAAGTCGAGCGCTCCTTACGTGTGCTGGATGGTGCGGTTTGCGTACTTGACTCCAATGCCGGCGTTGAGCCGCAGACCGAGACGGTGTGGCGCCAGGGCGACAAGTATAAAGTGCCTCGCATCGTATTCTGCAACAAGATGGACAAGATCGGCGCTGACTTTGATAAATGCCTTTCTGACATCAAGGAACGGCTTGGTGCCCGCCCGGTTGCCATTCAGATGCCGATTGGTGCGGAAGACGATTTCAAGGGTGTGATCGACCTTGTACGCATGAAGGCCATTGTCTGGAAGACCGAAGACATGGGCGCGGAGTACACGGAGATGGAAATTCCTGCAGAACTGCAGGAGCGTGCCGACGAGTTGCGTCTTGAAATGATTGAGGCTGCTGTCGAGCTGGATGAAGCTGCAATGGAAGCTTATCTGGATGGTGCTGAGCCTGATTTTGAAACGTTGCAGAAATTGCTTCGTCAAGCTGTTCTGTCGTCGGCCTTCTTCCCGGTACTTTGTGGCTCGGCCTTTAAGAACAAAGGCGTACAGACGCTGCTTGATGCTGTAGTCGCGTATCTTCCATCGCCCCTGGAAGTGCCGGCCATCAGGGGCATCGATACCAAGACTGAAGAAGAAACGGTGCGTAATTCTTCTGATGATGAGCCGCTTTCCCTGCTGGCTTTCAAGATCATGGACGATCCGTATGGCGTATTGACGTTTGCCCGGATTTATTCGGGTAAACTGTCCAAGGGTTCAACTGTCTTGAATTCCACTCGCGGAAAGACCGAGCGCATCGGTCGCATGGTTTTGATGCATTCAAACAGCCGTGAAGAAATCTCTGAAGCCTATGCCGGTGACATTGTTGCCCTGGTGGGGCTCAAGGAAGCCCGTACGGGTGACACACTGTGCGATGTGGCCAAGCCGGTGATTCTGGAAAAGATGGATTTTCCCGATCCGGTTATTGAGATGGCCGTGGAGCCGAAAACCAAAGGCGACCAGGAGAAAATGGGATTGGCGCTTGCCAAGCTGTCTGCGGAAGACCCATCATTTTACGTGTCTACCGATGAAGAAAGTGGCCAAACAATCATCAAGGGAATGGGTGAGCTTCATCTTGATATCAAGGTCGATATCCTTCGTCGCCAGCACAAGATTGAAGTCAACGTTGGCGCTCCTCAGGTTGCTTATCGTGAAACCATCACGAAGTTGACCGACATTGACTATACCCACAAGAAGCAGACCGGCGGTACCGGTCAGTTTGCGCGAGTGAAGTTCACTGTCGAGCCAGCCGAGGAAAACTCCGGCCTGGTATTTGAAAGCAAGATTGTGGGTGGTGCGGTTCCGAAGGAATACCTGCCCGGCGTGGAAAAGGGCCTCCAGTCAGTTATGACTTCCGGTAACATCATCGGGTTCCCGATGGTCGACGTGAAGGTCACTTTGACGGATGGTGCATACCACGAAGTGGATTCATCAGCGATTGCATTTGAGATTGCGTCGCGTGCTGCATTGCGCGAGGCGGTTGCCAAAGCTGGTCCGGTTCTGCTGGAGCCGGTTATGAAGGTTGAGGTAGTTTCGCCTGAAGAATATCTCGGATCGGTAATCGGTGACCTGAATTCCCGTCGCGGACAAATAGCGGGCACTACAGCTCGCGGCAACGCCCAGGTTGTCAACGCAATGGTACCGCTGGCGAACATGTTTGGCTATGTGAACAATCTGCGTTCCATGAGCCAGGGCCGGGCGGCATACACAATGCTGTTCGATCACTATTCGGAAGTGCCGCGCAATGTGGCTGATGAAGTGGTCGCAAAATACGCCTGAATGAACTTCGTGAATTAATTGACTAACCCTGACTGAGGGAGACTGTAAAATGGCCAAGGCAAAGTTTGAACGTAACAAGCCGCATTGTAACATCGGCACGATTGGTCACGTTGACCATGGCAAGACGTCGTTGACGGCGGCGATCACGAAGGTTCTGGCTGAATCTGGTGGTGCGGAGTTTTCCGCTTA
>CAJICM010000016.1_pt1 | contig 16907 bp, 14 predicted proteins | sample 9199691 | NCBI WGS metagenome assembly CAJICM01 (sample SAMEA7708338, study PRJEB35096) | sediment metagenome | biome: marine neritic benthic zone biome [ENVO:01000025]; feature: sediment [ENVO:00002007]; material: shallow marine sediment [ENVO:03000034] sea grass bed [ENVO_01000059] ...
ATCAGGGGTTCAAGGATTTTCTCGCGCAGGTCTGTCAGGCGGCGAAGCGTTCCTGCTTCGTCAGCACCCATCAGACGGGTGTAACCAACCAAATCAGCAGAAAGTATGGCGGCAAGCCTTCGTTCCATGTCCATCCCTCCACACTGCAGAGACTATCGATCTACCACTACAGAATCTACCGGATTGAATCATACGCCTAATGTCTGGAGTTGGCACGTTGGTCTTCCCCCGATTTGGTGGACACCTAAACTGAAGCAGATCAGTTTCATCCGTTTATCCGGCAAAGCTATCAATTCGAACAATCTGGGTAATCCAGCCTTAGCCTCATCCCCCTAAAATTGATCCCGGAATTAATGGACGAGTGCATGTACGGTTTTGGAAGCATACGACACCGCGAGACCGCGGAGGCGCGCCTTGAACGGCTGAACAATGGTTTTCAGGCCGTCTCGAAGGACATTGATCGATCATCACCCTGGAGGTGGCTGCCGCACATTACTGCCAGCCAGATAGGTCTGTGTATGTTGATGGTAAGTTTTGTGGCTCTTGGAAGCTTGGTATTCTACGCTGAACTTGTTGATCAAAACTGGCCGTTTACAACAAAGCTCAAACACTTAGCTGCTGCCCCCAATTGCTCTGCTGCACGTGTTGTGGGGCTGGCTCCATCGAGGCGCGGTGAGCCGGGTTACTACTTCAGGCATGACGAGGATCGAGATGGCATTGCCTGCGAACCCTGGCCAACAAACTAGGTTATACGCGAGTTTATGTGATGCACGAGCATGCCACCGTTGCAGCCAGGTATAGCTTTCAGTAGATTCAAGATACCTATGCAAGCATTTGTTTTAAAATGCTTTTATCATCACGCTTGAGAGTGTGAATCAATCGTTAACGGCCGCGAACAGTGATTTTCCCGGAGATGCCCCGGCCTGCGGCGACGCTCTCGCCCACCCAATTCTGGCGGCAAAATCAGAACAACGGTAGCCTTCTGTATGGACCTCACCAAAGCGCGCGCGTGAGAGCCGGCACCGGAAAGGGGAGATACCAGCTCTGGGGAGTTTGGGCGCCAGTCATCGTTTTGAGAAAACGCTTATTGGCCGGCAACAAAAGTTCGAATGCGGCTTGTCAAGAACGGATAGAATGGATTCCAGTGCTGCCGCGTCATCGCCGTGTTTGGAATTGCCAGGGTACGGTTCTCGCCGCGCAAGGCAAGCTGACCCAGCCTCACACCGGGATTTTCAGATGTACTGTCGTTGCCGTAAACCGGGTCATCCGGTGCGAAAGGCAGCGCTATATGCGCAAGTGAATAGACGTCTTTGGGCCATGCAAGGCCGATCTCCTTCAGCTTCGCCGTCTCCTCGCCTGCAAGCCGTTCACGCACAACCGCTGTAAGGTCAGCGTCATCCCGGTTGGTTACGACCGAGACGCTGTATCGCCGTTTGGGTCCGCTCAGGAGAGTGTCAAGATTGATCGGTTTCTTGATCAGACCCTGTGCTTCATAGATGCGATTGACGTCAAATATCACAAGCTGATGGTTTCCGGCTTTAAGGCGGTCGAACAGTCCATCGAGGAGCGCCCGTGCCGTTACCGTGGCGTCTACTGCCGATTGAAATGCCAAAATAGGTGGAATCCGGTCGAGACGTCCGCTCCTTTCCAATTGGTCCAGTTGCGTTTGGATCGCAGCTGTCAATCGGTAAACCTGCTCTGCCGCGTTGACCGCAAACGAGCCATATTTGAACGGATCGTATTCCGGCTCCACAGTATTCCAGGCAAGTTTGTCCAGGCCAAGCAGGTCTCCGATCCGCGCCTGCCAACTGGCTAGAGCCGCCACTGGAGATACTCCAATTTCCGGTGACAGGAGAATGATGCCGGTTGGACGCGGTAACTTCGAATCCTCTATGGCCGCGAGAGCATAGTGGGTCGCCAGGGCGGCGCCATTTGAGTAGCCGATGATAAACAGCGGGCGATCTGCGAGTTGATCTTGAAGATGTGTCATGCCGAGGCGTACGGCAGCTGCCATGTCCTCGTATACTGCATGTTTGAGGCCGCTTGATGCAGTTCCGTGACCGGGGATGCGCAGGCCCAGTACGTGCGCGCCATCACCATGCAGCATCTGCCCCAGCTTGCGCAGGCTGTAGGGACTGTCGGAATAGCCATGCAGCAGTAATACCCCATAAGATGCTTCGCTTGCGGCGAGTTCGAATGTCCGGTTCCAGTTTTGCGGCCAGATTTCCGGATCTGATTTGCTGCCGGAATGATAGCGGTTGAAGTCGGTGCGTTCATTATCTGCGATCTTGTTATAAACATCGCTGTTCAGCTGAGCGAACAACCTGCCTTCGAGTGCGAGATAATCGGGCAGTGACGTGATCTGCGATTGTGCAGTGAACTCTTCGTCAAGATGGGCCTGGTGCCAGACGCTGAGTTCGGGTTTCATGTTGATAACAAAGATCGCAACCGCAACAACAGTTGCGATGGCGCCAAGCCCCGCGAACAACAGGGCCTGCAGCGTGGCCCGAATATAGGGACGAAATTTCGGGGAGCTTACCGGCGGCATAAGATTTCTCTTAAAGAACGAGACGTGCAGGACGAATGATCAACCCCGGCATTTGCCGGGCTGGGTTAAGTGTGAATCTGTTGCGGTCCGAAGTCCAGCCTTTCCGGATGAACCCGCAAGGCTGAGGCCCTCGACGGTTTTCAATCCTTTTGTGAGCACCTGTCAGCTCTTGACCTGCAAGGGTTACGTCAGTCAACCTGCAGTGTGTCCTGCCATAACGACCGCATTACAGTCCCGCGGCATCCGAGACAACAAGGCGGGTCGGGGTCAGCAGGGTGAGCGTTTGACGGGCCATTCGCGTATTGATGGACGTGCAATTGAAGAGAATACTTACAGCGCTGATGATGGTATTCACGCTCCTGATGACAAGTGGCGGGGCGAGTTTTGCGCAGGATTTGCGGCGTGGACTGGAAGCGGCACAAAACGGTGACTTTGTGATTGCTCTGCGTGAATTTCGCGGATTGGCAGACAACGGGAATGCATTCGCACAGTTCATTCTGGGTGAGATGTACTATGTAGGTCTGGGTGTTCCCCAGAACCATGGCGAAGCGGTGAAGTGGTATCGCAAGTCTGCCGCGCAAGGCAGTGCGCTCGCGCAGCGCAATCTGGGATTAATGTATCATAACGGTTGGGGCGTTGCGGAGGACTACAAGGAAGCGGCGAAGTGGTATCGCAAGTCCGCTGAGCGAGGAGATGCGAAAGCGCAGTTCAGCCTTGGGTCTGTGTACGAAAAAGGTCACGGGGTTGTAAAAGACTATAGCGAAGCGGTGCAGTGGTATCGCAAGTCAATTGCGCAAGGCAACACGTCAGCGCAGCTCAATCTTGGCGCGATGTACGACAGAGGTCAGGGGGTTCCTCAAAACTATAAAGAAGCGGTGCAGTGGTATCGCAAGTCTGCTACGCGAGGCAATGCGAGAGCGCAGCACAATCTTGGTCTGATGTACGCAAACGGTCGCGGTGTGACTCAAGACTATTACGAAGCGTTGAAGTGGTTTCGGAAATCCGCTGAGCAAGCGAATGCGAAAGCGCAATATAATCTGGGTCAGATGTATTTCAACGGTCGCGGTGTTATCCAAGATAACAGTCAAGCGGAGGCCTGGTTTCGCAAGTCTGCCGAGCTAGGGTATGCGGATGCGCAGTTCAATCTTGCAACGATGTACGATGAAGGTCTGGGTGTGCCTCAAGACCCTGGTGAAGCTTTCAAGTGGTTTCGGAAATCTGCCGAGCAGGGGATTGCGAAAGCGCAGTACAATCTGGGTTTGATGTACGTCAACGGTCTGGCTGTTACTCAAGACCATGACGAGGCGTTCAAGTGGTTTCGCAAGTCTGCCGAACACGGGATTGCGGAAGCGCAGTACAATCTTGGAACGATGTACGATGAAGGTCTGGGCGTTACGCAAGACTATAACCAGGCGGTCAAATGGTATCGCAAGTCTGCCGGGCAGGGGATTGTGGAAGCGCAGAATAATCTTGGAACGATGTACGATGAAGGTCTGGGCGTTGCGCAAGACTATAACCAAGCGGTCAAATGGTATCGCAAGTCTGCCGCGCAAGGCAGTGCGGACGCGCAGCGCAATCTGGGTCTGATGTACCAAAACGGTTCGGGCGTTACCAAGGACTATAAGGAAGCGCTGGTCTGGTTTCGCAAGTCTGCCGAGCAGGGGAATGCGGGAGCTCACTACAATCTTGGGTACGCGTACCTTGCAGGTCTGGGTGTCACGCAAGACTATAACGAAGCGGTCAAGTGGTTTCGAAAATCTGCGAAGCAAGCGAAAGCGAAAGCGCAGTACAATCTGGGTTTTATGTACTTGAACGGTTTGGGCGTTCCTCGAGATTATGGCGAAGCGGAGGTGTGGTTTCGCAAGTCTGCCGAGCAAGGGTATGCGGATGCGCAGTTCAATCTAGCATATGCATACCTTGCAGGACTGGGTGTTCCTCAAGACTATAGCGAAGCGTTCAAGTGGTATCGCAAGGCTGCCGAGCAAGGGATTGCGGAAGCGCAGTACAATCTGGGGTACGCGCACCTTGCAGGACTGGGTGTTCCGCAAAACTATAGCGAAGCTTTCAAGTGGTATAGCAAGGCTGCCGAGCAGGGGATCGCGGAAGCGCAGTTCAACCTGGGTGTGATGTATGATGGCGGCCTGGGTGTTCCGCAAAACTATAGCGAAGCGTTCAAGTGGTTTCGAAAAACTGCAGAACAGGCGAATGCGAAAGCGCAGTACAATCTGGGTCTGATGTACGCAAACGGTCGAGGTGTTACCAAGGACTACAAGAAAGCGCTGGTCTGGTTTCGCAAGTCTGTCGAGCAAGGGTATGCGGATGCGCAGTTCAATCTTGCAAGGATGTACGATAAAGGTCTGGGTGTCGCTCAAGACCACAGGAAAGCGGTGAAGTGGTATCGCAAGTCTGCCGAGCAAGGCAATGCGATAGCGCAGTACAATATGGGTTACATGTCCGCAAACGGTGATGGCGTTACCCAAGATTACAGCGAAGCGTTCAAGTGGTATCGCAAGTCGGCCGAGCAAGGCATTTCGGAAGCGCAATACAATCTGGGATATATGTACGCAAACGGTGATGGCGTTACTCAGGACTACAGTGAAGCGGCGAAGTGGTATCGCAAGTCTGCCGAGCAGGGCAATGCGGACGCGCAGTTCAGTCTTGCGTATGCGTACCTTGCAGCTCTGGGCGTCAGCAAAGACAACAGGGAAGCGGTGAAGTGGTATCGCAAGTCTGCCGAGCAGGGCAATGCGATAGCGCAGCACAATCTGGGTTACATGTACGCAAACGGTGATGGCGTTACTCAAGACTATAACGAAGCGTTCAAGTGGTATCGCAAGTCGGCCGAGCAGGGGATTGCGGAAGCGCAGTACAATCTTGGGTATGCATACATTGCCGGTCTGGGTGTTACTCAAGACTATCGGGAGGCGGTGAAGTGGTACCGGAAGTTTGCCGAGCAGGAGAATGCGCAAGTGCGGCTCAATCTAGCGTATATGTACAAGAGCGGTCTGGGTGTTTCACAAGACTATAAGGAAGCAGTGAAGTTGTATCGCAAGGCTGCCGAGCAGGGGACTGCGGAGGCGCAGTACAGTCTGGGTGCGATGTACGATGAAGGTTACGGTGTCATTCAAGACTATAAAAAAGCGGTGAAATGGTATCGCAAGTCCGCCGAGCAGGGGACTGCGACAGCGCAATACAGCCTGGGTGCGATGTACGATGAAGGCCACGGTGTCGCTCAAGACCATAGGCAAGCAGTGAAGTGGTATCGCAAGTCTGCCGAGAAAGGCACTGCGACAGCGCAGTTCAATCTGGGTTTTATGTACGCAACAGGCCGGGGTGTCGCTCAGGAATATGTCTACGCGCACATGTGGTTCAATATCGCAGCCTCAACCGGGCAGGCGAATGCGATGGAGGGTAGAGATGTCATTGCGAAGAAGATGTCAGCAGAAGACATCTCCAAGGCACAACAACTCGCTCGAGAGTGCGTTCGGAAGAACTACAAGGAATGTTGAAATCCGGTCGCATTGAACCGCACCGGACCTGCAGGAGGCCGTTTAACGTCTCGGCGAGCACATTATCTTGAGGTCGCCGACACTGCCGTGTCTGGCCCTCTATGTCTGGACCACCAATTTGTGATTTCTCTGTTAAAGATCAAACAGAAGCTACCTTTGCATCGCAGTTCGTGCGAACAAGATGTTATGGCAACAGCTCTTTCCGATTAACCTTTGGCACGGCCGGCTGCGGTCCCGCTGTGTGGAGCGAGTTCTCACGGCTGCATCCGCGGCTCACGATGAGATAATTTCGAGACTTGGGAAAGTGCACTCCGCGTCTGCAAACCACCTCACATGTTCATGCACAATGTCAAAATTTGCATGAAAGGTTCCGCTGCCCGGCGGTCGTGTCAGTTGAAAGTCAACGTCCAGGCAACTTTCTGGCAGCAGCACACTGGCGTGATGACGCCTCCGGGGGAGAAGATCAAGCCTCGGCATGTCCCACTGTATCACATCACCGTTCTCGTCCATCAGGTGATAGGAAAGCCCTACGGTGTGTCGCCGATGGGGGAAGACGACCCAGGGTATGCGAGAAGTGTTGGCAACTCCGGTCCTGATGGTGATGTGCCTGGCCCGCGGACCCTCAAATGATACGCGAGACCGGTCTATTGAAATAGTCGCTTGATAGTCTGTGAACCGGGCATGGTCAGGCACCCGCAGGGTGCCTGGCGCTGGTTCGAGCAACACCTCGCCGATGTCTGAGACATAGAAGGCAAGATCATCGAACGCCTCTCGGTTTTGCACCTCAAAAATATCAGGAATGAATGCCAGCAGGTTCTTGTAAAAGCGCAGCCGACATATCCAACCGTCATTGTCCAGTTCGAAACGGACAAATTTGACAGTGTCTCGGGCAACCGCCGCCCGGGCAATCCAGTCCGTTTTGAGCCCGTCTTCAAGTATGCTGGGCGAAGGGTTTTTTGGACGGATCATGGCTTGAATACGATTGCGCGTCGGCACGTCGAAACTGAAATTCCTGTTCTCCGCGAGCATTCTTGTGAAACCTCTGGAGACTTCAGGCTGAAATTGCTGGGCAACTTCCGTGGAAGCAAAACCGGGAACGTACTTATCCAGTAACGCCAGGGCCGTAACCAGCTTATCGCTCAGCTTACGGGCGCGAGCCTCGCGGGTGACAAGTTTCCAGTCAAAACCTGGTGTGGATTTAAAGATCAAGCCGGCATCGTACAACCAATCCACCATGACATTGTTCCTGTCGCGAATGCCGTTGCAAGCGGCGACGAGAATCTCATCTTCCGGTGACAGTACCTTAAGTTTCAAGCCCTTCCAGTCCAGTTCCCGGGACCGTCGCCAAAACCCTTCATCGATGCCTTCTTCGCAGCATTCAAAAAGCGCATACCAGTGCAGGTCGAAACCGGCTGCTGTTTCATCCACATAGTCGTGTGAGTGGGTGTCCGTCTGCCGCTTCCGGTCATCATATTTGTAAGACCAGCCTGCATCGCGAAGCACGTTTTCGGTGCGTTTCAGATCCTGCTCCCGTATCAGTATGTCGCAATCTCCAAAGGACCGCAGCGCGACACTGTCGTGATACTGAATGAGGATGGAGGTTCCCTTGAAGACAATGAAATCAATGTCCTGGCTTGCAAGGGCCGCCAGGGTCCCGCGTATCCGGGCAACAAACCTGTTATTTCTGTAGAAATAGTACCTGAAAATACCCTTCATGCGCCCGCGGTACTTTTTCAGCGCATCGGATTTGCCGCACTTGGCATACAGGGCCGGCATCAAGCGGTATGAAGATGCATCCAGATCATCAAAATTGACAGTATTCGCCCACTTTCCTGCATTCAAGTCAGATTGCATACCGGACTTCAACAGCGCGCCCAGAAGGTATTCCTGGCCTTCCGACAGAAACTGATCACTCTCGTCAAGGAGCGACAGAAAGCTCACGTCCCGTCCCGATCCACGGGCGAACCATCGCCGGTCCGGCGGCGGCGATCGAGTGATCGCTTTAGTATATGAATCTGATTGCTGACGGCCGTCTGCTTCATTGTAAGGCTCATATTGGAGCCATGGATTCTCCTGTGATAGACAACATCAGGAATGCTCAGTAGGCGGATGCAGGATTCCTTTGCGCGGATGGACCAGTCAAGGTCCGCTCCTGATTTGAGACCTTCATCCAGACCGCCCAACCTGGCAAAGGTCTCGGCCCGTATGATGGAGGCACCGACCATATGACCTTTTTGCGGTCCGGCAGGCAATTTGAACTGGGCACATTGCTCGTCGTCAAGCTCCGGACTTAAAAAGCACGAGAAACGACCGACAACGCCATCATATGATGGATCTGCGGCCAATGCATGCATACGCATTTCAATGGAATTGGCGGTAAGAAGGTCATCTGCATCCAGATGCAATAAGTATTCCCCACATGCTGCGGCCATGGCTGCATTGCGGGTTGCGGGAAGGCCCATGTGGGGTCGCCTGATGCAGCGAACCGGAGACCCATAGCTGCTTGCCAAGTCTGCAGATCGGTCGCTCGAGCCGTCGTCGACAACCAGGACCTCCAGTAGTGGTGAGGTCTGTGAGAGAACGCTTTGGATGGTTTCCGCCAGGTATTTCTCGGCGTTGTAAGTGGGAATGAGGACGCTAACCATTCCAGATGATGTCTCTGTCATGATTTGGGCTTGCTCCTGGCTTTGCTGACCGGCTCTTCGTAGTTTGCCAGCTTTGGTAATGAATCTGCAGTTCCTTGAGCCCGCCGCCGGTCTATGGAGCGCTTCAGCATCAGGGCAAGAAAATGCATACCTGCCACACGATCCCGGGTGATGTTGGTGCGATGCAGGCGTTGTTTCAACACGGTTTCCTTGTGCATCAACAGTCCAACCTTCAATTCCCGCGCTCGCATGAACCAATCCCAGTCATCTGTTGCAAGGAGTGATACATCAAAAAATCCGACCTTGTCGAATGCCGCTCGGCGAAACAGAGCTGTCCCCAATTGCAGGTTGACGTGATCATCCTGCTCTATCGGCACGAAAACGAGAGGTTCGTCGGGGGCCGAAGCAAGTTCGAGGCGCACCATCTTGCCGACAACAACATCGACTTGAGGGTTCTCCTCAAGCTTTTTCACTTGCAGCTCCAGTTTACCTGGTTCGTAAACATCGTCGGCGTCGAGAAAGGCGATAAGATCTCCTCGCGCCATTGATAAACCCTTGTTTCGGGCAGATGGCGGACCAGCGTTTTTCTGTGTGCAACAGCGTACCGGACTGCCGAAGCCAGCTGCAATGCTTGCCGTATCATCCGTGGAGCCGTCATCGACAACAATCACTTCAATGGGTCGATGTTCCTGGGCAAGTATGCTGTCGATGCCCTCAGCGATAAAAGCTGCTGCGTTGAACGCCGGCATGATGACACTGATCAGGGGTTTTGAGTTCATGGTCTAGATCAATTGCTCCAGACGCGATAGCGCCTGAGCGGGGTTTTTGCCAACTGACAGGGACCAGCACGGCAATTGCCTGACAATTGAAGCAAGCCTCGCCAGAGACTTGGCCTGATCGCCCGGCATCTGAAACAGGGTACTCGGAGCCAAGGCCCGAAGAGCGTCGGATTTCGGAATTTGCTCGATGCTGTGGGCGCCTCCCTCGACAATTCTTGGTACGACGATTCCGCGTAAGGGAAAAGAGCGCAAGATGGAATCCGGATCATGCTCATTGACGAATATCACTGCCTTTTCCTGCTCATGCAATCGGCTGCGTTCGAATGCGGGGCGCAGGTTCGGCAGTCGAGCTGCGGCGCCGGGATCCGCCTTGCCACTGCCGTAGAGCGAGTGGACCTGCGGGTCGGGTCCGGGCGACAGGAGGCAGTAGTCGTCTGCCGCATACCCCAGGTGCGAGCCGACGCATGCCAGCGCCGTCGTGGATTTGCCGGAGCCACCCTTGCCAACCAGCAAGATGCCACCGGCTGGTGTTCCAACTGCTGCAGCGTGTACCATCTGGAGACCTTGTTGTGACGCCCACCAATGCAGGATACGGCGAAACGGTGCTGCCTGTTCCCAGGCCGGGAGGGCGTATGCGTCCGGCACTCGGAAAAAGGCCAGTTTGCTGTTTGCGCAAAACACTGAGAAACTTCGCTCGGCAATGGACCAGGCAACCCGCAGTTCCCCGTCGATAAAATCAATTCCCGTGCTTCCGTTCCGCTCGGGGGGTTCGGGCATCTGGTCTGTCGTCGAAGAAGCCTCCCAGGCGCAAATTGTCACGTCTGCGTTCATCTTGTCTGCTGATTCCAGATGCGAAAATGCCCGTGTCAGGACATCTGCAAGGCGATGACCCGCAATACGCAGGCAGACGGTCAGGTGGCCAATATGAAAGCACCTCTCCTGGCAAGCGTCCCTTGACACATCGTGAAATGTTTCCCGGGCGTATTCGAACACTGACAGGGCATCAAGGTTTGGCATGGATACTAAGCGCTGGTGAAAATCGTACGTAACTCGCTATCGGAAATACATAATGCAGGCTACAGGTTGGTTGAGGCAGTGCCTTTTACGCATTCTTGCCATCTTGAACGGGCCAACCTTCTTCCGACACCTCATGGATAGGATCAACCAACAGGAGTTCCTGCATATCGGTAAATTTCTGCAGCTTAGGGGGTGTGAACGTGGTGTCGAGTAACAAGCCTTGCTCAACGCCTGTATTCGCCATCTGCTCTGCGGGAACAATAAGCTGTTCGTTGACAAGTTCGTCAACGAACCGCTTGACCTCGGTTGCCACCTCATCACGACCTGTCGTTGCTGCAGTGGTCAACCGGTCGGCAATCGCATCTACCGTCATGCCGCCTAGAAGTGCTGACCAAATGGCAGCACCACAATCGATGATGCTGTAATAGGTGCCGGATTCAAGGTTTATGACTATCACATCTTCGTCCAGGATCTCGAAAGCGATCGTTGGTTCGTTACACCTGAATTGCATGTAAATTTTCCTGATTGCGGTTTTCGGCACGCCTTGGCTGGCCCGAATTGGACGTTAACTCATCGTGTGTTTTGCCGCAATGGGATGTCGGCTTGCGTGTTCAAGAGGTGATTGCATCCAAATCACCCGTCTCCATGTCGAGGCCCCCGGGCGAGACCGGGCGCGAAATTACTATTAACATTGGCTTTCAGTTATGACGCAAATGTTTTCCTGGACGTTTTGCACCTCGAAACATCTACTGCTTATGTTGCATCCAAACATGATGGAGCGACATATGACGACGGAATGCCAGATCTTTCACTTCGCGACGCTGCTGGTTTGCATGGCGCTCAATTTTGGCCAGACCGGTACGCAACTGGTTGGATAACGGGCAATCAGTGCCGCAGTCTGTTGCATCTTCTCAGGTGTTGCAATGAACAGGGCCAAGCCCGCGCTATCTCTTTGCTCAGAAAGCGTAAGTTCCGAGATATCGTTGACGCAGGTGAATCCGCAAAAACCTGCCTTGCCTCATTGCACCGATTTCATGCTCCCGCAAGCACCAGGCTGGTGCCAACACAAGCTGTAGCAAGGCGCTTGTCGAGCCTTGGATTTACAAGGCTGTAATCTGGATGTGCGTGATTGGCCAGTTTGCGGCAGCGCTGGTGCCGCTGCGTTGCCGATCACCCAAGCGCGACCAGGACGAGGTGTTCACTGAAAAATCGTCAAAACCGAAAAGTCTGCCGTTTCATTTGTATAGGTGTTTCCAACATCGCGAAGCGGTCGCCTAACCTGACGATCACGCCAGCTCAGGCGATTCATGGACGGGTAAGAGATTACAGCCAACTCCTGGTGTGCGGCTTCTCGTTATAGAGGTCTTCGTACTGTGGTGTGGCGCCTATCAGCATTTGACCTAAACGACGTGAAAATCTGACATGTACTTCAGGTGCACTCCAGGGTCTATGAGTACGCATCGCGCAGTTGGGCGCACGTCGGTGTTCAGAAGGAAGCCGCCTAAGGACAATGAGATTGTGTGATAACGCCGTTTTTGGTGCTAGCGTATTGGCAGAGGGTAGAGATTGACATCGCATTCCAACGGAGGGGCGACCTCATTGCTAAATCCCATTTCGATTATGGCCGACAGGCTGGGGGACTATGTTTCCGAGTTGTATCTACAGTATTTTTCGCACCGCAATCCTGAGTACGCCACATATATGGGTGGTGCTGCACGTCTGGTGCTGGAGCGTATCGGCAATTCCAACGCGCTGTATCACGATATTGAACATACCATGATGGTGACACTGGTCGGGCAGCAGATCATCCGCGGGCGATTGCTCTCCGGTTCTGTAACACCGGAAGACTGGTTGCATTACACATGCGCCTTGCTTGTGCATGACATTGGTATGGTGCATGGGGCCTGTAGCGGCGACACAGCGTGTACGGTTGTTATTGATGCCGACGGCAACACCTTTACGCCACCACGGGGAGCTACCGATGCATGCCTTGCGCCGTATCATATTGAGCGGGGCAAGATTTACGTTGCGGAGCGTTTTGGCCCTTCACGGATGATTGATGAAAACAGACTGAAGCGTTCAATCGAAATGACTCGTTTTCCGGTTCCTGACCATGCTGACTACCGGGAAACGGAAACGGAAGCAGCACTGCTTCGTGCCGCCGATCTGATTGGTCAACTGGCGGATCCGTTCTATCACCGCAAGATCAGCGCGTTGTTTGCCGAGTTTGCCGAGACGGGTATGAACGAGCAGCTGGGCGTCAAAACCGCACTGGATCTGGTCACCCTGTATCCGGACTTTTTCAAGTCACAGGTTGAACCCTACATTGGCCCGGCGCTGGCATATCTGGAGCTTACAACAGAAGGCAAGCAGTGGATCTCCAACCTCTACAGTAACCTTTATCACGCGAAGGAACGCCCCAATTGTCTTGGCCCTTACACCGGCGGCGATTAGGGGTAGCGCGTAGCAGCCAGGTGGTGAAATCCGATTGCGGACAGGCCTGCATCCCGCTAGCTTGAGTACCATGAAAATGTGGTCGGGAGTTTCATCGGAGGCCTTGGGGGAGTACCCGGATCGGACTGATTTGCTGCTTGCCGCTCTTCGGTTTCAGCAGGACATGAAGTCTTTGTCGGAACTCAGAATCGCACTGATAACCGACCCTGAGGCTTTGCAAAGTCTGGTTGTTACGGCAGACCGGCGAATGTTGCTGGCAGCACTGCTGGCCCGTTTGGAAGAAAAACAATTGCTGCAATACGCGGCAAGGCAATCCGATCCGCTTTTGTGTCAGCTGGCGTCAGCCCAATCGGGCTTCGGTGCCCGCAGAAAAATGCTGAGTGATGGCCTGGGGGAGATCACAAAGGCTCTGAACGCGCACGACATTGTGCCGATGTTGCTGAAAGGATCGGTGTCCTTATGGAAATCATCGCCAACGTGGCGGTTTCAGAGGGACATAGATTTTCTTGTTGAACCGGCGCAGGCGGCAGCGGCGCATGAGATTTTGTTGTCCATTGGTTTTGAACCAACGGCTGTTCGGGACAAGGCGCGCCATCATATGCAGCCGGTTATTCGCCATGATATTCCGGCCAGTATTGAGGTACATTATGCGACATCGCACTCGCGCGGAGAAAAATACCTTCCCACAAGGGAGATTGTGGCAAATTGTGAGTTATCAAAAGCCGAGATGGGAACGGTTTTCCTGCCAGGCGCCGTAGAATACATGCTGCACATCGTGGTGCACCACCATTTTACCAATCGAAACGCCACATACGGCGTTTCATCGTTAAAAGGTCTGTTTGAATTTGCTTGGCAAGTCGAAAACTCTCCGGCTCAAACGGTCATGCGCGTGTATGAGCGTGCCCGCCAAAACCCGCGTTTGCTTGCAGTTGTGGATCTGTGGTTGGCAGCCATTGAGGCAGACTTTGGTGTAAAATTGCCGGATGGGCTGAACGTTCCGGCAGACGCCACAATCAGATGGCAAACCCATCGCACTCGGATGCTACAGAATGAGCTGCCCGACCTTGTCACGGCGTATCGTGAAGAGACCCGCATGATCCGTGCCAGAACCGGCGGGATGTCCGACCTGATCAGGGCATTCTGGGCACCAATGCAAGACATTCTTACTGCACCAATATTTCTTGACTATCGCTACCAAGCCCGCAAATCGGCGGGGATCAACATGGAGTAGCAATTAAGTTGCGCTTCACACGAAGCCGGTGCTGCCCGGGTCACTTCGGAAGAAACATCAGGTAGTCATGTTCCTCAAGGAACGGGCACGGCACAATGCGGCCTTACTCTCGAACTCCAGGTCACCATCGGTGTATTCGGCCGCCAGTCTGAAGTTCTCTTCAGCCTCATGAAACCTATTCATCATGAAGTATGCGGATCCAAGCAGTCCGTAACTGTCTTCCCGGAATATGGATTTCTGGAAGGATGTCTCGGGATCGAAAAATTCCTCCGGATCAATCTTTATGATTTTCTGGAGAATTCTGACGGCTTCTTCAGGCCGCTGCAGCTCAATCAAAGCACGCGCACGGCACCACTGAAGTGCATGATTTGCTGGTCTCAGTTTCAAACCATGGTCAGAAATGCGCAACGCTTCCGAAGGGTTTCGCATGTTCATGGCAATCCCTGCCAGGGACTGGCAACACAGGACCGCAATTTTAAGATCGTCCCGGATGTTCCCGGCTTCGGCCTGGGCGATCGCATGCTGGAGGCTGGTTACGGCCTCGTCTCGCTGACCGAGAGCCTCCAGTGTAACGCCAAGATGGAACCAGCAGTAAACCCGCTCGGGATTGCGTTTGACCGCCTTGCGCAACAATGGAAGATTCCGCGCGTGTTTGTGGTCCTGATTGCCTTCGTATCCCACATGAAGCAAACGGATGTCGAGGGCCGATGCAACCTTGGTCCCATCAACTTCACATACCCGCCGAACAGCCTCGACAACCCGTTCATGTATGATCTGTTCGAAGCGGATTCGCGGATCATTCCTGAACAATCTCAGTTCAGAATAATCGGTTGAGCCAAGTGTTGGTTGAAGCCTCAGGCGGGCTGCTGATGCCTGTTTGCCCGGCAACAAACTGGCTATGGACCCCGTTCCCGGCGCAGCGAGGCGCTCATCGGCATCGATACAAAGGATCCAGTCGCTGGTTGCAGCTTCCAGTCCGAAATTGCGGGGCGCCGAAAAGTCGTCATCCCAGGGATGATGCAATATGGTTGCGCCTGCCTGCTTCGCAATCTCAATGGTCCTATCGGTAGATCCGGTGTCCACGACGACGATTTCATCGACCCGTCCAACCAACGAAGAAAAGCAGTCCGCGATCCGGCCTGCTTCGTTCTTCGTGATCAGACACGCACTGATTGTATCGCCATCAGCCATGGAGCTGACAGGACCGGTATTTAGCTGCTGTAACTGCCGCCTGCCAGAGCCACCGTGCTACGACCCTGCATGGCAAAGCTTGCAACAACCGGAGCAACGTAAGCCGCTCCCATCACAATCTTGCGGATGGCCGACCGGCGCTCTTCATCAACAGACTCCAGCTGTTCCTCGAGTTTTTCAGACATGTTTATCGGTACCCCTTGCTGCCCTTCTACGTTTGCAAGATACCGTGAATTACCGCTTGGTCAACAAAAAAGCGCCGACATCGGCAAACTGTACCAGAGAAACGGTCAAAGAACACGATTTGGTTAGCTGACTGGGTTGTTCAGGTAGTTTTCAGGGGGGCTATCAGGACTACGGATTCGCCTCAGGAAGCCAACGGCCTCATCAATGTCCCCAATTTTCATTTGCCAGCAATTCGCACGTGAAACGGCTTCGTAGAGTGCAGCAAGTCCGGCACCCCTGTGGCTGTCGGGCAAAAAACATTGCTGCATTGCTACCTCAAATGTTTCTTTCGTACCGGTTTGCGAGAGATGTGTACGGGCACCGTGATTTGCGATGAGATGGATAAAATGGTCTACGGCAAATGGCGCCAGTTGCCAGGAAACAGCGTTGGTTCTCGGGGTCACGGAGTAGATTGTCGACCCATCCCAGCATTCATAGGCAGGGCTGGCTTCGATGAATGTAGCCAGATCCGGAACGAGTGCAATAGAGCTTTGTTTTACCCTTAGTGTTCGTGGGCGCGGAAAGACATTTGTCCTGGAGATGACAACGTGCTCATCGCCAAAAACAGTGTAACCGGACTCCAGAAGCTTTAAGGCCAAAGTTGTTTTGCCCGCACATTTCTCGGCAAACATCACAATATTCTGATCGTTGACGCAAAAACTCGCCGCATGTAGCAGTAGACCGGAACCAAGTTCTGCAAGCAGAATTTCGCGGACAAGTGCGTGCGATGCATCGACGATATCGGTGATCGATCCTGTCACATCTACCGAACCGTGCTTCAGGCTGTAACTGTTCCCCTCCCGAAAGACCATTACTTCGATCGGTATCAGATCGGCCGTCGGCATGTCCGGGGTAGCTCCCACAAACTGCAAGCCTCGGTAGATCTCATCATCGCAACAATGGAAATGCAGTTCATGTTTCAGACTGCGCGTGATCACTACTCTACTTTGCACAGCAAACCGGCTTCCAGCATGTCCTGTACACTTTGTTGAACGTCAACTTCTTCATTCAACTCAAAAGCCGATTTTACGAAGTTGGCGATTTCTTCAATTGTGTGCTTGCCATCACACATCTGATAGACAATCGCAGCAGTCGAATTCAGATAATGCACCATATTGTGATCGTTATCGTAGATTACATAGCCATCGGGAACCTCATTGAGATCCATACCTTCCACGGTGACAAACTGATCGCCTGGTGAAATTTGGCTCATGGTGCTGGTGCCTCTTCCTGATTTTGCCCTGATTGCATTTGCTTGCGAATGAGATTTGCAAGTTCATTTATAATCTTGGTGCGTTCATATCGTTG
>CAJICM010000110.1_pt1 | contig 16867 bp, 17 predicted proteins | sample 9199691 | NCBI WGS metagenome assembly CAJICM01 (sample SAMEA7708338, study PRJEB35096) | sediment metagenome | biome: marine neritic benthic zone biome [ENVO:01000025]; feature: sediment [ENVO:00002007]; material: shallow marine sediment [ENVO:03000034] sea grass bed [ENVO_01000059] ...
CCCGCTCCGATCTTCTGGTTATCAACAAGACCGACCTTGCCCCTCACGTTGGCGCAGACCTGGAGGTCATGCGCTCAGATGCCGATAAGATGCGTCGGGGCGGAAGTATCAGTTTTACGGATCTGAAGCGTCAGACCGGGGTCGCAGAAATCGTCGAATTCCTGGAACGCTCCGGTGGACTGGTGCCGTGGGGTTGCGGCCAAAATGAACGGTCATCATTTCTGCATCCTGATCGGCTTTGACCTCGCCTTCAACGGTGCGCTGAGAGTTGTCGATCGCCAAGTTGTCGACAACCAACACCGCTGAATAGACAATCCTGTGCAGCAAGGTACAAGGGAACAATTACGCTGCAAGGTGGGATCAGCACTTGTCACGCGGTCCAATTTGCTCATTCTGCAATGGTCGAACGAAAGTAACAAGCTTGCGAACGCAATTACAAATGTATTGGCGCGAATGCTGATGTCGCATTTGTTGGCATTATTGCTGACCACCTGTTTAATGCGTGGAGCGCGCCTGCACGCGCCAAACTTGGTTGACAAAAATGACCCGATCAGATGCTCAGAACACCCGCATACAGGCATTGCCCATCTGGCAGGGAGATATAGACGTGTCGCCCCTGCATGGCGGCTTGAGCAATGAGAGTTTTATAGTTTCCGACGCCGGTCAACGCTACGTCATCCGTTTCGGTGAGGATTTTCCTTTTCATCATGTTTACCGGGATCGAGAGGTCATGGCCGCGCGAGCCGCACATGCCGCCGGGTTCGCTCCGGAACTGGTTCATGCTGAACCGGGTGTGATGGTTTCACGGTTCATAGATGGCGAGACCTATGGTGAGGCAGATGTCCAGGACAATCATGAGGAAATTGCTCTATTGATGAGCCGCTTTCATCAAACCATGGCAACCCATGTAAGCGGAGCAGGCTTCATTTTCTGGGTGTTTCATGTCATTCGCGATTATGCCAGGACACTGGCTGCAGGTAACAGCCGAATGCGCGCCGAGTTACCCCAGTATCTGGAACTTTCCCAGTCGCTGGAAGACAAACAGGTGCCGATGCCGATTGTTTACGGGCACCATGATCTGCTGCCGGCCAACTTCATTCATGACGGCTCTCGCTTGTGGCTGATTGATTTTGAGTACGCAGGCTTTGGCACCGCCATGTTTGATCTTGCAGGCGCCACCTCCAACGCCGGTTTTGACGCAGCGCAGACGAAAGAGTTTCTGACCTGCTATCTGGGGCACGCACCTGACAGCGCACTCATGCAGAGCCATGCCGCAATGCAGTGTGCATCCTTGTTGCGCGAAGCCATGTGGAGCATGGTGTCGGAAATTCACCTGAACGCCCCGGGCGTCGATTATGTTGCCTACACGACGGAAAATCTCGAAAGACTGGACCGCAGTCTCGATGCTTACCAGACAGCTTACGGAAAGGTTTGACGGTAGATGCCGGTTCCGGGACATGCACAGATCGTGGTCATCGGAGGCGGCATCATCGGGTGTTCCACCGCCTATCATCTCGCCCGCGATCACAAGGCAGACGTGTTATTGCTGGAGCAGGGCCAACTGACATCCGGCTCTACCTGGCATGCGGCTGGACTGGTTGGCCAGTTGCGGTCTTCCGCCTCAATTACACAGGTCCTGAAATATTCTGTCGACCTGTACAAGAACCTCAAGCAAGAGACCGGACTGGAAACCGGTTGGAAAATGACAGGATGCCTGCGGCTTGCCTGCAACGATGACCGCTGGATCGAATACAAGCGTCTCGCTACGACCGCCGGCAGTTTCGGCATGGAGATGCACCTCATTTCGCCGGAAGAGGTGAAAAAGATGTGGCCCCTGATGCAGGTGGATGATCTGGTAGGGGCAAGCTGGTTGCCGACCGACGGCCAGGCCAGCCCGTCCGATATTACCCAGTCGTTGGCAAAGGGCGCCCGGCTGCATGGCGCCAACCTGATGGAAGGAGTTCGCGTCACCGGCTTTCAGATGGACGGCAACCGCATAACCGCAGTTGAGACAACTGAGGGCACTATCCAGTGTGAGAAAGTTGTGAACTGTGGCGGCCAGTGGGCGCGTCAGATCGGCGCCAAGGCGGGTATAAACGTGCCCCTGCAGCCGGTTAAACACCAGTATATCATCACCGAAAAAATCGACGGGCTCGCACCAGATGCCGCCACCATTCGTGATCCGGATCGCTTCACCTACTACAAGGAGGAAGTAGGGGGTTTGGTCATGGGTGGTTACGAACAAAATCCGGTTGCCTGGACCACCGGTGACGTGCCGGATGAGTTTCAGTTTCAGTTGCTGGATGACGACTGGGAACATTTCGAACAGCATATCGAACAGGCCGTGCAGCGTATGCCGGCGTTAGAGACCGCGGGCATCAAGCAGATGATCAACGGGCCTGAAAGTTTCACGCCCGATGGCAACTTCATACTGGGAACAGCGCCGGAGTGCGCCAACATGTATGTTGGTGCCGGTTTCAACGCATTTGGTATCGCATCCGGGGGTGGCGCCGGCTGGGTGTTGGCGCAATGGGTGATTTCCGGCGAAGCGCCTATGGATCTATGGGTCGTGGACATTCGCAGGTTTTCCGATTTGTACGAGGATCGTGACTGGGTTTGCGAACGCACCCTGGAGGCCTACGGCAAACACTACACCGTCGGTTACCCACACGAAGAATATACCTCTGGCCGCCCACGCATCATTTCACCGCTTTATGAGCGCCTCAAACAACATCGTGCCGTGTTCGGTTCCAAACTGGGATGGGAGCGACCGAATTGGTTTGCGCCCGAAGCAGCAGAACGCCACGACATTTATTCGATGGGGCGCCAGAACTGGTTTGCTGCAGTTGCTGATGAACACAGACTGGTGCGTGAGAGCGCGGGAATTTTCGACCAGTCTTCATTCGCCAAGTATGAACTGACCGGACCGGGCGCGAGTGCGGCGCTTGACTGGATTTGCGCTAACAATGTCACCAGGGGCCCGGGCCGGTTGACTTATACCCAGATGCTGAATTCCCGTGGCGGCATTGAATGTGACCTGACAGTCGCACAACTGGCCGAGGACCGATTTTACATTGTCACCGGCACCGGATTTCGCACCCACAATGCCGCCTGGATAAGGGATCACATGCCCGACCATTGCGATGCGAGGCTGGACGATGTCACCGAACACTGGGGCACCCTGTCTCTCATGGGGCCCCGGTCACGTGATATCCTGTCAAACGTGACGGCGCACGACGTTTCCAATGCCGCTTTTGCGTTCGGCCACATTCGCGAGATTGAGATCGCCGGCCACATCGTTCGCGCATTGCGCGTAACCTACGTTGGCGAGTTGGGTTGGGAACTGCATGTGCCTATTGCTGCAACCGGGGATGTATTTGATACCTTGATGGCAGCCGGTGACGCTTGCGGAATACGCCCGGTCGGTTATCGGGCCATTGAATCGCTACGCCTGGAAAAGGGTTATCGCGCCTGGGGTTCCGACATCACGCCGAACGATACGCCGTTTGAGGCAGGACTCGGCTGGGCTGTCAAATTGCGTTCAGATCTTGAATTCATGGGCCGCACCGCATGTGAACGCGTGGCCAACCAGCGTCTTGGCAAGAAGCTCGCCTGTTTTACCGTGAATGATCCGGCAGTGGTGTTGTTGGGCCGTGAAACCATTTTGCGGGATGGCCTGTTTGCCGGATATCTCAGCAGTGGCGGTTTCGGCCACACGGTCGGCCAGCCAATAGGACTCGGTTATGTTCGCAACCAGGACGGGGTTGACGATGAGTGGCTGAAGAACGGCAATTATGAACTGGTTGTCGCAACCGAGCGCGTGCCGGCGCAGCTTCATCTTGATTCACTGTATGATCCTGCTGCAAAACGCGTGAAATCCTGACGACTTGCCGTTTCAGCCGCTGATTGCTTCATTTAAACTGGGCCACTTTTGTTCCGCAAGCAATGTCAGCAGTGAGACATTGGTTCGACAAATTGACCCTAGCAATTGAGTTCAATGGCGGATAACATATTCACAAAATCATATGTTTGGAGTCCTAGCCATGCTTGACCGACGCGATTTCCTCGCCACCACAATTGCTGCCGGGTTTGCGCTTCCCGCGTTGCACACAGCGGCTTTCTCCAAATCCTCCTTCCGGCTTGGACAAGCCACCATAGACATCGTCAGTGATGGCCACCTGGAATTGCCCACAGCGATGCTGCTGGGTCGGGTGCCGGAGGCAGAACGTTCAGCGTTTCTGGCGGCCAACGACCTGACCGGCGATATGGTCCGGTCTGCACTCAATCTGACGCTCTATCGTGATGGTGAGAGAACCGTGTTGTTTGATGTCGGGTCTGGTCCCAACTTCATGCCCAGTGCGGGGAAACTGGGCGAGGCGCTGCAAGCTGCAGGTATTGCTGCAGAAGAAGTGAGCCATGTTGCTTTCACCCATGCGCATCCTGATCACATCTGGGGTGTGCTTGATGATTTTGACGATCTGAGCTTTCCCAATGCGCAGTATCTGATGTCGATGGCGGAATGGGACTACTGGTTTGATCCCGATACCGTCAACAAGGTGCCTGAGAACCGTCAGTCATTCGCCGTTGGGGCCCGGCGAAATATGGCAGCCATTAAGGAAAAGTGCTCCCGATTCAAGGCTGGTGAAGAAGTGCTCCCCGGCATCGCGGCCGTCGATACCGGCGGACACACGCCGGGGCATACGTCCTTTCACATTCAGCAGGGCAGTGACAGCGTGATGGTTATCGGCGATGTCATCACCAACCCGTTGTATTCGTTTTCAAACCCCGGTTGGGAGATGGGAACGGACAGTGATGCCGCGCAGGGTGTGAAAGCCCGCAAGATGCTGCTGGACCGAATGTCTGCTGAGAAAATGCAGATTATCGGATACCACCTGCCGCACCCGGGTACCGGCTATGTAGAGCGCAAGGGGCCCGCTTATGCCTATGTCGCATCTTGAGGGAGAACACTTGATCATGAAATTCGTCCGCAACATCATGGCAACGATCATTTTGTGTTTGTCGCCGCTGGCAGCACATGCCGATCAGAACATTCCCGATCAGTATCCGGCATCACTGCTCTATTCGAAACCAATTGAGGTGATCCCGAATGTCTGGACGTCAATCGGGGCAACGGCACCGCCCACTTATGACAATGCCGGCCACAACAACAATCTGAGTTTTCTGGTCACCGGCGACGGCGTAATCGTCATCAACGGTGGCGGCAGTTATGGTCTTGCCCAGGCTCTGCACACTGAAATCAGAAACATCACCGACCAGCCGGTCCAGCTGGTCATCAATGAAAATGGCCAGGGACATGCAGCGCTTGGCAATTGTTACTGGGCCGGGCAGGGCGTCACGATACTGGCCCATGAGGATGCCGCCGAGGAGTTCACCACGAACGGCCATCAGATCCTGGAGTCGGCAAAGAGACGCCTGAAAGACCGGGCCGACAAAACCTGTGTGAAAGAGCCGGATGAAACATTTTCTGACAAGAAGGATGTATCCCTTGGGTCAATGAAAATCGAGGTGCTCTATCTTGGACCTGCCCATAGTGCCGGCGACACCCAGGTATGGCTGCCGGAGGAAAAGCTGGTCATTGCAGGCGACATGGCCTTTCACGAGCGCCTTTTGCCGATTTTTGATGAAACCGACACTGCCGCGTGGCTGGAAACCTGGGAGAACGAGTTTGAGAAACTCGGAGCTGTCTACGTGATACCCGGCCATGGTCACCCGACCAATATGGCGCAGGTGCGCCGCTATACCCGCGACTACCTGGTGTATTTGCGCAGCAAGATCAAAGAACATCTTGATGCGGGCGGCGGCCTCGACAAGGCGTTCTATGTGGACCAGTCGCCTTACAAGCACTTGCACACATTCGACGAACTCGCCACCCGTAATGCCGGCCGGGTGTTTCAACAGATGGAGTTTGAATAGGATTTTGCCGGAGGTCTTGAACGAACGTTGTGTTTGATATAAAGAACACTTCTGAAAATCTGCGTGCGTCAGCACTGCAGCAACCTCGGGAGTGGTTCGATGATTGAGCAACTTGACCTGCTACGTGAACAGCATGGCACCGCTGCACTGGTTGTGTGGGGTGGCTTTATAATCGGCGTTCTTTTCGGAATAACAACAGAATTCAGCCAGTATTGTGCGCGGGCCGCCCTGGCAGAATGGGCGCCGGGTGATGAGCAGTCGAAAGCTGCCGAAAATGGCTATTCGCGTTCAAAACAATATCTCGCTGCCGTGCTGGTTGCTTTGGCTGGTACGCAGTTTTTGTTCGTTTCACAGAACATTGACCTCGCTGAGTCGATATACTGGTCGGTACCAATCCGTCCCGTAGCACTGGTCATCGGAGGGATTTTGTTCGGGGCAGGTATGGTCCTGGCCGGTGGCTGCGTTTCCAGACTGCTGGTGCTGGCGGCATCCGGCAATGGCCGGTCCATCGTCACCTTGCTTGTCACCGGGATCGCAGGGTATGCCACCTTGCGCGGTATCCTGGCGTATCCACGCATCTGGCTGGAAAATGCTTGGTCAATGGAAACAGCACCTGCGCAACTGCATGATACAGGGTCCGTTTCAATGACCCTGGTCGCTGTAGCACTGGGTGTGATTTTGACAGCGCTGCTGACATTGCTGATCCGCAGGTCAGGTCTAACCGGTATCGCAACTGGTTTTGCTGTTGGTCTGGCTATCATCGCGGGCTGGATCGTTACCGGTATTGTCGGTGCTGACGAGTTTGAGCCTACCCAACTCGCCTCGCTCAGCTTCGTGGCACCAGCAGGCGAGACAATCCAGTACCTGATGATCTTCACCGGTGACACCATTCGCTTTTCTGTTGCACTGCTTGGCGGGGTACTGCTCGGCGCGTTTTCCAGCGCCCTGGTGGGCCGCCGCTTCCGTTTCAGGGGCTTCACGGCCGAAAACTCGCTGGTCAGGTATCTGGCGGGTGGGCTGCTTATGGGATTTGGTGGCGTGACGGCGCTTGGCTGTTCCGTTGGTCAGGGGCTGTCCGGTATCAGTACGGCGTCGGTATCTTCCGTCATTGCTGTGTTGGCGATTGCCGCGGGAGGTTACGGTATGATGTGGCTGCGGACTGCCCGCCACAAAGCAGTCGCTACGTCAGATCTGCAGCCCGCTGAATGAATCCAGTCGCTGTTGGTGACCTGATCAAGTATCAGGTTGCCTGCCCGTCAACCAGTTGATCTTGTCGTGAAATACTTCGCGAACCGATCCGTTCACCAGAATCTGCAAGCCAAGCCAGGCGCCACAAAACATCCCTGTCAGTGCAACAGGCGCCGTGAATGCCAAGAGCGATGCAGCCGACAGTCCTTGACCTACGGTGCATCCGACTGCCGTGACCCCGCCAAAACCCATCAATGCACCACCAAAGATCTGTCTTCGCATTTCCCGCGCATCATCACAAGCCTCCCAGCGAAAGTGGCGCTGGGCCAGTGTTGTAAAGGTGGCGCCCAGTATGACACCTGTGACCGCTCCTATACCGAACTTCAGGGAGGCACCCGTAGCGGTCATGATGTAGACCAGGGTGTCCCCCGGCGGTCCGGTGAACGTGAATGATTCCAGTCGATGCGGATCAAACGGATCGTTGGCCAGATATCCAGTGACGAACCAGCCGGTGACAATAGCAACCCCCACAATCAGCCCGGCCACAACGAAACGCGGCGAGGCTCGCAAATCATGGCTTGTAAGCGCAACTGCGGCAATGGCGGCAGCGATCAGGTAGGCCCAGATATGCTCGCCACCGCCAAGATAGACGGCGGCAGCATGAGCCATGCCGGCAGGCTGATCGAGCTGAGTGGGGACATCGAACAAGAAGACCCGCAAATAGGCAGACAGCCCGTTCATGGTTGCGTAGGCGGTGATGCCAAGTACAAGAAAAGTCACAACAGATTTCAGATCGCCGCCACCCACCCGGGCCAGCGTGCCATAGCCGCAGGTGCCGACCAGCGACATTCCCAGTCCAAACAGGAACGAACCGAATGCCGTGGCCAGCAAGGTGGTCGGTGCGACTAGGTAAAAACTGTCGGCGATGTTGATTAGGCCGGCATGATCCAGTGCGTAGGTACCTGCTATGGCTACGGCAATTGCCAGAGCCCAGGCTGAAATTCGGCCGCGGCTGCCGCCCAGACAGGCATCTTCAATGGCGCCAAGAGTGCAAAACCGGCCCCAACGGGCAGCGAAACCCAAAGCCACACCTCCGGCCAGTCCGCCAATGGCGGCGATCGTGCCTGGAGACAGCTCGGTCATCGATTATCCTCTCAGTATTCGTGAACCCGTGATCCAAGGTTTCTCAGGTTTTCCAGCCTCTCGTTCCTGGTCTGACTTGATTTCAGATGCTTGCCGGTCCTAGTGGGCCTCGACATCGTCGGCACAGAACATATCGTAAAGAACAGTGATCATCTGTTTTACCCGTTCGTCGCCGATTGTGTAGTAAATCGTCTTGCCGTCGCGGCGCGCATTGACCAGGCCTTCGAGTCGTAAACGAGCCAGTTGTTGCGAAACGGCGGCCTGTCGAGCCGACAACAACTGTTCCAGTTCAGTAACCGTGCATTCGCCCTCTGATAGGCGACACAAAATTGCAAGTCGACCTTCGTGCGCTAGTGCTTTCAGAAAATCCGTCGCGTCCTTGGCACTCGACATCATGCCATCGAGTGAGTGCTCGAACTCCAGTTGCGCAATCGACATGTTATAATCCTTGTCTTCTTATGATTTCGGTTCGGTGGCATTTCGTGCAGGTGGCTTGTCGATTTTCGACAACATCTGCTGCAGCATCGGCCAGAAAAAATGGCTGCCCGGATAACCGCGCAGACGGTCAATCTCACGACCATTGTGCCAGACCACGAAAGTCGGGGTGTAGTTGGCTTTCTTAAGGTCCTGCAGATCTGCCGGCAACGCCGCATGAATGTCCACCCGGCGAAGTGGTGCCAGCTTGCCTTCTTCCGTCTTCGGGTAGGCAATTCCAATTTCCTCGTTCCAGATTTCGCACCAGTGACAACCATCCTGTTCCAGCATGATGAGTTGCGCAGCTTTTGCGCTGGGCGTCGTCATGACAACGCCCAAGCTGAGACCTGCAGCTGCGGCGAATCCGAAGAATCTGTTGCGACAAGCTTTCATGCGTGACACCTTACAACAAATTACAAAATTTGAATATGAAATACTTGTGAGTGCAAAAGGAGAGTTGGGTGGACCTAGAAATCAGCTTTGCAGCAGCGTTGATGGCAGGTTTCCTGTCGTTCGCTTCGCCATGCGTATTGCCGCTGGTTCCACCTTACCTGTGCTTTCTCGCCGGGACTTCAATCAGTGAATTAAGCGACGAACAAATGTCCACCGATGCCTGGCGGACTGTTGTGATGGCGGCAATATCGTTTGTGGCTGGCTTTGCAACGGTGTTTGTTGCTCTGGGGGCGACGGCATCCGTCATTGGCGGCTTTGTAACCGACCACCTCGACATTCTCGCGAAAGTCGCCGGTGTAATCATCATCATTCTTGGCCTGCACTTCACTGGCGTTTTTCGAATTCCGCTGCTTTATCGCGATATCAGACTTCAGGGACCTGCCAAGGCTGCCGGTCTGGTAGGGGCCTATGTTGTCGGCCTGGCGTTCGCTTTTGGCTGGACCCCATGCGTCGGCCCCGTCCTGGCGGCTATTCTGTTTGTTGCCGCTCAGGCAGGGGATGCGCTGAAAGGTGCATCCTTGTTGCTTGTCTATGCGTTGGGTATCGGTATCCCGTTTGTTCTGGCTGCCGTATTCTTCCGGCCGTTCATGAGCCTGATGCAGCGTCATCGCCACCAGATGGGAGTGATTGAAAAGATTACCGGTGGTTTTCTGGTTTTGACCGGCATCTTGTTCATCACAGGCGGAATGTCCGCCATCGCGTACTATATGCTTGAGCTGTTTCCGGGGTTGGGTGCAGTTGGATAAGGAGAAACTGAAATGAGAATTTTTCTTGCTATTGCTTTCATGCTGGCCGGTCTTGCCGCGACCAAAGCAGCTGAAATGGGAGATGATGGTCTGCACAAGCAAGCCTGGTTTGCGACCACTTTTCGCGACATCAGGGAAGACATGGAAACCGCCAAGGCAGAAGGCAAACGCCTTGCGCTGATTTTTGAACAACGCGGATGCATCTATTGCCGTCAAATCCATGAACAGGTGCTGACAGATCCCGAAGTACGCGATTTCATCAAGGCCAACTACATGGTGGTCCAGTACAATCTGTATGGCGATGAAGAGGTCACAGACCTGGACGGCGAGACGCTCACCGAAAAGACAGCGGCACGCAAATGGCGGGTAACCTTTACACCGACAATCTTCTTTCTGCCCGAAAACGCCGATGGCAAAAAGGACGTGGGTGCCTCCACTGTGTCGGTCATGCCGGGGGCGTTCAAGAAAGGGACTTTCCTCGACATGTTTCAGTGGGTTCACAAGAAAGGCTATGAAACCGACGAGGGTTTTCAGCGTTATCACGCTCGCCGCATCACTGAGCGCCGTGAAGCCGGCGAGGAAAACACCGATTGATTTCAATGGGTATTCCGACCAGCTACCCCCGGGGTGCAGATTGTTTCAGCATTATATTCATTCAAAAATATGAATTTGTCTTGATATCCGCGGAATCGTGAACTAGGCTGGCGCTCAAATACAAGAGTGACTGGAGGAATCTGATGAGGACCATCCTGAAAACAGGACTAGCTGGCGTGTATCTTTTGGCATTGTCGGCCGTCACCGGCCATGCCAGTGATGTTGCGCCAGTGGCTGTCAAGTTCACTGATGACGGCGTGAAAGCATCACTCACTGGAGTTGCAGGTGATGCGGCAAAGGGCAGGTCGGTGTTCTCAAATCGCAAGCTTGGTAATTGCCTGGCTTGCCACGTCAACGCCGAACAAAAGGAACATTCGTTCCACGGAGAAGTCGGGCCGCCCCTCGATGGTGTTGCAGATCGGTACTCGGAGGCTGAGTTGCGAGCGATTGTGATCAATTCCAAGAAAGCGCTGACGGATGAAACAATAATGCCCGGATTTTACAGTCTCGACCTGGGGGTCCGGGTCAACAAGAAGTTTGCTGAAAAAACCATTTTGACAGCTCAGCAGGTTGAAGACGTCGTGGCTTACCTGGCCACGTTGAAGGAATAGGAGTTATTGCTATGAAGCTAGACAGGAGACAGGTACTTGGCCTGACTGCCGGTGCGGCTGTATTGGTCATTTCAGGCATCAAGATCGATCCGGCGAGTGCAGCAGCAGATGAGACCAAGAAACGGGTTATGGAGTTTACCGGTGGCAAGGAGCCGGGTTCCGGCAAGATCACGCTCAAGACGCCCGAAATTGCGGAAAACGGCAACACCGTGCCGATATCCGTATCCGTGGAAAGTGCCATGTCAGGTGATGATCTGGTGGAATCCGTCATGATCCTGGCCGAAGGTAACCCACGCCCGGATGTCGCCACTTTCCACTTTACAGAGCTCAGCGGCGAGGCGTCTGCCACAACCCGCATGCGGCTGGCCAAAACCCAGAACGTCATTGCCGTTGCCAAAATGAAAGACGGTTCGTTTTATTCCGATACGAGGCAGGTCAAGGTCACAATCGGCGGCTGCGGCGGCTAGGATATCCAAGAGGACAAGCAAAAATGGCAAAATCAAAACCACGCGTAAAGGTGCCCAAGTCAGCCAAGGCTGGCGAAGTGATCACCATCAAGACGCTGATCAGCCACAAGATGGAATCCGGTCAGCGCAAGGACAAGGCCGGCAAGGTCATCCCGCGCAAGATCATCAACAAGTTCACCTGTGAATTCAACGGAACCAAGGTATTCGAATGTGATATCGATCCGGCCATCTCGGCCAATCCCTATCTCGAGTTCAGGGCCAAGGTAACAGAGCCGGGGGAGTTCAAGTTCACCTGGGTCGACGACGACGGTTCAGTTTACGAAACAAGCAAAAAAATCGAGGTCAAGTGACTTGTACCGACAGCAGCCGGTGTATCGGCTGCTGGCTGGAGACATCTACACTTGGAACTTCGGGAGGAACCATAATGAATTCGACTAAACTCAGATTGGCCGGGCTGTTGACAGCAGCATCTGTTTTCGCAGCAGGTGCGGCGACTGCGGGACCGGACAACAACACCCTGATAATCGACGGACAGCAATTGGTCACAGACGTGGAGGCCCCCAAGGGTAGCCCGTTGAGCCGTGTTTATTCCGGCTGGCGTTTCCGCTCGCCGGAAACCCAGGCGTTTGAAATGGATGATTTTGAAAATCCGGCATTTCCGGCGGTCGAGCAGGGTGAAACTCTCTGGAGCACTGTTGAAGGCGAGGCCGGCAAGTCGTGCGCGACCTGCCACGAAGATGCGTCTGAAACCATGAAAGGCGTTCGCGCGCAAATGCCCAAGTGGAATGAGAAGCTTGGCAAGCCGCATACGCTGGAGACCCAGATCAATGCTTGCAGAACAGAAAACATGAAGGCTGAGGCCTGGAAGTGGGAAGCGCCAAACATGCTTGCCATGACTGCCTACATAGGCCTGCAGTCGCGCGGCATGCCGGTCAACGTTCAAACGGACGGACCGATGAAACCCTGGAATGACAAGGGCAAGGAGCTTTACTACACCCGTGTTGGTCAGCTCGACATGTCCTGCGCCAATTGCCATGAAGAAAATTACGGCAACATGATACGTGCCGATCATCTCAGCCAGGGGCAGATTAACGGATTTCCGACTTACAGGCTGAAATGGGGAGGGCTGGGCTCCAGTCACCGTCGCTTTAAAGGATGTATGAAGAATATTCGAGCAAAGCCATACAACCGCGGATCTGATGAGTTTATCGCGCTCGAAGTGTATCTGGCATCCCGCGGAGCAGGGCTATCGGTTGAAACGCCTGCTGTTCGCAACTGATCGCTATCTGACAAAGTTTGCGGCGGGCATTTTTGATCAAGTGCCCGCCCTTTTTTTACCCAAACGCCGGTTCTCGGTTGTGAAAACCTTCAGAAAACTGGATTTTACAGAGGTTCTTGGCCATGTTTACCAGACGTGACTTTTTGCAATACTCCATCACTGCGGGTGCCGCTTTGAGTGTTGCGGGTTATGGTGCAAACATCACCCGGGCCCTGGCGCAGCAGAAACTTACACAGGATGAGTTGTTGAAATTTGACTCAAGGGGTCAGATTACGCTGCTGCATTTCACCGATGTTCATGCCCAGTTGAAGCCTGTCTATTTTCGCCCTCCCGATACCAATATCGGTATCGGGGACTATGCCGGTATCCCGCCACACCTGGTAGGCGAGGAGTTTCTGGATCACTTCGGGATCGGCAAGGGGACGCCGCTCGCTTACGCCCATACCATGGTCAACTATGAAGAGCTGGCGCGAACTTACGGACGCCTCGGCGGGCTGGATCGCACTGCAACCCTGGTGAAAGCAATCCGGGCTGAACGCGGCGAAGACAAGGTCTTGTTTCTGGACGGAGGCGATACCTGGCAAGGGTCCTACACGTCGCTCAAGTCAAATGGCCAGGACATGGTCGACTGCATGAAGTTGCTGAAACCCGATGCGATGGTCGGGCACTGGGAATTTACTTTCGGCGAAGACAGGGTAAACGAAATCATCGAGGACATGGGTTATCCCTTTCTTGCATCGAATATTTTCGACAATGAGTGGGATGAACCGGTGTTTGAAAGCACTGCAATGTTCGAAAAGGGCGGTGTCAAGGTAGCCGTCATCGGCCAGGCAATGCCTTACACGCCGATTGCCAACCCACGCTGGATGTTCCCCAAATGGTCGTTTGGCATCAGGCCGGATACGCTGCAGGAAAATGTCGACAAGGCTCGAGCCGACGGTGCTGAGGTGGTAGTGCTGCTGTCGCATGACGGTTTTGACGTGGATCGCAAGCTGGCAGGTGTCGTAAATGGCATAGACGTAATCCTGACCGGTCACACCCATGACGCTATTCCGCAGGCAATCGAAATCGGTAACACGCTCTTGCTGTCGTCAGGTTCGCACGGCAAGTATCTGGGACGGGTCGATCTGGAGGTCAGGGATGGAAAGGTGGTCGGTCATTCGTCCAATCTGATCCCGGTATTTTCTGACGTCATACAGCCGGACGCAGAAATGGCGACGAAGATCGATGAAGTGCGTCAACTGCATGAACCCGAGTTGAACCGGGTGCTTGGCAAAACCGAGAGCCTGCTTTACCGGCGAGGCAACTTTAATGGCACCTGGGATGATCTGATCTGCCAGGGCATTATTGAGCAACGCGATACACAGATTGCTCTGTCTCCGGGCTTCAGATGGGGCACCACTTTGTTGCCGGGGCAGGATATCACGGTAGACGATCTCTACACCGAAACGTCGATGAGTTATCCGTCGGTATACCGTCTGGAATTTTCCGGTACGCAATTGAAGGAAATCCTCGAAGACGTCTGTGACAATCTGTTCAACAAGGATCCGTTCTTCCAGCAGGGCGGTGATATGGTTCGCGTTGGCGGCATGAGTTACACCTGCTCGCCCAACGCAGAAATGGGAGCCCGCATTTCAGACATGCGTCTGATGTCGACCGGAGCGCCATTGGAAGCGGACAAGAAATACGTCGTCGGCGGCTGGGCATCGATCAACGAAAATGTCGAAGGCCCTGCCATTTATGACCTGATGGAAAAACACATCATGCAGAAGCAGGTGGTCAATTTGCCTGATACACCGACCGTAAAAGTGAATATGTAACACCTTTGGTCTTTTATATTCATATAAATGAATGTATAACGAGGGTCAGCACGAGGAGTAACGCTCATGTCTGATGATGCAGGACATTCAAAACCAATGACCAGCCGCCGTCGCTTTCTGGGGGCAGGTCTGGCGCTTGGCGGCGCGGCAATGGTGAAACCGGTGCGTGCCGCTGAAGGTGAGGCCGCCATTCTGGAGAAACAGGAATGGAACCAGTATCTCGGAGATGGCGTGGATGCGCGTCCCTATGGGTATCCGTCGGAGTTCGAAAAATCCGTCGTTCGCCGCAATGTTGCATGGCTGACAGCCGATCCGATTTCGTCTGTCAATTTTACGCCACTGCATGATCTGGACGGCATCATCACGCCCAACGGGCTATGTTTTGAGCGCCATCATGCCGGCATAGCCGAAGTCGATCCTGCTGAACACAGATTGATGATCAATGGTCTGGTGGAAAAACCTCTGGTGTTCACCATGGCCGACATCATGCGCTTTCCGCGTGAGAACCGGATCTATTTCCTCGAATGTGCAGCCAATTCCGGCATGGAATGGCGCGGCGCCCAGCTCAATGGCTGTCAGTTCACTCACGGTATGATTCATAATGTGATGTACACAGGAGTCCCGCTCAAACTTCTGCTGGAGGAAGCCGGAGTAAAGACCAATGGCAAGTGGGTGATGCCGGAAGGTGCGGACGCGTCTGCCATGACGCGTTCCATTCCCCTGGCAAAAGCCATGCAGGACTGCCTCGTTGCATTCAAGATGAACGGTGAAGCGCTGCGACCTGAACAGGGCTATCCGTTGCGCCTCGTGGTGCCCGGTTGGGAAGGTAATATGTGGGTCAAGTGGCTGCGTCGCCTGGAGGTTGGTGATGAACCCTGGCATCACCGCGAGGAGACTTCGAAATATACCGATCTGCTGGAAAACGGCAAAGCGCGACGGTTCACCTGGGAGATGGATGCCAAATCCGTCATTACCAACCCGAGCCCGCAGGCGCCATTGCTGCACAAGAAGGGGCAGACGGTTATCACCGGGGTTGCGTGGTCGGGTAGGGGCACCATCGAGCGGGTGGATGTATCAATCGATGGCGGTCGCAACTGGAGGACAGCGCGCATTGACGGTCCAAGCTTGGACAAGTCAATGCACCGGTTCTACTATGATTTTGACTGGGACGGATCGCCGTTGCTGCTGCAGTCGCGGGCGATGGATTCCACAGGCTACGTTCAACCCACCAAGAACCAGTTGCGGGCCGAGCGCGGGACCAATTCCATTTATCACAACAACGGTATTCAGACCTGGCATGTGAAAGCCGACGGCGAGGTTGAAAATGTCGAAGTATCTTAAAATTGCGACTGCTCTACTTGCAGTCACTTTCATTGCGACCCCGGCTGTGGCAGGCAAGTTCAACCTGGGTCGCAGCGCTACTGAAGCCGAGATTGCCGCCTGGGACATCGATGTTCGGCCTGATGGAAAAGGATTGCCTGAGGGTAAGGGCACTGTTGCAGAAGGCGAAGAGATTTACTCAGAAAAGTGCGCATCCTGCCACGGTGATTTCGGTGAGGGAATTGACCGTTGGCCGGTGCTGGCCGGCGGACAAGACAGTTTGACAAGTGAAAGGCCTGTCAAAACGATCGGTTCCTACTGGCCGTTCCTGTCGACCGTTTTTGATTATGTCAACCGCGCAATGCCGTTTGGAGAGGCACAATCCCTGGAACCTGACGAAGTCTACGCAATCACGGCATATTTGCTGAACCTTAACGATGTGGTGGATTCAGAGTTTGAGCTCTCAAGGGACAACTTCGTCAAGACACGTCTGCCAAATGAAGCCAATTTCATACAAGACACTCGGCCAGACACTCCGGTTGTATCCGAGGGTGCGGAACCGTGCATGAAAGATTGCAAACCCGGCCTGGTAAAGATCACGGGCACAGCACGGGTACTGGACGTGACACCCGACGAAGCGACACAACAGTCCGGCTCGGTGGATTGATGATCAGTCCCTGTTTCTTATATCTTGATTGCCTGACGGCTTGAGCAATCTTGTTTCAGCCGCTGTCAGGCGGTCTTTGGAGCCCACCGGCCTTGCCCGAAGTTGAAAACCAGTCTGACCAATACACTGCCAGTAATTTTTTTGCCAACAGACAATCATTGTAAGGTTGAG
>CAJICM010000054.1_pt1 | contig 16791 bp, 15 predicted proteins | sample 9199691 | NCBI WGS metagenome assembly CAJICM01 (sample SAMEA7708338, study PRJEB35096) | sediment metagenome | biome: marine neritic benthic zone biome [ENVO:01000025]; feature: sediment [ENVO:00002007]; material: shallow marine sediment [ENVO:03000034] sea grass bed [ENVO_01000059] ...
GGTTCTGAATCTACTGGGTTGAGTTACCTGTCGAATGTCGATTGTTGGCACATTGGTCTTGCCTGCTTTCTAGTGGACGGATCAGAAAGATCCGTTTGACTCGAAGTCAACAGGGCTGACCTTGCCAAGGCAGCCATGGCGTCGCTTTCGATTGTATAACACTTCGATGTACTCGAACAAATCGGCCCGGGCTTCGTCCGGGTTGCGATAGCGGCCGCGGATGACGCGTTCGCGTTTTCGGACCCCGAAGAAGCTACCCAGGACCGGACATTGCCATACTGACACATTGCCAGGGTAATTTACGACTACACGCCCTAATAGTAGCTAACCGACGCAACGGCTGCATCGGCATCAAAAATGCGACCTATCGCTACGATGCCGATGCGTGTGATATTGGCAATCACTAATGGTTGGTCCGTTCGGTAGGCTTCAAAGTCAGCAAAATCGAAATGGCAAAGTGTCCATTGTGCAGGAGCTACAAATTCGTGGCGATATGATTGCCATGGCCGGTTCAGATCGCTGGTGCGCAGGTGAATATTGTAGCTCTCGGTATTGCCGATGAGTTGCAGTGCAACACCTGTTGCGCGGGCAGGGGGCGGCGCTATGGCGGTCGCGATCTGAACAAAGCCACCATTGTTTTTGAGACTCACACGGCCGGTCATCCGTATCGCTTCCAGGTCATCAATCGTGGTTTGCTCTATCTGTCCGCTGGAAACACCACCCATGACGCGGTCGGTAACCAGTTCCCAGTTTGTCTCTATCAGTTTCACGTGGACACCAATGTTGCAAAATATCCAACGGTCGCTGCTGCGCCAGACAGCACAGTACCCCAAGATATATCAACAATAGTAATTGCGACCGGCCAGTTTCTTAACGTCGACTGGTTGGTCATGTCATAAGTCGCATAGCAGAAAAACCCGAACATTGCGCCATACGCAGCAGCTGATTGCCATGAGCCGGCTTCCAGAGCCGGGGCCACGGCGAAGGTCACAAGACCGACAATGTAAACAGCATAGAAGCCTGCGGCGGCGGGGTAGTTGACCTTGTCGGCGAGTAAATGTGAAAGGCGGGAGAAGTAGAAACGCTTTGCCACGAAACCGAGCCACAGGAAATCGATTGCGAAAAACGCGACAGCAGTGCAGAGATAGGCGATAATCCAGATCATGTTACGGTCAACGCACCAGGCCAGGCTCCGGTTCAGGCAGTTGGTAGAAGATCAGCTATTGTAAGCTCCAGCGCAACGGATTATCGGTCTCGTCAACAAGCTGGCTGGCGATGCTGTCAATCCGTCCTGGTCATAAAGCCCCGCTAAAACGCTAAAGATATTGACTGGGTATGTGCAACGCTGAAATCGTCGCAACACGGTGTTGAACCAGTGTTTTCCTGTTAACCAAGTCGTTTGTCTGACAGGACGTTTATGGTCTATATGTTCTGGATAACGAACAAACAAATCCGGAACAGGCTAAAATGGCAACGCAAAGAGGGCGCAAGACCCGCACACCGTCTGAAATAACACCAGAGCTGGGCAAAACAATTCAGCGGTTGCGCAAAGCATACAAAATGTCGTTGGGCGATCTGTCTGAGCAGTCAGGTGTGGCCAAGTCAATCATCTCACAAATCGAACGCAATGAAACCAACCCGACCATTTCGACCGTGTTTCGATTGTCCCAGGCTCTCGACACCACTATTGAGGAAGTTCTCAAGACAGGTAAGAGCGATGCTTTTGTGGAACATCAGACCAGGACGGCCATTCCGCTGCTGGAAAGCGAAGACGGATTGTGCAGGCTTGCAATTGCCGGGCCGTTAAATCTTGTAGACCACTTGCAATGGTATGATTTTCACGCCAATGCCGGTGGCGTGCTGGAGTCTGATCCACATCCACCTGGAACGATAGAGCATTTGTACGTGGTGACAGGACAGTTGGAGGTCTTCGTGGACGGCGAAACCCGTGTTGTGAAGGCGGGTGAAGCCCTGCGCTACCATGCTGACCGGCCGCACAAGCTGGCCAACATCGGATCCGGACCGGCCCATGCAACAATGGTGTTGGTGTTGCGACAGCCGGGTTGAGCGGCACGTGGCAAACAGCTGAAGTAATAATTCATGAAAAACTGTTGGCCCCGCTCGCCGTAGGCATAGCGGGGCCAATGATTTTACACGGTGCAATTATCTGGGCAGGAGTCGAGAATTCTTTTGCAGTTACAAGCCGTTGCATGGCCGGCCGGGCATGATCTAGAGGGGCCAGGGCGATTCAGGTTTTGATTGACTCAAAACCACGCTCTATCCCTTTGTTGCAGCATTTCTTTTTCACAAAACCGGTATTCACTTTTGTGAGAAATGGTCTAGCTGCAGTAACTCTGGATAATCGGCGTCGTCGGCAGAGTTCTGGCCTGGTACTGATCAATAGTGTTGTGGGCTTCCACCAAGCTTGAACACAGTCTTGACTGCTGTGACATGACCGAGAACGAATTGACGCAAAGAACCACCAGAACGGCGAACAATACGACGCAAACTCGGGCAAGTGTGTTGGCCACACTTAGTCGTTCATTGGCAAGTTTTTGCCACGGAACCATTTGATCTGTCGGTGCCACACGTAACATAATCTGTCTCCCTCTGGTTAGAATAAATCTACCCTCTAGTCCGCTGGTGCATGCGGGGTTGACCATTTGTTTACTACATCAGGTGGCAGGGTGGTTCTTAAATCCCTTGTTAACGTTGCGTTTTTCTAAATGCCGGCGTGAAAATTTTGTTCAAATTTTAGGGTTGTTTTACACACTTCCAAAAGGCAGGAATTGCACGCAGGGTCAAAATCGCTACTCTCGTTGGGGAAAATGACGGCGATTCGAGTGAGAAGGTTACGCCAACAATGATTGGTGCGTTTATTTGCGGTTGCGGGGCCCATGAGCTTAGCGCTGATGAGGAGGCTTTTATTCGCGACGCTCAGCCGTGGGGGCTGATTCTGTTTGCTCGCAATGTTGATGACCGCAAACAAATCACTGCCCTGACAACCCGATTTCGCGAGCTGGTGGACAGGGAAAACGCTCCTGTCCTGATTGATCAGGAAGGCGGTCGCGTGCAGCGCATGGGGCCCCCGGAATGGCGCACTTATCCAGCCGGGCGGGCCTACGCCGATATTTATGAACTGGACGCGTTAGCGGGACTGTCGGCAACCCGGCTGGTATATCGACTGCTTGCCAGGGACCTTCATGAAGTCGGCATCAACGTCGACTGTGTGCCCGTGCTGGACGTTCCGCAACCTGGAAGCCACAAGATAATCGGGGATCGCGCCTACGGCCGCAGACCCGAGCAGGTCGCCTTGCTTGGCAGGGCTGTGGCACAGGGTTTGCTGGATGGAGGCGTGCTTCCGGTCATCAAGCACATCCCGGGGCACGGACGCGCCTTTTCCGACAGTCATCTTGAATTACCGGTTGTCGACGCACCGCACATCGAGCTGGAGCGGATTGATTTCGCACCTTTCGCTGCCCTGGCTGATATCCCAATGGCGATGACAGCTCACGTTGTCTATTCAGCCATCGATGACAAGGCACCGTGTACGCTGTCGCCGCAGATTATTGAAAATGTGGTTCGCAAGCAGATCGGATTTAACGGACTGTTGATGAGCGATGACCTATCAATGAAAGCACTCGATGCATCGCTTGCCAGCCTGGTGGGGGACTTGTCGAATTTCAGGTCGTCAATGCATGGGCGAGGGGAATTGGCGCTCAAAGCTGGTTGCGATCTGTTGTTACACTGCAATGGCGACATGGAAGAAATGCGGCAGGTTGCTGATGTCGCCGGCACCCTGAAAGATATGGCAGCAAGACGTGCTGAAAGAGCCCTGTCGTTCCTGCGGTCACCGGATGAGTTTGATACAGCCGAAGCAGAAAGGGTGCTGGACAGCATGATGGCCATTGCCTGAAAAGCCACAACTGTTGGCGCGATGTGAGGTGGTTTTAGACATATCCCTTGCGGATAAGTCCTCATCGGCGCTGTCAGTGATGGTCAAGCACGCTATATCTGGTGTACCAATATACATTCACCCGCGATATGTGGGTAGTGAGATGCCGATATTATGAGTGACGACAAGACAGCAACCACACAAGACGAACTATGGCCGGATGGTCATGGACCATTAAGGGTTGTGCCTGAGCCGCAAGATAAAGGGTTGCCGTTAATCGTGGACCTGGACGGGTTTGAGGGTCCGCTGGATTTGTTGCTGCAATTGGCGCGCGATCAAAAAGTCGACATTACAAAGATATCCATTCTGGCCCTTGCAGAACAGTATCTTGTATTCATAGAAGATGCCCGCAAGATGAAGCTGGAACTTGCGGCGGACTATCTTGTCATGGCGGCATGGCTTGCGTATCTCAAATCCCGCCTGTTGCTGCCCAAAGAAGCTGATGACGGCGATGAACCGCCGCCGGAAGAACTGGCTGCGAGACTGCAATTCCGGTTGCAGCGATTGCAGGCCATGCGAGACGCCGGGGCCAAACTGATGTCGAGTAATCGATTGGGGCGCGATGTGTTTGCCCGTGGCTGGCCGGAACCTGTTGTCATTGAAAAACAGGTTGAGTGGAGTGATACGCTGATTGACCTCTTGCAGGTTTATGCGAATCGTCAGCAGCGCAAGGCTGCTCACCACAGTTATGAGATCAAACGGATGCCGGTGTGGTCTCTGAAAGAAGCGCGCACTGCGCTGGAACGCATGTTGGGTACCATGGAGGACTGGGGTCGGTTCGACGCCTACTTGGTGAACTACATGGTCGAGCCGGAAAAGCGCGCATCGGTAATCGCGTCAGGATTTACTGCTTCACTGGAACTGGCGCGCGAAGGTGTGTTGGAAGTGCGGCAGGACAAGGCATTTGAGGCAATCTACTTGCGTAGAGCGCGCACGGGGTAGGAATTTCGACTGGGATTTTGGTCGGACAGGGACAAGAGGGTTTGTAAATTGGCGAAGCAAGCTGCGACAACCAGGAACGGCCAAGAGCCGCAAGATGAACTTGAGGAAGATGCAGCGTCTGCCGCAGAAGGCGCAGCGCCCACTCACGACATTCAACCGTGTGATGATAGCGATCTACCGGACTATCTGTTGCGCAAGGGTGATGCCATTTCCGGCGTGATGCCACAGTTGCAGCAGCGAAGGGTCGTCGAGGCCTTGCTGTTTGCCGCATCCGGGCCATTGTCTGAGGCTGAACTCGCAATCGCCTTGCCAAAAGACGCTGATGTGAGGGGCGTGCTCGAAGCCGTGCAGGAAACTTATCACCTGCGTGGCGTGAACTTGATGCAGATTGCCGGCAAGTGGGCTTTCAGAACAGCCGATGACCTCAGCTTCCTGTTGCGCAAGGAAGCAACCGAGCAAAAGAAACTGTCGCGTGCCGGTCTCGAGGTGTTGTCGATTATTGCCTATCATCAGCCGGTCACACGCGCTGAAATCGAAGACATCCGGGGAGTGGCAACGGCAAAAGGTACACTGGACATCCTGATGGAGATTGGCTGGGTCAAGATGCGTGGCCGCAGGCGGACGCCAGGCCGTCCGGTCACCTACGGAACAACACAGGAATTTCTCGAGCACTTCGGTTTGAACGAGATTCGCGATCTGCCTGGAATGGTTGAGTTGAAGGGCGCCGGCCTGCTGTCCGGCAATCTGCCACCTGACATGTTCATTCCGAGCCCAAATGACGATGACGCGCTGGGGCCGGACGAAGACCCGCTTGATTCTGCGGATTTCGAACCGGAACTCGAGATGCATCTGCCGGATGATGAAGAGACAAGCGACACTGCTTCGGAACCCGACGAGGTGTTGAATATGGATTTGCCCGAAGTTCTGGATGAAGAACGGTAGACCCTAACAACTCAAATGTTCAATGATGAAAACAGGACCGGAGCAAACCATCCTGCTGTAGACTCTAGATAGTTGCCTCACGTTGGTGTAATCACCGTGCGCAATGACTGAGGTACTTCACAGAACAACCAGAGGAAGGTGGGGCCCGCGCGGTACTGCCGCGGCTGCATTCGCGTCCAGTGTCACATTTGACGATGTATCGCTGGCTTACGGCGATAACCCAGCGGTGCGCCATGTTTCCTTTGAGTTGAAACAGGGCGAGATCGTGTGCCTGCTTGGACCTTCGGGTTGTGGAAAATCAACATTAATGCGGCTGGCGGCGGGCGTTGAACGCCCCGATTCCGGTCGCATTCTGCTCGACAATGCCGAAGTTGCCTCGGATACCAACTTTGTGCCACCGGAAAAACGTTCAGTAGGCCTGATGTTCCAGGATTATGCCCTGTTCCCCCATCTCACGGTAATGGGGAATGTGATCTTCGGGTTGAAGGGCGTGGATACGCAAAGCGCAACCAACGCGGCACGGTCGGCCTTGTTGCGGGTCGGTTTGGATCATCTGGAGAATTCCTACCCACATGAATTGTCCGGGGGTGAGCAGCAACGCGTCGCGCTGGCTCGTGCGATTGTGCCCCGGCCTGCGGTTCTGTTGATGGATGAACCGTTTACCGGACTGGATCAGCGTCTCAGGGAACATGTGCGACACGAAACGCTGGCTATTCTGAAAGAGACAAGGTCCAGCTCTATCCTTGTGACTCACGACCCTGAAGAGGCCATGGGCATGGCAGATCGTATCGTGCTGATGAGGGCTGGGCGTGTTGTGCAAATCGGTACCCCTGACGAACTGTACCACACACCGGCGGATGCCGAAGCAGCCCGGTTTTTCTCGGACGTCAATGAATTGCGGGTCCGAATCGTAGATGGGGCTGCAGATACGCCGCTGGGGCGTTTCGCAACCGAAGTTGGTGAGGAGGGCGGGCCGGCACTTGTGATGATACGACCGCAGGCTTTTATGCGCACTGCCAAAAACGCCGAGGGGGCTCTGGTTGCCCAGGTCATCGATCAAAGATTTCTCGGCGACAAGGTGGAGCTTTCACTGATGTTTGAGGGATTGAACGAGGAGGTGTTTGCCAGAGTGGCGACAACCGGATGTCCAAAACTGGGTGAGACTGCACATTTCTGTCTGGATCGTGATCATGTACTTGTGTTTGACAATCTGGGCAGCTGACACCATTTCACATATTAACTGCTCTTGGTTTGATGCCGCTATCTCGTGTTGCGGCACATAGGGCTTTCTGCAATAGTGCGCGCAATTTACGAGAGGTCCGGGTTGGACCTTTGTGTATAGGGAGATTTTATATGTCTATTGGACCATGGCAAATTATCATAATCGTTCTGCTTTTGGTCATCCTGTTTGGCCGCGGAAAAATTTCCGAGCTGATGGGTGACGTTGCCAAAGGCATCAAGAGTTTCAAAAAGGGCATCGCAGAAGAGGTTGATGACGCCAAGGACACGGTTGCCGATGCGGCCAAGACCATTGAACTTGAAGCTGAAGAGATGAAAGAAAAGGTCAAGGACAAAGCCGAGAGTTGATTGGTTCTGGTACGCCCGCAGATCGTCAATTGCTGGCGGCCTGTCTGGTTAGTCTTGGCGGGGTATTTCCCCATCGTTCGGGAACACGGGTTAGATGTTCGATTTTGGCATAGGCAGTACGGAGCTGATACTCCTTGCAGTTGTTGCGCTGATTGTCATTGGTCCGCGCGATCTGCCAAAGGTGTTGCGTACGGTCGGGCAGGTGATGACCAAGGTGCGTGCCATGGCGCGGGAATTCCAAGGACACATTGAAGACGCAGCCAAAGACAGCGGCCTGGACGACTTGAAAAAGGATATATCCAAGGCCACCAACTTTGATGTGAACGAAACACTGAGCGATGTTACTCGCGAACCGGGAAAGGTGTCGACGCCAGCTCCCAAGGAAGCAACTGAAACCACGGTCAAATCTGCCAAGAAGAAGACAGGGGTGAAGAAATCTGCGTCCGCGAAGAAGGCAGCTGCCGAGGGTAAATCTGCATGAGTGCGACTGAAGACGACATTGAAGCCTCCAGTGCACCGCTTATCGAACATCTGGCTGAACTGCGCGCACGGCTGATCCGTTCGGTTATCGGCTTTGCCGTGATGTTTGTTGTCTGCTTCTATTTTGCAGACAAGATTTTTGACTTCCTGCTCATTCCCTACCAGTGGGCAGTCGGCGAAAATCAGGAACTGAAACTGATTTTCACAGCACCGCAGGAGTTTTTCTTCACCCAATTGAAAATTGGCATGTTCGGGGGCTTGTTTCTGGCGTTTCCATTGATCGCCACGCAGATATACATGTTTGTGGCACCTGGCCTTTACAGGCATGAGCGAAACGCTTTCAAGCCGTATTTGTATGCAACGCCCGTGCTGTTTGTAGCTGGCGCGTCGCTTGTGTTCTTCATGGTCATGCCGATTGCCATGCGCTTCTTCATCAGTTTTCAGCAATCTGGTGAGGATGGGCGTGCGATCATCGAATTGCTTCCCAAGGTATCCGAGTATCTCAGCCTGACGATGACGCTTATTCTTGCCTTTGGCGTTTGCTTCCAGTTGCCTGTCATCCTTACCCTGCTAGGGCGTGTCGGCATCGTTTCGTCGCAAGGCCTGAAGGAAAAACGCAAATATGCTGTTGTCGGTGTATTCGCTCTTGCTGCCATACTGACGCCACCTGATCCGTTTTCGCAGCTGGGCTTGGGTTTGCCTCTGCTTTTGCTCTACGAGGCGTCTATCTGGACTGTTCGCATGGTGGAGAAAAAACGCGATGCTGCCGAGGCGGCCCGCGAGGCGGAAGATGCTTGATTCTGGGTGGCGGTGACGGCCCGTCTCATTGCAAATCACTGAAACAACAAATAAAATCAATAGCTTGCATAATCTTTGCGCGTCTTTTGCATTGTGTTAACCATGTATTGGCTAGTCTGTTTGCGAATTTGAAATCGTAAACTGAATTGGCAACCAACATGAAGAATTTCCTACTTTCGACAGCTTGTGCGGCGATGCTAGCTCTAGGGTGTTCTGCAGCTCAGGCGGCAGACTTTGAAGAACCTGTAATCCGCGGCAGCGTGTGGTATGTGAGTGTTTTTGGCGGGGCATCATTCCTCGACGATTTTGACATCACCTACTCCAATTCCGGCACTCCGGGCAGGTCGGAGACGCGGACAGATGCGGGGTTTATAGTTGGTGGCGCCATCGGGATGGAGCTCAGTTCGAGCGTCCGTGCTGAAGTCGAAGTGTCGTACTTCGATAACGATGTGAACAGATTGAATTACCCGCTCTTTCCGATTGCCTATTCGGCGTCAGGTTACGTCAATTCCATCAATGTCATGGGCAACTTCTGGTATGACATGGACATGGGCATGGGTATTGTTCCGTATGTTGGAGGCGGTGCCGGTGTCGGATTTGTCGATGCCAGGGCGGCTTGGCCAAACATAGACAACTATAATGAGCATATTGGTTCCAATACCGGGTTTGCGTTTCAAGTGGGCGGTGGGTTAAGGTTCGAGCTGACGGATATGATTGGTGCTGACGTGGGATACCGCTACCGAGGGCTTCTGAACGTTCATTTACCTTCAGACGATCCAGATCAGATCAATCAAAGTACAGATATCTATGGTCATTTCGTACAAGCGGGTATCACCGTAAACATGAATGGATGGTAGATAGTTCCTACAGCGACTTCCGGGGCCGGAGCCATGTGCTTCGGCCTTTTACTTTGCCGGCCGAATCTGTAAACTCAACGGATGCGAGCACGCCAGATTTTGCCCCCTACCAAACGTCATTCCGAGAATAACCAACGGCATGCACAACTCTTGCAACAAGGCAGCGCGTTGCAACGCCAAGGCAAGGTCAAAGAGGCCGAATATTGCTATCAGCTTGTGTTGCGCGACGACCCCAGGCATCCGGACGCGCTCAACCTGCTTGCCACGTTAGCTGCAGAGGCAGGTCAGTTTCTGACGGCGATCGAGTTATTCCAAAAACTTGTTAAGATTGCACCGAAGAACCTGGTTTACCGCAACAACCTGGCGAACTGTTACATTCGCAACAGCCGGCCGGAGCAAGCTTTGCCGCAGCTGAGAAGAGTGCTTGCCAGCAATCCAAGAATGACAGAGGCGCTGTACAATCTGGCCCGCGCCTACAGGGCGATGGGCAAGGGTGAGGAAGCTGAGCAGACGTATCGCCGGATGCTGTCATTTGAAGCAAAATCAACACTGGCGAGAATTGGGCTGGGAGAAGTCCTGACAGATCTTGGCCGAATGGAAGAAGCGACCGATACGTTCCGGGCGGTAATCACTGACGTGCCAGATTCAGTCGACGCGTATTCCGGCTTGGTGGCTGCCCGTAAATTTACCAGTGATGATCGGGATATTGAGGGATTATTGAAACTGCTGGAACACGGTGCCGGTGATATCCATGAACAGACCGCGCTGCATCATGCCGCGGGGAAAATATACAATGATGTGGGCCTGTATGATGAGGCCTTCGGGCACTTTGCCAAAGCCAAGCAAATCATCAGCCGACAGTTTGACATTGCCAGTTATCAAGCATTTGTCGAGAAAACCTGCCGGCTTTATACTGTGCCTTTCTTCCTCGAGAGAGCCCAATATGGCAACAGTTCCGAGCGGCCTGTATTTATTGTTGGTATGCCGCGGTCCGGCACGACCCTCACAGAGCAGATCCTGGCGAGCCACTCACTTGTTGCCGGTGCCGGTGAGTTGGTTGATCTGCAGCGGATAGAACGCCGCATAACCGAAACAAAACGCGAAACCGATTCCTATTTCAAAATGATCGCCGGCCTCACGAAAGACCAGTCGCTTCAGCATGCAGGCGCATACCTGGATACCCTCAAACGCCACTCTCGCGTCGCTGTGCGCGTCGTGGATAAGATGCCGCACAATTTTGAGCTATTGGGGTTGATCGCACTGCTGTTTCCCAATGCCCGAATAATACATTGCCGACGCAACCCCATAGACACCTGCATATCGTGTTTTACGCATAATTTTTCAGAGGCACACGGGTATAATTCGGACCTGTCAAACCTCGGGCTGTATTATCGAGAGTATGCCAAGCTGATGTCGCATTGGACTAAGGTTGCGCCGTTGCAGATCTTCGATTTGAAATATGAGCAGATGGTGGCGGATCAGGAGGCCACAACCCGCCGATTGATTGATTTTCTGGGGTTGGAGTGGGAGGAGTCCTGTGCCAATTTTCATCTCACGGAGCGTGCCGTCAGCACGCCGAGCCGCTGGCAAGTGCGTCAACCGATCTATAAATCATCTGTGCAACGCTGGCGAAGGTTCGAGCCGCATCTCGGGCCTTTGAAGCAAACACTCGGAGATCTTTTTCAGCCGGAGTAAGGGGTGGAACTGTGAAACCGATTTTCAGGCGCTGTCTGCGGGAAAAAAGCCCGCGCCGATATCCCAGTAGAGCCCTGCCATAACCTCCAGTGCAGACAGGCACACCGACATCAGCACATGTTCATCCGGTGCATGCTGACAGCACGATGCATAGGAGTGCGGAATCCAGATGGCCGGCAGCCCCAGATCGTCTGTAAATATGTCATTGCAGATGGACCCTCCCATCGACGGGACAACGGCAGGTCTTGAGCTGGTCGTGCGCAGCAGGGAATTGCGCACGAACATGGCCCAGGGGTGGTCCGGTTCCGTTCGGGTTGCCTTGAACTCGCCGTTATTGCAGGCGGGCGGTGGCGTCACTTTCACCATATCAAGACCGGCCTTGTCGAGATGGGCCTGCAGGATCGGAATGACGTTTTCGAAATCAGTGCCGGCGACGAAGCGGAGTTGACAGTTGGCTGTGGCGCTGGGCGGAATGGCATTGACCGGACGGCCGGGAGTGCCTGTGGAATAGGCGAGCACATTGAACACATTTGCGGCATAGACCCGTTGCGGTGGCGTGAGACCAGGTTCGCCCCACCATCTGTCTATCTCCGGGCCTTCCTGACCGCCGTCGACCTCAATGTCGTGGAGCACTTCGCGTACCGCGTCTGTCATGGCTGGCGGTTGCAGACCCTCAACCAGCAGTTCACCTGTTGGACCGACTATGGTTGCTATGGCGTGGGCAAGGATTGTTCCCGGGTTGGCCAGTAGACCGCCCCAGTTTCCCGAGTGATGGCCACCGGCTCGCAAATCGCAGACAAGGTCAAGGTTCACTGCCCCTCGACATCCGAGCGCAACAGTCGGGCGTTCTGGTGTAACACGAGGACCGTCAGATGCGATGAAAACATCAGCGGCAAAGTCCGGCTTGTCAGCCCTGATGATTTCCTTCAATCCCTTCGAACCGGCTTCTTCGCCCATTTCGATGAGAAATTTCGCGTTGAAGCCGAGGGCGCCACGCTCCTGCACGACGGCCCGCATCGCAGCCATGTTGATCGTATGTTGCGCCTTGTTGTCAGCTGTGCCACGGCCGTACAGGCGGTCTCCATCGCGCCCGGTAATCCAGGGTCCTTTGCCCATGGTCCATTGATCGTCGAGACCACGGATAACATCGCCGTGTCCGTAACCTAGAACAGTTGGCAGAGTTGGGCTTTCAATCCGGGTTGCAAGGATTGCCGGGGCTTGTCCGGGCAGGGGATTATCATATCGTTTGATCGTGAACCCCATCGCCGCAAAAGCGGGTGCCATTTCTTCATCGAGATACCTGTGAAGATGTTTCAGACTGCCGGGGAGTTTTTGACTCTCGGTGCGATGGGCAACACGGTTGGCGAGCTCGACTTCAAACTCGCCAGCCTCTAGATAATTTCTTACACGGCTGATTGCGCCGGCCCGGCTGCCTGTTTCACTCATGTTTCCCGCTTTTGGTTGTATTTATTGTTTCTTGGACGTGAATGTCCAGAATGACCCGTGCCCGGGTTTGTATTGTGAGTATGGATCCGTTGTGCAAGGAGCCATGGATTCGTTCATTCTACAAGGACGCGGTTGCCTGGTGTCAGGTCGAAGTGGTTCGCATAGCGTGTCAACCCGAGTGCAGATGGCGTGTTCGGACACGGCTAATTCTGCGCACCTGTAAGATAGTGCTGGCGTTCGGCAAGATGAAGTTTGTAACCTTCAGTATATCTGGCAACAAAGATCTGCCCCGGCAGGAAAAATCGGTTATAAGCAACAGATTCGGAATGATTTGGAGCACTTTGACGAATGACACCTTTTGCAATCGCCGGCATTCAGATGCATGTGGCAGCCTTGCACTCCAACGTCGAGGCCATGCGGCATCGTCTGGAAATCGCGATGGCGCGGTTTCCCTGGACACAAATGGTCTTGTTCAGCGAACTCGCCCAGCATGGTCCGCTTCACCGTTTCGCACAACCTTACGACAATCAGGCCATCAAGCAGTTTTGCGATGATGCGCGCAGGCACAAAATCTGGCTGATTCCGGGTTCGTTCTTCGAAAAGGCAGCTGACGGCAAGGTTTACAACACAGCAGTGGTCATCAATCCGAACGGCGACATCGTATCGTCTTACCGCAAAATGTTTCCATTCAGACCCTACGAGGTAGATGTCGAAGCCGGCTCTGAGTTTTGTGTATTTGATGTGCCGGATGTAGGTCGTTTCGGGCTGTCAATCTGTTACGATATCTGGTTTCCGGAAACCACCCGCCAGCTTACCAGTATGGGTGCGGAAGTTCTCTTGCATCCGGTGCTGACGGGCACAACCGACAGGGATGCGGAGCTGGCAATTGCAAGAGCCACTGCAGCGCAGTTCCAGTGTTATGTGGTTGATGTCAATGGCCTGGGGGCCGGCGGGGTCGGCAGATCGTGCGTTATCGATCCTTCAGCAACCGTCATGTACCAGGCAGCCGGTCAGGAAGAATTGTTCCCGATCGAGATCGATCTTGACCACGTGCGCAGACAACGCGAGACTGGTATGCGGGGTCTCGGCCAGGTGCTGAAGAGTTTCCGTGATAGACCGACTGATTTTCCGGTCTATGACCGCTCATCCGGCACTGATGTCTACCTTGACACGCTGGGCCCGCTGGAAATGCCAACAAAAGGGTCTTCAGCGGGACTGCCGCAATCTCCCCGATCGACCGGGGAAGTTGCCAACCTTAACATTGAGAAACCGGAACCGGACAGTATTGCCGATATCCGGTCAAAACTGGCGAGCGTCTGATAGTAATTTAACCGTTTTGGTTGCCGACAATGGCACATTGACAGGATTGCTGATTTACTCGCCCCAATAACCGCCGGGGAGTTTCGGTCACATGCAATCAATGAGTGAATATTATAGTGCCATCCAGCTTCGATCTGATCGCTGGAGTGCATTGCAGGAAGTCACCAAAAAGCTGGCCGCGGCTGCACAGGTCAAATCATCGGCCAAATTGCACAAGAATGCTGAACAATTGCTGGACGCCCTGGGACCACTGGAGTCTTACTGGGCTTTTCCCGGTATTACGGCATTCGATCACTTGCGTCGCCAGTGCGATCACAAAAACTATGACGATTTGGCATTTTCAGTCAGCCGGATCATGCGCGCACTGACGTCAGGCGCGTATCGCAGGCGTTCCATCCCTCTGGATCGCGACGACATAGACACCGAAGAACTTGAAGACGAAGCTCTCTTGTCTCCGGAAGCTCGCGCACTGACGAAACCCTACTTCGAAGTGTTGTTTGTGGACAGTGTCAGCGAACAACAGGAACGCTGGCTGCGCTCCTCGGTACACCGTATGCGCCGGGGCGAGGACGACTTTGTTTACGAACCCGTGATCGTACCAAGCCTTGAAGATGCCCTGATTGCCATCCTGTTCAATCACAACATACAGGCTGTGGTGGTCCGTCCCGGCGTAACTTTGAAATCAAATAATGAACTGTCAATCCTGCAACAGTTTCTCGCCCGGATCGGTGATGATGAGGATGTCGATGGTTTGCGGCCTGAAAATTACGGTCCGGAACTGTGTCGCCTGATCGCAAAGGTCAGACCCGAGCTGGATGCCTATCTGGTTACTGATCGTTCAGTGGAGTCGATCGCTGGTCTCGACCTTGGGCTGTGCCGTCGGGTGTTCTACAATCAGGAAGATTTTCTGGAGTTGCATCTCAATATTCTTCGTGGCGTACAAGCCCGGTTCAAGACGCCGTTTTTTACCGCACTGGTAGAGTACTCTCGCCAGCCGACCGGCGTGTTCCATGCAATGCCGATCAGTCGCGGCAAATCTATATCCCGGTCTCACTGGATACAGGACATGGGCGCGTTTTACGGCCCCAACATATTTCTTGCTGAAACCTCAGCAACTTCAGGCGGGCTCGACAGCCTGCTGGAACCACATGGCCCCATCAAGGAGGCGCAGGAACTTGCAGCCCGTGCCTTTGGAGCCAAGCACACGTTTTTTGCCACAAACGGAACATCGACCTGCAACAAGATAGTCGTGCAGGGACTGGTGAGACCCGGTGACATCGTGCTGATTGACCGCGACTGCCACAAATCCCACCATTACGGTATGGTGTTGGCAGGCGCCCAGGTGGTCTATCTCGACAGTTACCCGCTGAATGAATATTCGATGTATGGCGCAGTACCATTGCGCGAGATTAAACACCAGTTGTTGAAACTCAAGGCAGCCGGCAAACTAGATCGCGTCCGCATGCTGTTGTTGACCAACTGCACATTCGACGGTGTGGTCTACAACGTTGAACGGGTCATGGAGGAATGCCTGGCCATCAAGCCTGATCTGGTTTTCTTGTGGGATGAAGCCTGGTTTGCATTTGCCCGGTTCGGTCCCACATACCGTCAACGCACCGGCATGAACGCAGCAAACGTACTGCGCGAACGCCTGAAGTCGCCTGAACATGAAGCTGCCTTTGAGGCACAACGGTCAGAACTTGAAGGTGCGGATGACGAGAAACTGCTTGCCACCAGGCTGATACCGCCGCCGACCGCGCGCATCAGGGTGTATTCCACACAGTCGACCCACAAAACCCTGACTTCATTAAGACAGGGATCCATGATCCATGTGCATGATCAGGATTTTAAGGGTGAGGTCGAACAGGCATTCCATGAAGCCTACATGACACATACCTCGACGTCGCCAAACTACCAGATCATTGCCAGCCTGGATGTGGGCAGACGGCAGGTGGAGCTCGAAGGGTTTGAATTCGTGCAGCGCCAGGTCGAGGCGGCCATGTCGATGCGTCGTGCGATTGCAACCCATCCCCAGCTGAAGAAATATTTCAAACTGCTCACCTCCGGAGACATGATCCCCGAAGAACATAGGGAAAGCGGTATAAAATCCTATTACGATCCCGATCAGGGCTGGAACGACATCTGGGAGTGCTGGGCCAAGGATGAATTCGTACTGGATGCCTCCCGAGTAACCATTGCTGTGGGTGGGACCGGTTGGGACGGAGACACCTTCAAAACCCAGATTTTGATGGACAAATATGGCATCCAGATCAACAAGACATCGCGAAATACGGTCCTGTTCATGACTAATATAGGCACGACCAGGTCATCGGTCGCGTATTTGATTGAGGTTTTGGTGCAGATCGCCCAGGAACTTGACGAACTGCTTGACGATGCGTCCAAGATGGAGCGTCTCAGTTTTGACAGGCGGGTCAAGAACCTGATGGAGGATTTGCCGCCACTACCGGATTTCAGCCGGTTCCACGATGCGTTTCGGGCCGATCAGGACACACCGGAAGGCGATATGCGTTCAGCGTTTTTCCTTAGTTACGATGAAAACAACTGCGACTATCTGGATTTGCATGATGACGGTCTGGCAACCGCGGGAACCGACATTGTCTCGGCCTCGTTTATCATACCCTATCCTCCCGGGTTTCCAATTCTTGTCCCCGGTCAGGTGATTTCAAGGGAGATATTGGCCTTTATGCGCGCGCTCGACGTCAATGAAATTCATGGCTACCGGCCCGATCTGGGCTTGCGCGTGTTTAC
>CAJICM010000144.1_pt1 | contig 16707 bp, 16 predicted proteins | sample 9199691 | NCBI WGS metagenome assembly CAJICM01 (sample SAMEA7708338, study PRJEB35096) | sediment metagenome | biome: marine neritic benthic zone biome [ENVO:01000025]; feature: sediment [ENVO:00002007]; material: shallow marine sediment [ENVO:03000034] sea grass bed [ENVO_01000059] ...
ATGGAGGCGACCTCGTCATACCATGACAGCGAGTTGCCAAGCTTGCGATACACCACCGCAACGATGACCAGCGTGGTCAGCGTCACCATCAGGGTGATCAGGATCCATTCGAGAGTGCGGCCAAGCCCGCGGCTGAAAACGCCGGTCATGCCAGTTGCCCCTGGTTTCGGGAAATGTTCAGTCTCAAAGTGTAGGGGCTGGTATAATCCGCCGCCACAAATAGCTTAAGGGGATGGGCGAACCATCCCCTGAGCCGTGTTTGGTTGCTTAAGACCCGGCAGCCACCGCCTGGACCTTCTCGATCAGCTCTTTGCCGCCATCGACCGAGGTCGAAAACTCGTCATAGATCGGCTTCGACGCTGCGATAAAGGCGTCCTTGTCGGCTGTATTGACCGTGATACCGCCCTTCTTGAGGTTGTCCAACAACTCGGTCTCCAGATTGGCGGCTGTGTCATAGACAAAGCCTTGCGTATCGGCTGCCACATCCATCAGGGTCTTCTGGACATCAGCCGGCAGTTTGCCGAAGTGCTTGTCGGACACCAGCACATAGGCAGGTGTGTAGACGTGGCCGGTGATCGACAGGTATTTCTGTACTTCCTGGAACTTGGCCGACCAGATTTGTGCGTAGGGGTTTTCCTGGCCGTCTATCACGCCGGTCTTGAGCGCGGTGAACACATCCGAAAACGCCATCGGGGTCGGGTTGGCGCCATACAGCTTGAACATCTTCACCCGCCATGAGCCCTTTGGCGTGCGCAGCTTGATGCCGGCCAGGTCTCCAGGCTGGTCGATCGGCTTGGTGTTGTTGGTGATGTGGCGGAAGCCGTTTTCGAAATAGGTCAGGATGCGATAACCCTTGGCGTTTGCCGCTGCCTGGAAGGTGTCGCCCATCGACGCCTGGACCCGCTTCATGTGATCGCGGTCCTTGATGATATACGGCATTTCGAACACGCCGAATGTGTCGGATACCGAAGACATCACTGATGACGGCAGCGAGAAGGTGATCTGGCCGAGCTTCAGTTTCTGCAGCAGTTCCTTGTCCTTGCCGAGCTGTGAAGAGCCGAAGACCTGGACTTCCGCCTTGTCGCCGAGCGCCGCATTGGCGCGCTTGGCAAATTCGTCAACCGAGGCAGCAAACAGCGATCCCGGCTTGCCCACATGGCCAAACTTCAGGATCAGTTTCTCTGCGCTCGCTGCGGACGCCATTGCGGCCAGCGCGGTGGAAAAGGCCAGAACCTTGATAATGCTTTTCATTTTTCAGTTTCCTCCCAAAAGGAATTACAGCAGTGATTTTGTTTACTCAGCCGCAACAGAACTGCTTTCCTCTGTTGCGGCAGTCTTCAGATACTCCATAGCGCGTTGCGCGCCGCCGGTCTGGTGCGGAACGCCGGCCACGCCAAGCCCCATTTCAACACCTGACAGGGTGCCCATCAACATAAGATCGTTAAAATCGCCGAGATGGCCGATGCGGAACACCTTGCCGGCCAGCCGTGACAGGCCGTTGCCGAGCGACATGTTGAAATGTTTGAGCGTCGTGGCGCGGAATTCATCGGCATTGTGACCGTCCGGCAGCATGACTGCGGTCAGCGCGTGCGAATAGTCTTTCGGTTCATTGCACAATACCTCCAGGCCCCACGCCTGTACCGCGCGTCGCGTTGCCTCGGAATGGCGCTTGTGACGGGCAAACACGTTGTCGAGGCCTTCCTCGTGCAGCATGTCGATGGCTTCCGCCAGCCCGTACAACAGGTTGGTTGCAGGCGTGTATGGGAAATAACCGGTCTTGTTGGGCCCGGCCATTTCATCCCAAGCCCAGTAGGATTTTTGCAGTGTCGAGGACTTTGCAGCAGCCAACGCCTTGTCACTGACCGCGTTGAAACTCAGGCCCGGTGGCAGCATCAGGCCTTTCTGTGAACCTGCCACGGTGACGTCAACGCCCCATTCGTCATGGCGAAAGTCAATCGACGCCAGCGAGGAAATGGTATCGGCCATCAGCAGGGCAGGGTGGCCGGCTGCATCCATGGCGGCACGGACTTCACCGATGCGCGAGGTGGCACCGGTCGAGGTTTCGTTGTGCACCACACACACCGCCTTGATGTCGTGGCCGGTGTCTGCGTCCAGTGCCTCGCCGATGGCATCCGGCACCGCTCCGCGGCGCCAGTCGGTCTCGATCAGCACCGGTTGAAGGCCCAGCCGGTTGGCAAGCCGGCACCAAAGTGAGGCGAAATGACCGGTCTCGACCATCAGCACCTTGTCGCCCGGTGACAGCGTGTTGACCAGCGCTGCCTCCCACGCACCGGTGCCCGATGCCGGGTAGATAACCACGGTCTTCTCAGTCTTGAAGATCGACTTCATACCGTCCAGGCATTTCAGGCCAATCTCGGCGAAGCCCGGCCCGCGATGGTCCATCGTGGGATAATCCATGGCGCGCAATATCCGGTCCGGCACGTTGGTAGGGCCGGGAATTTGCAGAAAATGGCGGCCTGGAGCGTGCATGAGGTAAGGTCCTTTGAAATTCCCGACGGTGAAATCTGCCTGACCCTTCGGCCTTGCTACCTTGAACAGAATACGTATATTTAATTTTGCATTCAAAATTATGTCAAGGCTTAATCGGTGACCACACTGGTATTATCTTCGTTCACAAGGCGTCTGCGCGACAGCGTTGAAGGCGAAGTGATGGATGATGTGTTCTCCCGCGGGCGCTACGCAACCGATGCCTCGATCTACCAGATCATGCCGCGGGCCGTAGTTGTGCCGCGATCATCTGAAGATGTGAAAAATGTCATAGCACTGGCCCGCGAAGAGGGCATCCCGGTATTGCCGCGCGGTGGCGGTACCTCGCAATGCGGCCAGACGGTGAACGAGGCAATAGTCATCGATTCATCCAAGCATCTGAACAAGCTGGTTGAGCTGAATATTGATCAGCGCACCTGCGTCGTGGAACCGGGCATGGTGCTGGACGAGCTGAACCGCCAGCTCAAACCACACGGGCTCTGGTACCCGATAGACGTGTCAACTGCGTCCCGGGCTACCATCGGCGGCATGGCCGGCAACAATTCCTGCGGCGGCCGTTCGCTGCGTTACGGCATGATGCGTGACAATGTGCTGGCCATAGATACCTTCCTGGCAGACGGATCCGAGGCCCGATTTGCCGAGGCTGGTTGTGCCGGCGAACCGGATTTTACGGCTGATCTGCTGGCACTGGGATCACGCGAGAAGGACGAGATCGCCAGCAGGTTCCCGAATCTCATGCGCCGTGTGGGCGGTTACAACATTGACGCGCTGGTGCCCAATGGCTCACCGCCCAACCTGTCGTCGTTGCTGGTAGGCTCGGAAGGAACCCTGGCCTGGTCTGACAGGATCACGCTCAAACTGTCGCCATTGCCGGCGCGCAAGGCCATGGGTGTTTGTCACTTCGCAACCTTTCATGCCGCAATGGACGCAGCCCAGCATCTGGTCAGGCTCGAGCCGGTCGCGGTTGAACTGGTCGACCGCACCATGATCGAGCTGGCACGCGACATCGACATGTTCCGGCCTACGATCGAAAAGGTGGTCAGGGGAGAACCGGACGCGCTGTTGCTGGTGGATTTCGCCGAGGACGACTGGGGCGAGAACCTACGCCGCCTGAAGCAGTTGCACCAGGTGATGGGAGATCTGGGCTTTGATTTTTCACACACAGGCAACAGGTTCGGCGGTGTGGTGGAGGTCAACGAGCCGGGCCTGCAGGGTGATCTGGCCGAGGTGCGCAAGTCCGGCCTCAACATCATGATGTCCATGAAGCAGGACGGAAAACCCGTCTCCTTTGTGGAAGACTGCGCGGTGGAACTCAAAGACCTTGCCGCCTACACCGCCGGTCTGACCGAGATTTTCAGCCGTCACGGCACCAGGGGGACCTGGTATGCCCATGCCTCTGTCGGCTGCCTGCACGTGCGACCGGTTCTTAACATGCGCCTTGAGCACGACGTCAGGACCATGCGCACTATTGCCGAGGAAGCCTTTGACCTGGTGCGCAAGTACAAGGGCTCGCATTCCGGCGAACATGGCGACGGCATCGTGCGCTCCGAGTTCAATGAGGCGATGTTCGGTCCGCGCATGACGGCGAGTTTCCGGCAGGTGAAAAACACATTTGATCCTGATGGTGTGTTCAACCCCGGCAAGATTGTCGACGCCCCGAAAATGGATGACCGCTCCCTGTTCCGCTTTAAGCCCGGCTACGCCGTGCCGGAGATGAAAACCGGGCTCGACTGGTCGCAGTGGCCGGGCGCCGGCGGCGGCTTTCAGGGCGCCATCGAGATGTGCAACAACAATGGCGCCTGCCGCAAGCTGGCAGGCGGCGCCATGTGCCCGTCCTACCGGGTAACCCGTGATGAGGCACACCTGACACGCGGGCGGGCCAACTCCCTGCGGCTTGCCATCTCCGGGCAGTTGGGCGCAGATGCTCTGACCGGCGACGCCATGGCGGACACCATGAAATTGTGTGTCGGCTGCAAGGCCTGCAAACGTGAATGCCCGACCGGTGTCGACATGGCGGCCATGAAGATCGAGGTGGCCGCAGCCCGTGTGGCAAAGGCCGGATTGTCGATGCGTGACCGGCTGGTGGCCCATATGCCGCGCTATGCTCCTTATCTCGCGCGTTTTCCCTTGCTGGCAAATGCCCGCGACAAGGTTCCGGGACTGGCCGGGTTGAGCGACGCAATCCTTGGCCTGTCGAAGCAGCGCTCGTTACCGAAGTGGCGGTCCGATACTTACCGTCATGGCTCCAATCGGGATCCGGCAGGCGGGCCCCCGGTCATCCTGTTCGGTGATACGTTCAATACCTATTTTGACTGTGAAAACCTTGCTGCAGCTCGCAAGGTACTGGCCGCTGGCGGGTTCAAAGTGGTCTCGCCATTGCCTGCAGGATCATCGCGGCCGCCATGCTGCGGCAGGACCTATCTGGCAGCAGGGCTGGTGGATGAAGCGCGCTCGGAGGCCCGGCGCCTGATTGCCGCCTATCTGCCACTGGTGCGCCAGGGTGCAAAAATTGTCGGTCTGGAACCGTCCTGCCTGCTGACGCTGCGTGACGAGCTGGTTGCCCTGAAACTGGGTGCCGAGGCCGACGAAATAGCCTCCGCGGCGTTGATGTTTGAAGAATTCGTGGTCGCCCACGCCGACAGGTTCGGTTTTGCGGCGCTGGATCGTGACGTGCTGCTGCATGGTCATTGCCATCAAAAGGCACATGATGTCATGGGTAGCGTAACACAGGCATTGCAACTGGTGCCGGGCCTACAGGTCGCGGCTGTTGAAAGCTCATGCTGTGGCATGGCCGGTGCCTTCGGTTATCAGGCAGAGACCCATTCGGTATCGATGGCCATGGGTGAATTGTCACTGTTGCCGTCGGTGCGCGCGGCAGAATCGGATACACTGATTGTGGCGGACGGCACCTCATGCCGTCACCAGATTGCAGACGGCGCCCACCGCGACGCCCTGCATGTTGCCCGCGTACTGGAGATGGCCATTGCAGACAACAGGGAAGGAACGGGCGCATGAACATATCAATGGATGAAGCCATTGTCCGCCGTTCCCTGCATGACGAGCTGGTTGAACGCCTGCAGCGCCTGATCATTGAAGGCGAGCTGACACCTGGCGAAAAAGTGCCGGAAAAGGAACTGTGTGAACGCTATAATGTGTCGCGAACACCGATGCGCGAGGCACTGAAGGTGCTGGCGTCGGAAGGCCTGGTCACTTTGACACCCAACCGCGGCGCGTCCGTTACAGCGGTCACGGTTGAAGACCTTGAAGAGGTGTTTCCGGTGATGGGTGCGCTGGAAGCTCTGTCCGGCGAACTGGCGTGTGAGAAAATCACTGATGCGGAAATAGCTGCAATCGGCAAGTCGCACCGCGACATGATTGCGCATTACAAGGCGCAGCGCCTGCCGGAATACTTTGCTGCCAACGAGGCCATTCATACTGCTATCTTAATGGCGGCCCGCAATGATACCCTGGCCGCCCAGCATCGCATGTTGTCCGCGCGCGTGCGCCGTGCGCGCTATCTCGCCAACATGACACGCGAGCGTTGGGACAAGGCGGTGGCTGAACACGAGGAGATACTGGCTGCCCTTGGGGCTCGAAACGGGCGTCAGCTGGGGATTATCCTGAAACAGCATTTGCGCAACAAGCTGGAAACCGTATCGGAGTGGTTGCGCCGCAGCGATCATAGTTAACTTGGCAATCGGAAGTAATAGCTCAGTATACTGCTGCAAATGCGCCCTACAAACTCCGACAGGCAATACAACAGGCTGATATAGTCCACCATGCCGCATTTTTTCCAAATGTTGGGTGTATGATTGCTTGCCTGTTTACCAAGATACACGATGTGTTTTGACGTAAAAGTAAACAAAGTATTAAGATGACCATACCGAATTGAGTTAGTGAGGTTGTTATGGGTATCAGTAAGCTGGGTAAGTCGGCCTATTCGCACGTCGCCATGTGGTATGATGAGAAAGATGCATCAATTCACCTGTCCATGCCGGATGTGAAGGGTTTTCATACTACTGTGACCAGTTGGCAGCATCCTGAATTGTATGAAAAGCTGTCAGACTGCCTGCAACTGATCGGCGAGCAGCCGAAAAACAGCTTGAGCGTAGTCGACAATCATTCGCAACCCGCCTGATCGTTAAACGAGGGGCAAACCGCTCGAAAACCTGAACACCCCGCATACGGCGCGCAGGCGGTGACAATCGCGCCGCGCCCGCGGCAAGTCAGCATTCATCAAGCTGCGTCGAAATCCAGCACCAGTTTTTCCGTCTCAGGCCGCGCCTGGCAAGCAAGAATATAACCGGCATCTAGTTCCCATGGCTGCAGCGACCAGTTCTCATCCATGGTGGCTGATCCCTTCACCACCTTGCAACGGCAGGTGCAACACATGCCGCCGGCACAGGAATGGGGGATTTCAAAACCTGCAGCCTTGGCTGCACCCAGCACCGTCTCTTCTGACGGATCGACTCGCAGCTTGCGGCGGGCTCCGTCCAGAATGATCTCGACTTCTGATCCGGTAAGGTCAGGCTTCACGGGTGCATGTTCACCGCCCGGCTTGCCGTAGGGAGTTGGTGTGAACACCTCGAACTTGATCCTGTCAAAGGCAACACCCAGATCAGTGAGCGTCGAGCGCAGGGCCTTGACCATCGGCACAGGTCCACACAGATAGACCGCATCACAGTTTGCCGGATCGATCAGGCCGCGCTTCTTCATCTCATTGAGTTTTTCAGCATCGATCCTGCCCGACAGGATTTCGGCATCCTGGCCTTCTTCTGAAATCACGTGCAGCAGGGAAAACCTCGCGAGATAGGTATCTTTCAGCGCGTCAAGTTCGTCACGAAACATCACGCTGTCAAAATTCCGGTTGGCGTAAACCAGGGTAACCGTGCTGTCCGGCTCATCGCGCAGTACAGTCTTGACGATGGACAGCACCGGCGTGACACCGGAGCCGGCAGCTATCAGCAGATAGTCGTGCTTGCCGTCGGTCTCGACAACAAAGCGACCATTCGGTGCCGCCACTTCAATTTTGTCGCCGGCCTTCAGGTCTTGTGCAAAGCTTGAAAACACCCCGCCCTGGAGATGTTTCACGCCAATTTCGAGGCCTTCACCGGGGCTGCAGCAGATCGAGTAGGAACGCCGCACTTCTTCGCCATCTAGATTGGCGCGCACCGTAAGATACTGGCCCGGCTTGAACGCAAACTCTGACTTGAGCGCATCCGGCAAATCGAACCGGATTGCTTTCGCCCTGGTAGTCTGCTGGCTCACGCCGGATACTGTCAGCTCGTGAAATTGGTCCTGGGCCATTGCCTGATCCTCAAATGCACTTGAAGTAGTCGAACGGCTCCGCGCAGGTCTTGCAGGTGTAGTGGGCCTTGCAGGCTGTTGAGCCAAATTCGGATACTTTCTGTGTGTCGGAACTGCCGCAACGCGGACAGTTGATAACGGTTTCGCCGAACAGCGCCAGTTTGGAACTGCTGCCGTCGACCGGTGGGGCAATGCCGTACTTGCGCAGTTTTTCGCGGCCTTCCGGCGTGATCCAGTCTGTGGTCCAGGCAGGCGACAAGACGCGTTCGATGCGGGCTTCAAATCCGGCATCCCGCAGCGCGGCCTCGATCGCGAGTTCGATAGCCAGCACCGCAGGGCACCCGGAGTAGGTTGGCGTCACATAGGCTACGGCCACACCGTCTTCGATGCTGACATTGCGCAGAATGCCAAGATCCGCCACCGTGACACACGGTACTTCCGGATCCGGTACAGCTGCCGCCGCAGCCCATGCAGCCGCGACATCCAGCTTCTGGTTGGTGGCAGGCTTGTTCATGATGCTCACCATTGCAGATTGGGGTAAGTGCGTTGCATATATTGCAACTCCGCCAGTATGTGCCCCATTTCCTCACTGTGTTCACCCATGCGTCCGCCGGTTTGCGGGTGGGCGACCTCGGGCATTTCAAGCCGGCCCTGTGCAAATACGTCCGCAATGGTCGAGATCCATACTGGCCGTATTGTTTCCACGTCAGGAAGCACGCCGTCAGCAGCGCACGCGTTCATGGCTGGAGAGCCCTGAAACAGCTCATCGGTATAGTGGTGCAGGCAAGCAATGGCATTTCTCATGCGCGCAGCACTTTCATCGGTGCCGTCGCCCAGCCGCACGACCCATTCAGCGGAGTGGCGAAGATGATAGGCCATTTCCTTTTCTGCCTTGCCGGCGATGCCACGCAGGGTTTCGTCATTTGAGTTGGCTGCAACGTGTTGCCAGAAGGGGTGCATGAAGGCGGCAAAATACAGCTGCCGCAGTATGGATTGGCCAAAATCGCCGTTGGGCCGTTCAACCAGCAGGCAGTTCTGGTACTGGCGCTCGACGCGCAGGAAGGCCAGATCGTCCTCGCTGCGGCCGGCATCTTCAATTTCTGCCGCGTATGCATAAAGCGTACGTGACTGGCCCAGCAGGTCCAGCGCCATGTTGGCCAGTCCCAGATCCTCTTCCAGTGCAGGCGCATGGCCGCACCATTCGCTGACCCTGTGGCCGAGAATCAGGTGGTCGTCTGCAAGTTGCAGCACGGCCTCAAACAGATGCGAGTGGACTATAGCAACCCCGCTCATCACATGTTCCCCACTTCATCAGGTATGTCGTAAAAAGTCGGGTGGCGATAAACCTTGTCATCTGCGGGATCAAACATCTCCTTGCCGGAGGAAGGGTCGGAGGCTGAAATCTGCGAAGACGGCACCACCCAGATGGAATTGCCTTCACCGCGTCTGGTATAGACGTCGCGTGCCGACTGGATGGCCAGGCTGGCGTCAGCCGCGTGTAGCGAGCCGACATGTTTGTGGTGCAGGCCGTTTCGCGGCCGGATGAATACTTCCCAGAGCGGGGTCATAGTGTCAGGCACAGCGCTTCTCCATCCATAGTTTGAGGTTAGCTACAGCTTCCCAGCCAAAGACTTCATCTGAAGACCCTTCGGCATTGATTTGTGCCAGCCTGGACATGGCCTCTGCCAGCGTCGGCTGATATCCCGCAGGTACCCGCCACATGACGAAGTGGCATTCCTGCATGGGCGTGAACCAGTTTTCGCGCAACTTGTATATCTGGGCGTGAACCGTGCCGAACGTGAACCGCTGCAGGTCCTCCACGCTTTTCCAGACGCTCAGGTTGGGGATCAGGGTGGGCTCATCGCCGACTGATAATTCTGTTGCATTTCCGACTGTGTCGTCCTTTAGCCGCCAGACAAAGCCGGGAGAGCGTTCCGCCAGCGCATTGATGCGGTCCAGATTGTTCATGAAGCCGGCAAACCGGGGATCGTCCAGCTCATACTTGCGGTAGGCGACGTTCAGTTGTGCAATGTGAGTTTGTTCGTCCATTATCCATTACCTTTGCCGACGCTCGCCGGTGGTCGTTTACCCGTCCCCATGGTTTTTTGGTCGCTGACCTGCAACACCGGCATGGCGCGCCGCGTTGTCATTATTCTGCGGCCACCTTTCGGCTTGCCCTTTTCTCCGCATGAGCCAAAGCTGCCTCACGCACCCAGGCGCCGTCGTCCCAAGCCTTTTTGCGTGCCGCTATGCGATCACGGTTCATGCGCCCGCCACCTTTCACCACTCGCCAGAATTCGTCCCAGTCAATAGGCCCGTGGTCGTAGACACCTCGTTCCTCGTTCCATTTCAGATCGGGATCGGGCACGGTGAGGCCGATGAACTCGGCCTGCGGCACTGTTGCATCGATAAACTTCTGGCGCAGTTTGTCATTGGTGAACCGCTTGATCTTCCACGTCATGGACTGATCGCCATGCTGGCTGTCTGCGTCATGGGGGCCAAACATCATCAGCGACGGCCACCACCAGCGGTTTAGCGCGTCCTGCGCCATGTCTTTCTGTGCCTTGGAGCCGTGCGCCAGCTGCATCATGATTTCATAACCCTGACGCTGGTGGAAACTTTCTTCCTTGCACACCCGGATCATGGCACGGGCATATGGTCCGAACGAACAGCGGCACAGCGGAATCTGGTTCATGATGGCAGCACCGTCCACCAGCCAGCCAATGGCGCCAATATCAGCCCAGGTCAGGGTCGGATAGTTGAAAATGGAGGAGTATTTGGCCTTTCCGGAAAGCAGCTCCTGTGTCATCTGCTCGCGCGATACCCCGAGTGTTTCAGCGGCCGAGTAAAGATACAACCCGTGCCCGCCTTCGTCCTGCACCTTGGCAATCAGCGCGATCTTGCGCCGCAGCGTTGGCGCGCGGGTGATCCAGTTGCCTTCCGGCAGCATGCCGACAATTTCCGAATGCGCGTGCTGGCCGATCATGCGCACCAGTGTGCGGCGATAGCCCTGCGGCATCGGGTCATTCGGCTCGATCTTTTCTTCTGCGTCTATGCGTGCCTGAAACGCGTCGAGAAATTCCTGTGTTTCTTCGGTTCGGCTGTCAGCGCCGATCAACCCTTGGGAATACATGAGTGTCCTCCATGTTGGGTAAATATGTAACAAAAAATCTATTCACTGGCAATATTTTGTAACATAATAAATCGCTTATGTATGGCTTCCGGCTCGCTGTGAGGAGGTAAGCCGTTGTCGTTCAACCATATTTCGCTACCGTGCAGCAGAGCGTGATAAGTCGTCGCGGCCAGACTACGTGCCTTGTAGCCGATCCAGTCTGCAGGAAGCAGCGCATCCGGCAATGCCGGGTCGCGCAATACAATGCGCCGCCAGTCATGAATCAGCAAGGTCCGTGCCGACATCGCTTCGCCGGGCGACAGGTTTTGCGCCCGGCCAACAGTCTTCCAGTTGTCGACAAAGGCGCTGTAGTGGGTGGCCTGTTCATCGACATTCCATAGCGACAGCAGGCCGGCCGGCAGGTCGGAGCCCGTTCCCGATACCATCAACACATCAGCCGGTTGCGCACCGGCGATTCTGCCAACCCGAAGCCAGGCTTTGCCACCCAGCGGCACAAAGGCCCGGTCGCACAACCAGGCTGAATTGTCGCCGGCATCAATGGCCACCGACCATTCGCCGTCCCATTTGTCCGAGGCAGCAGCATAAATGCGTTTTGTCGGCTCATCGAAAGTGGCCCGGCCTTCAGCTGTCAGCCTGTAAAAGCTGAGCCGCCCCTCCCGCTCCCGTTCCACCCAGCCTTCCCGGGCCAGCCGGGACAACGCGGTCCGCACGGCTCCCGCTTCGACATGCAACAGGCCCATGGCTTCCTGCAATGCGCTCAATGCAACGCGACCACCGCGCAACGCCACCACATCGCCGAAGAATGTGATGATCAGCGACCACACCCGCAACCGGCCACTGCTGTGCAAGCGCGCGATGTGTTGTTCGATTTCACTGGGAGCTTTGCTCATTTCACCCCTGTTGCCGTGATTGGGACGTCATCATAGTGTGTGCCGCATTCAACCATCAGGAACAAGACCATGAATAACCAGCCATCCAGTCACCACAGTCATGAGACGGAGGAAGACGTTCGCAACCAGGATATCAAGATCTGGGTGAACGGAGACATCGTGCACCGTGATGACGCCAAGGTTTCCGTGTATGATTCCGGGTTCATGCTGGGCGACGGCATGTGGGAAGGCATGCGGCTGTATAATGGCAAGTGGGCATTCTTCGAAGAGCACATGGATCGCCTGTTCGGCAGCTGCAAGGCGGTGGGTATTGATATCGGCATGGATCGCGCCGGTGTGTTGGCTGCCCTGACGAAGACGGCTGCCGCCAACGACATGGTTACCGACGCACATTGCCGACTGATGGTAACCCGTGGCGTCAAGGACAAACCCTTTCAGCACCCCAGATTGTCTCGCTCAGGGCCAACCATGGTTATTATCATCGAACATTCCAAACCAAAACAGGAGGTTCAGGCTCACGGTCTGGCGCTGGTGACCGTGCCCCAGGTGCGCGGCGTCCCGATGGCACAGGATGCCAAATACAATTCCCATTCCAAGCTGAACTGCGTACTGGCCTGTCTGCAGGCTGAACGTGTCGGCGCTGACGAGGCGCTGATGCTCGACCCGCACGGCTTTGTAAATACGACAAACGCCTGCAATTTCTTCATTGTGCGCAAAGGCGAAGTTTGGACATCCACCGGTGACTACTGCATGAACGGCGTGACACGCCAGAACATCATAAATCTGTGCCGCGCCAATGACATTCCGGTATTTGAGCGCAATTACTCGCTTTTCGACACCTATTCCGCCGATGAGGCATTTCTGACTGGTACGTTCGGCGCCCAGACACCTGTAGCATCGCTGGATGGGGTGAAGATCGGCGATCATGACGGTGCCGGGCCGGTAACCCGGCATCTGCGACAGCTATATGCCGATCTGGTGAAGCAAAATATTACTTAAAGCGCTGTTTTCATAGAATAACCTGGTGGATAGACCAGGTGCACCGCGGTAATCGGCTTATCAACAACCCAGGTGCTGCGGTTGATGACAAAAAGAGCGGCCCCTTGTGGACAGTCAAGAATGCCGGCTTCAGCAGTGCTGGCATTGCAGGCAGAAAACGAAAACTCGCCGCGTGACAGGGGCATGTTGCGCACAAGCCATTCGTTTGCACTGAGTGTTACCAGATCAGCTTCGACAATTTCCGGCACAACGGACAAATTGATCCAGCGTTCTTCATAGGCAAACGGTGCACCGCTTGCCCGGTGCAGGGTCCACAATCCCAGCAATGGAGTCGATTGGGTCAGGCCGTAGAGTTGTTGCAGCGTGGTCGAAGGGGAGACTTCCCTGCGATCCAGCAAGTCAAAACTGTATTCCTTGTCCCGCGCCTCCACGTCTTTTCGGATAACCGGAATTTCAACCGTAGCCTTGCGCACCGGGTTGAGCGCCACTCGTGTTCCGGCCTTGCGCTTGCGGTCCAGCAGTCCACTGTCGGCCAGTTCCCGCAGGGCTCGATTGACCGTCGCTCGGGCGCAGCCGAACTCTTCTGCAAGCTCGACTTCTCCGGGGATCAGATCACCGGGCTGCCAGCGGCGGTCGCTGATGCGGCGCATCACTTCCGATTTGATACCTTGCCAGGAATTTGTATCTGTAACAGTCACAACAGATTATTCAACTCACTGATTGTTTCGATGTATCGTTGAATAATGCGTCCTCGCGCCACGTGGTTGCCTTCGTGAACGCAGTGCCTTCCCGCCGACCATACGTCTGACACCAATCCATTTCCGCCGGCAAAAATAAAGCTGTCGAGCAACGCATCGCCGGTGCGCCCCACCAGATTGGGGTGGCCGGCGTCAAGCGCCACAAGGTCCGCCAGCATGCCCGGTGACATTGAACCCGAAAGTCGACCTGCGGCCTGGGCGCCACCGGCGCAGACCTCGTCAAACAGGGCCCTTCCGGTGGATCTGCCCGGCGATGCCAGCATGGCGCGGCCCCTGTCGCGCAGGCGCTGCGAATACTCCAGTGTGCGCAGTTCTTCATCCAGCGATACCCGGATATTGGAGTCTGATCCGACGCCAAACCGTCCACCTGCTTTAAGATACCGCACGCCGTCGAATATACCGTCGCCAAGGCTGGATTCGGTAATCGGGCACAGACCTGCGACCGCTCCGGTTTTCGCCAATGCCGTGGTTTCATCCGGTGTCATCTGCGTGCAATGGATCAGGCACCAGCGTTCATCGACTGTGTGATGCGATAACAGCCAGTCGACAGGTCGCTGGCCCCATGTCGCTTCAACCTCTTCAACCTCGGCCACCTGTTCGGCGAGATGCATGTGGATCGGGATGTCAGTGGCAATCCACTCGGCAAACTTCAAACCATCCCGGCTGACGGCGCGCAACGAGTGCGGTGCAACACCGACGATAGAATCCGCTGGCAACCGGCTTGCAGATTTGGCAGCTGACTGTTGCAGTCTGGCATACTTGTCCGGTGTATTTCCAAAGCGTTTCTGACCTGGACCCAGCGCTCGTCCGTCACAACCTCCATGTTCATAAAGTACCGGCAACAATGTCAGCCCGATACCGGTGTCCGATGCTGCTGCGCATATCCTGCCCGAAAGCTCGCCGATATTGTCATAAGGGGTACCGTCGGGCTGGTGGTGCAGGTAATGGAATTCGGCCACCGCCGAATAACCGGCTTCCAGCATCTCCATCTGAACAAAAGCGGCAATTGCCTCGATATGGTCCGGGTCAAGCTGGTCGAGAAACCGGTACATCAACTGCCGCCATGTCCAGAAACTGTCTGATGCATCGTTGCCGCGGCTTTCGGTCAAACCTGCCATGGCGCGTTGAAAGGCGTGTGAGTGCAGGTTGACCGGTGCCGGAAGCAACACCCCGGTGCGATCGCCCGCTGGACTGGCGTTCGCCTCAACCGACGCAATGGTTCCCGAATCGTCCAGTGTCAGCAGGACATGGTTTTGCCAACCGGCGGCGGTTAGTGCGGTTTCGGCCCAGATTTGTTGCATGATACCAGGATTCCGGCATTGACTCATATTATGTCTGCACATAATATCTGAAAATCCTGAACATACAAGGGTGTGCGTGTGTCGAATTCTCCAAAACTGCTGACAGACTTGCGTCTGGCGACAATGGTGGCCGGAACCGACTCTTATGGACTTGTTGACCAGGGCGCTGTTGCGGTTGAGGCGGGCCGGATCGCGTGGTGCGGCAACTACGACGACATGCCGCCAGAGTATGCAGGCTGGCAGCAGCAGGGCCTTGATGGGCGTCTGGTGACGCCGGCCCCGATCGATTGCCATACCCATATTGTCTTTGGGGGCAACAGGGCGCGTGAATTCGAAATGCGATTGCAGGGCGCGACCTATGAGCAGGTCGCCCGTGCTGGCGGGGGGATCGTTTCCACGGTATCGGCAACACGCGCTGCCACTGAGCAGGAATTGCTGAAGTCAGCGCTGCCCAGAGTTGATGCATTGTTGGCCGAGGGCGTCTCGGTGGTAGAGATCAAGTCCGGATATGGGTTGGATTTGGTGACCGAATTGACGATGCTGCGTGTTGCCCGGCAAATTGAAACCCGGCGTCCTTTGCGCGTGAAAACCTCTTTCCTGGGCGCGCATGCAGTGCCGGCCGAATACAGGGACAGGGCCGATGTCTATATTGACGAAGTATGCATCCCGGCGCTGGAGAAAGCGCATGCCGACGGCCTGGTAGATGCCGTGGACGGGTTCTGCGAAGGCATTGGTTTTATGTCTGCACAAATAGAGCGCGTGTTCAGAAAAGCAGCTGAGCTGGAACTACCGGTCAAGCTGCACGCAGAGCAACTGTCCAATCTCGGGGGTGCAAAACTGGCATCCCGCTACGGGGCCCTGTCTGCCGACCATCTGGAGTATCTGGATGAGGCTGGTGTCGAAGCGATGTCGACGGCAGGAACCGTAGCCGTCATTCTGCCGGGCGCTTTTTACACCTTGCGTGAAACACAGGCGCCGCCGATTGACCTGTTTCGAAAACACAAGGTGGATATGGCGGTCGCCACAGACTGTAATCCCGGATCATCGCCTTTGATATCGCTGCTGCTCGCCATGAACATGGCCTGCACCCTGTTTCGCATGACACCGGAAGAAGTGCTGGCAGGCGCAACCCGAAATGCCGCAAAGGCGCTTGGCCTGAGCGATACCGGCACATTGGAGGCAGGCAACCGGGCTGACCTGGCGGTATGGAATGTTGAGCACCCGGCTGAACTTGCCTACAATATTGGTTTCAACCCGCTGCACAGCAGTTTCTTTGCAGGGGATGAGCGATGACAAAACTCACCTTGCATCCGGGCAGTACCCGGCTCGGGCAGTTGCAGCAACTGTACCGCTCCGGTGCCTCTGCCGTTCTCGATGACAGCGCCCGGGGCCCTGTAGATGCGGCCGCTGCCCGTGTTGTAGATGCAGCGAACGGCAGCGACGCGGTGTATGGCGTCAACACCGGGTTCGGCAAGCTGGCGTCCGTGAAAATCAACCCGCAAGACACCGAAACCCTGCAACGCAACCTGATACTGTCCCATTGTTCAGGCGTGGGAGACGCCATTCCAACAAAAATTGCTCGCCTGATGATGGTCCTGAAACTGCTCTCGCTGGGCCGGGGCGCCTCCGGCGTGCGCTGGCTGGTGATTGAACAGATCCAGGACATGCTGGCCGAAGGGGTTACTCCTGTAATTCCGGCGCAAGGTTCAGTTGGTGCATCCGGTGATCTGGCGCCACTGGCCCATATGGCCGCCGCCATGGTGGGCGAGGGGCAGGCTGTGTTGGATGGCGAGACATTGCCTGCCGCCAAG
>CAJICM010000374.1_pt1 | contig 16661 bp, 15 predicted proteins | sample 9199691 | NCBI WGS metagenome assembly CAJICM01 (sample SAMEA7708338, study PRJEB35096) | sediment metagenome | biome: marine neritic benthic zone biome [ENVO:01000025]; feature: sediment [ENVO:00002007]; material: shallow marine sediment [ENVO:03000034] sea grass bed [ENVO_01000059] ...
CCCCAGACCCAGAATACCTACCATGCGACCGTTGACAGCACGGGCAAGCGGTGGATCCCCCTCGTTTTCCCAGCGGCCTGCGCGTGCAAACCTTTCCCACTCGCCAAAACGGCGCGAACAGGTCAACACGAAGGTGACGGCCATGTTGGCGACATCATCATTGAGCACATCCGGGGTATTGGTGACAATAACACCGCGGGATGCAGCATGGGCCGCGTCGACGCCGTCATAACCGACTCCGAAACTCGAGATGATCTTTAGTTTGGGCAAAGCGTCAATCAGCGCAGCGTCGGCATTGCCCATGGTGGCAACAGCTTCGATCCTGTCTGCAACAGATGCAAGAAATGCTTGCTTGTCATCTGCCTCATAGAGACGGTGCAGCGTATGCTTTGCCTCCAGTGCTTCCTGGATATGTGGCATCATGTCTGAGACGAGAAGTATGTCGGTCATCTGTCGGTTCCTTGGATCACAGCAAAAGTTCAGCAATAGCGCTCGGCACCTGGCCATTGCGCATCGGTGTATCTGTCACCGTGCGCGAAACCGGGTGGCAGACATTCGGTAATTTCCGCCAGATCAGCCGGGCTAAGATCCAGGCTTTCGCCGGCGGCCAGTTGTTCAAGATGTAAGCGGGAGCGAGTGCCGGGAATGGGTAGAAGATGCGGGCCCTGCTGCAGCAACCAGGCAATGGCGACAGTTGCGGGTGAAACATTGCGTTGGCGGCAGAAATCCCTGAACGCCTGCAGCGCTTTCACATTATAGGAGAAATTTGGCTCAACGAAACGCGGATTGCCCTTTCGGAAATCTCCGTCGGGAAAGGTTGCGGGATCCGGCAACGTTTCGGCGAACATGCCACGCCCGAGCGGCGAGAACGGGACGAACGCCACGCCCAGTTTTTCGCAAGCCTGAATGACACCCAGTTCCGGACTGCGGGTCCACAGTGAATACTCGCTCTGCACCGCCATGACGGGATGAACCGCATGGGCGCGACGAAGGGATGATGGCGCAATTTCGGAAAACCCGATACCGCCGATCTTGCCTTCCTGTTTGAAGCGCACCAGCGTTTCCATTACATCCTCGATTGGCCGGTCTGCCTCTCGGCGATGAATATAGAACACGGCCACATGCTCCACACCGAGGTTGCGCAGGGATTTCTCGAGCGCCTCGCGCAGGTGCTCAGGCGAATTGTTGAAGCCACGTACATTGGTTTCAGGATCGCGATAGATGCCCGCCTTTGTGGCAATAGTGAACTTGTGTGGGTGATGTTTGATAAACGAGCCAATTACCCTTTCCGAAACACCGGCGCCATAGACATTGGCGGTGTCGAGGAAATCAATACCCAGATCGAGTGCCGCTGCCAGCGTGTCGTGGCTCTCTGCTTCGGTGGTCGGTCCATAGGCGCCTGCAAAACTCCAGGTGCCAACGCCGATAGCTGAAACTTCCGGCCCACCGGTGCCCAGTTGACGTTTGTGCATAATCTACTCCCTGTTGGTTTTTACCCTGGCGTAGACTTTCAGCGCGTCTTCCATGGTGCGGTCTGTATCAATGGTTTCGCGGGTTTCGCGTGCAAACGGCGTTTGTGCCAGCACTCGGAAGATGTCAGCTGCTCCTTCATGGAACTTAGATGTGACGCCGGCGTCGGCAAAGGTTGTGGCGATTTCTTCCATCTCGCCGATCCAGCGTTCCGAGTCAGCCGGCAACCTGGGAATACGTGCGCGCATGGCGTCCAGAGCAGGCTTTTGGCTAAAGGCAAATTCGGCGGTCAACTCCTGCGTCAGTCCCAACCTCTCGGCTGCCAGCATAATAGCAGTCTGCAAAGTCCAGGTTCCCTTGGTAAGGGCTGCATAGACCATTTTCATTGCGGACGCGCGCCCGACTTCGGTACCAAGACCGATGACTTGAAAGCCCTTGCCGTCCAGTGATTGCATGGCAGAGACATCTGCGCCTGATACGTAGAACCGGGTTCCACCACCCTTGCCCGGCGCGAGCCCGATAATGCCGGCGTCTATGAATGATCCACCGGCTGCTGAAACGATGCTGCCAACCTCACGAGCGGTCCCAGGAGATATGGCATTGCAATCCACGTAGACGGGCGTTTTGCCGGCTTCATGCATGGCGGATGCGATCTCGGTTGCCAGGTCACTTGCAGCCGAAGGCGGCAGGATGGACAAAATTATATCCGCGCGTTCGACCAGGTTCACCAGGGTTGGGGCATCCTGTATGCCTGCTTTGGCGGCCAGGGCACGGGTTGCGTCGCTGCGCCCGGCCAGACAGGTCAAAACGGTGTGGCCGGCTGCAACCAGTGCCGCGCCGACACCATGGCCCATGTCACCGGGCATCAGGATAGCAATAACGGGTAAGCTCATCAGGCACTCTCTTCGGCAACAGGTTTGAAGTCAGCGGCTTTCTGATGGGCGCGGCGCAGGGCAAGCAAACCACCGGCAACCATCAAAATGCCAATGCCGGGTCGAATGTAGCCTTCCATCATGAACATCGCAGGAGTGAGGGCCAGAACCATCAACGGCGTATAATACAGAGGCCATACTTTCCTGCCGCGATCGCGCTGATAGAACCCGAAGCCCATTGAGAACAGGCTCAGGGTGAGGAAGAAAACCGACCAGGGATGGGTGATGAAATTGCTCAGGTCGGTCGAAATGGCCACTGCGCGCGCCAGCCAGCGTTCGGCGATGGGCCCCAGCACCACGCCCAGAATCATAGGAGCCAGTGGGAAACCCAGATTGCGCATGGCATATCCGACAACGCCGAAAATCAGCAATGTCCACATGTCGTTGACGATGTTGTTGAGCGCGAAAACGCCAATGCCGCAATAAGCAAGGATTATACCCGCCAGAACGTACATTTTGACTTTCGTCACCAGTACAAACAACTTCAACGCAACCGACTGGAGAAACAGCACCAGAAAATTTGCAAAGAAGAAGGCAATGAAGATGGAGTAGGCCAGGACGGGTGCTTCGGTGATAAAGCTGGGACTGGGGATCACGTCATGAATAAGCAGTGCGCCGAGCATCACCGCGGTAACGATATCACCGGGAATGCCCAGCGCCATCATTGTGATGAGTGACCCGCCTGCAGTGGCATTGTTGGACGCTTCCGGGGCAATAATGCCGTCTTCGAAGCCGGTGCCAAATTTTTCCGGCGTTGCCGACGCTTTCTTGGCCTGATCATAAGCCAGTATATTGGAAATGGATGAACCTGCAGCCGGAAGAATTCCGGTGAAGATGCCGATGATCGACGAACGGATAAGATTTCCCCATTTCGACAGTACGATCCTGGCAGCCTTCATGTGTTCGATGCGAATGTCGATATCACCGGTCTGGGCCAGCGAACGCCTGGCTTCGGCAGGGTTGCGAATGTCGCCCATCAACTGGCTGAAGGCGAACAAGCCGATCAGTACCGGCAGGAATGCGAAGCCCTCCTGCAAATAGTCCGAGCCGAAATCGAAGCGTGAAACGCCATTGATGTCCTCTTCGCCGACGGTTGCAATCAACAGTCCGAGCGCTCCTGAAATCAATCCCTTTATCAGGTTTTTGCCAGCAAGACTGGCGGTAATGGTAAGTGCAAAAAACACCAGAGCGAAATAATCCCACGGCTGAAACTCGAGCCCGATCCGTGCAAGTTGAGGGGCAATGGCAATCAGGCAGATGGCGGAAATTATGCCGCCGAAAAAAGACGACCATACGCCCAGGCCGAGCGCCAGGCCCGGTCTGCCCTGACGAGCCATCGGAAAGCCGTCAAATGTGGTGGCGACCGAAGAAGGAGTGCCGGGAATACCGATCAGGATTCCTGACATCAAACCGCCCGACAAGCCTCCAACGAACACGCCAATCATGGTGGCAATTCCCTGCGATGCAGTCATCGAAAAGGTAAAGGGCAAGGTCAGAACCACGGCCATGGCGATGGTGAAACCCGGAATTGCACCGGATAGAAGACCGGCAATGGCCCCGACACTCATCAGGGCAAGAGTGTGAACCGTGGCAATTTCGGCAAGGGCTGCGAGTATGTGTTCCATATCAGGTCTTTTCCTGTCCTATCGGATGGAGAAGATTTCGCCCTCGGGCAAAATCACTCTCAGACCAAAGGTGAACAAGGTCCACATGAACCCCATGGAAACTATGGCGTAAACGGCATGACGTATCAGGTCGCGGGGCGCCCAGCCGCCTAGCACCGTAAGCAGCGCGAATACAAGCAGGATTCCGCCTATCAGCGCACCCACCCATGGCAGGGTCGCGAGGAAGACAAAATAGATCGCGAAACAAATTATCGGATTTCGAAAATATTCAAAAAACCCTCTGATCCCCGGGGGCCGGCCATTTGCCTCGGCTTCGTCCGGTGCGGGGTAGCTGAGTGATTGAATGAAATAGATTGCACTGAACAGAGTCAGAACTGCGACAATGATCTGCGGCCAGGTAGATGGCTTGAGCGTCCCGTAGCCAGGTAGCCTGATGTGCAGCGATGACCATGCCAGCAACCCGCAAAACAGCAACAGCAGGATGGCGATTATAGTATCTTTGTGAAGTGCGCGCATCGATGCCGGGGCCAGACTGGTGCTGATATGAATGTGATCGGGTTGGACCGGACAATATCCCAGTGTCCGGTCCCCCCGGGTAGTTATATTTTACTATTTCTTGAACATGCCGACCTTGATGGCGACCTTTTCATGAGCGTCATACTCGGCCTTGAACCAGGCAGCATAGTCTTCGGCGTTGCGGTATTTGATCTGGGTCCCCTTGGCTTCAAGAGAGGACTTGAAATCAGCATTTTCGGCAGCCTGTTTTATCACGCCTGCCCAATAGTCGATAACCTCTTTCGGAGTGCCCTTCGGTGCGACGATGCCGCGGTCCAGCGAGTATGTCATGTCAACACCAAGTTCTTTCAGCGTCGGCAGATCGGGCAACAATGGAGACCGGGCATCAGCGGCAATGGCCATCGCCTTGAGGTCGCCGGTTGCCAGATGTTTCTTGGCTGTCGGAATATTGATTGTACCGAGTTTGATTGTATTGGCCAAAAGCGCTGTGACGCGCTCCTTGGTGCCATCAAATGGAATGTATTTAAACTTGGTACCGGTGAGGTCCTCAAACAACAGCCACATGAACTGGCTGGTTGAACCAAACGTCGCGCCAAGTTCGATACTCTCCGGTGCGCCCTTGGCAGTGGCTATCAGTTCCTCAATCGAATTGAACGGCACGGTGCCGGCGGCGCCCATGATTTCTGGCGTCGAAGTGACCTGTGCCACCATGTCGAAGCCGTCCCATGTGAAATCCACCCGGCCGTTCAGGTAACCCACAATGGCGCTCTGGTGGATGGCAAACAGCGTGCATCCGTCAGGCTTGGCCTTGCGGGCTTCCTTGGCGCCCTTGTTGCCGCCCTGACCGGGCACTGTCACAACCTGTAGCTTAACCGGCACATCCATTTCCTGAACAGTCTTCTCCATCTGCGAAAAAATGATGTGCGTGCCGCCGCCGGCTTTCCACGGCACGATTAGCTTGGCTGTGGTGCATCCCATATCGAGGGCTTGTGCCGGGGCTGACATCCCGATTGCAGCAGCCGCAATGGCAATGCCGCCCAGCAGTGATTTGGCGAAACGCATGAACTTCTCCCTGTAGTATTGTAGTATTCCGTTGAAGCATTTGGCTCGGAGCATTTGCCCCAAGTGAGCGAAAAAGATTAAGGGTATCGCCAGTTGAGTCAATCGCATGGGGCATCATTTGGTCCCGCAGGGCGGGAGAGACAGATGAACGACATCACGACAGCGGCTGGCAATTTGCGTCTGGGTATTGCTGGCCTTGGAACAATCGGGTTGGCTGTGGCCAAACGTGTGGATGCCGGTGAGGCAGGCAATATGGTGGTGTCAGCCGTGTCGGCGCGCAACACGCGAAGGGCTGCTGAAAATGTCGCCACTTTTGTGCACAAGCCTGAAGTTGTGCCGGTAAGTGAAATTGGCGAGCATTGTGATGTGGTGCTGGAATGTGCTCCCAGGACAGTCTTTGATGCATTGGCGACGTCTGCAATCTCAAATGGCTGCATCTTTATCCCGCTGTCTGTGGGGGCATTGCTGGACAGACCGGATCTTGTGGAACAGGCTCGCAATACAGGCGCACGGATTGTGGTTCCAACCGGCGCGCTGATTGGGCTCGATGCGGTCAAGGCTATAGCGCAGGGAAATGTTTCCAGCATAACAATGGTAACGCGCAAACCGCCGCGCGGACTCAAGGGCGCACCCCACATTGATGCTATCGGCGTTGACCTGGATGCTGTCAAGGAGCCGATGAAAGTGTTCTCCGGAACAGCACGTGAAGCCGCGCAAGGGTTTCCGGCCAATGTCAATGTAGCCGCGGCGCTGGGCCTTGCCGGTATCGGGCCGGACCGGACCAGGGTCGAAATCTGGGCGGATCCGACTGTCAAGCACAACACACATACGATTACGGCCAAGTCGGATTCGTCGGATTTCACCGTAACCATCCAGAACATACCGACCGAAGAAAACCCGCCTACCGGAAAAATCACGGCACTAAGCGCTTTGGCTACCCTGCAACGGTTGACATCGCCCCTCGTGGTCGGCACCTGAAGGCAACAACAGTTACAGATATCAAGAAGGCATCGCTGCAATGAGAGATCTAGAACACCCGGGCCGCTCGCCGGTTCTGTCGACCAACGGCATGGCGGCGACCTCGCATCCGTTGTCTACGCAAGTGGCAGTCAAGGTATTGCAGGATGGTGGCAATGCGCTTGATGCGGCAGTTGCCGCATGTGCCGTGCAATGCGTGGTTGAGCCGGAATCAACCGGGATCGGCGGTGACTGTTTCTGCCTTTATTCGCCATCAGGCTCAACCGACATCATCGCCTATAATGGATCGGGCCGGGCGCCAGCTGCTGCAACTGCACAATGGTATGCAGACAACGGCATTGCCGAAATTGAACAGCAAAGTCCGCATTCGGTTACAATTCCGGGTGCGATCGATGCATGGGACACCTTGATAGGTGATCATGGCAGCAAGTCCCTGGCCAGCCTGCTTGCACCTGCCGTTGACTTTGCGCGTCACGGGTATCCGATTTCGTCGAGGGTAAGTGTGGACTTTGCCAGCAAGGTTGAACATCTTCGCCATGATGAAAATACAGCACGAGTGTTCCTGCGCGATGACGGTGAACCCTTTGCGCACGGTCAGTTGCACAAGCAGCCAGCCCTGGCTGATACATTGCAGCTTATCGGGGAGGCTGGCCGTGACGGGTTTTATACCGGGTCTGTGGCTGAGGATATTGTCAGCCATCTGCAGTCGAAAGGCGGATTGCATACGCTCGATGATTTTGCCGGCATGAAAGGCGAGTATGTCACGCCGATCAGCACGCAGTTCCGCGACCACACTGTTTATCAATGTCCGCCCAACGGGCAGGGCATGATTGCACTCATGCTGCTCAACGTGATCAGCGGCTTTGAGCCAGGTGAGGCTGGTCCGATAACGCTGGAGCGGGTGCATCGTGAGATTGAAGCAGGCAGGCTCGCCTACCGTGACCGCAATCTGTTTCTGGCTGACCCCGGTCAGTCAGACGTGCCGGTGGACTGGATCCTGTCTGAAGACCACGCGGCGCAAACCCGAGCAGCCATTGATGATGCGCATGCGCTCGATCCGCTGCCAGTGTTCTCAAGCCCGGGTCACAAGTCGACCGTCTACATCTCGGTGGTGGACAAGGACAGAAACGCCTGCAGTTTTATCAATACACTGTTTCACAATTTTGGCTCGGGCCTGATGGGGCCCAGGTCGGGTGTCCTGTTGCACAATCGCGGTCAGGGTTTCGTGCTCGATCCAACACATCCCAATTGCATTGCGCCGGGCAAGCGCCCGCTTCACACGATCATTCCGGGCATGGTAGCCAGAAATGGCCGGGTGGTGATGCCGTACGGCGTCATGGGCGGCGAGTATCAGGCGTTTGGTCACATGCAGTTTCTCACCCGCCTGTTTGACTATGGTCTCGACGTTCAGGAAGCGCAGGATGCTCCGCGCTTCTTCCCGGATCCGTTTTCCGGCGAGGTCGAGGTTGAAGGCACCATTCCTGCCGACATCTTGAACGGCCTGGAATCGAAGGGACACAGGCTGGTGCGGCCCGCCAAACCAATTGGCGGATCGCAGGCCATCTGGATCGACTGGGAGGAAGGCGTGCTCGTCGGCGGTTCCGATCCGCGCAAGGACGGGTGCGCGATCGGCTACTAACCGGTCAGATTGTCAGCCAGGAAAGACACCGTCATGACCTACTACCTGTACTATGCTGAAAACAGTGCCGCCATGGGCGTGCGGGCCGTGCTGGAGGAACTACAGCAGCCTTACGAGCTTATTGCGACAAGCATTGATATGGACACGCCGCGTTCTCCGGAGCTGCTTGAACTCAACCCCAATGGCTGGATTCCAGTTCTTGTCAGCAATGGCACTGCGATATACGAATGCGGCGCAATTACTACTTTTCTGTGTGACCTTCATCCTGATGCCGGGCTGGCACCGGGTGTGAATGACCCGGCACGCGGACGCTTTCTTCAATGGCTGTTCTATTTTTCCAGTTCGCTACAGAACGCCTATCAGATGAGCTACTACACTGATCGTTTCTGCGACAGGGTGGACCAGCAACCAAGCGTCAAACGCCGTTCAGTCAGCCGACTAGGTGAACTTTGGACAGTGGTGAATGACGCCATTGGCGACAATGAATGGATGCTGGGTGACAGGTTCAGCGCTGCAGACATACACATGTTCATGCTGACCACCTGGTTGTCGCCTGATCATGATCATCCGAAGGTTATGGAGTTCGCAAATGTTCACCGGGTCGCCACTGCGGTTGCGAAGCGTCCCAGTATCCGGCTTGTGTACGGCCTGGACAATCAATCCTGAAATGACAACTGTACCTTCATGGCACGGGAACGGTCATTGGCCAGTTCAAACGCTGCAATTGCGTCGGCGAGCGGCAGGGTCGCCGAAATCAGTGGTTTCACGTCCACATCGCCGGCATTGATCAATCTTACCGCCCGGGCAAACTCCTCATGAAACCGGAAGCTGCCGACAATTCGGATTTCCTTGGCGACCACCATGTTCATCGGCACGTTCATGTCACCGCCCAGGCCCAATTGCACAATGGTGCCGCATGGCCGGACCACAGACAGGGCCGCCTGCAGGGCCGTGTCGCTACCGGATGCTTCGATACATATGTCGAAATAGCCCTTGTCCTGCGAAAATGCAGACAGCGCGTCGGGTTGATCGGCCACGTTAACTGTCGTGTCAGCTCCCATGCGCGATGCGAATCCGAGCGCCTGTTCGGTCAGGTCACTGACCACGATTTCAGCGGCACCAGCCTGCCTGGCTGCCATGATACAAAGGGCGCCAATGGGGCCGCACCCGGTAATCAGGACGCGAGAGTTCTTTACCTTTCCGGCCTGCTGCACAGCATGCAGACAGACGCTCAGTGGTTCAGCCATGGCTGCTTCGCCGGCATTGATACCGGGTGATATGATTTCACACTGAGTTTCGTTGACCAGTAGCTGCTGTTGGAATGCGCCCTGAATGTGTGGAAACGGCATGGCAGATCCGTAAAACCGCATGTTCAGACAGTGATTGAACTGAGCCTTGTCGCAATAGTCACAGCGGCCACATGGCCTGCTGGGATTGACGGCGACCAGATCGCCTTCCTTGACCCGGGTAACGCCGGCGCCGATGGCTTCCGCATATCCGGAAACTTCGTGGCCCAGTACCATCGGTTCGCGCAGACGGACCGTACCAAACCCGCCATGATTGAAATAGTGCAGGTCAGAACCGCATATGCCACCTGCTGCAATTGCAATGCGGACCTCGCCGTCAGCCGGGTCGTCGACTTGCGCGTCATCTATTCTCAAGTCCCTGGCGGAATGAATTGTGAGTGCTTGCACCTTATGTGGCCTCCGGGGTTGCCGTGCCAGTGCACAGCGTTCATTAGTGGATCCTGACCATAGTCTTACACAAGTTTAAGAGGCACTCTCGATGAATGTACACGACCTTTTCGGCCTTTCCGGCAAACGGGCACTGATTACCGGTTCCAGTAAGGGTATCGGCCATGCTCTCGCAAGAGGTCTGGCGGGCGCAGGTGCTGAAATCGTCATCAATGGTCGTGATGGCGGAAAGCTGCAAGAAGCAGCCGACCAGCTGCAACAAGATGGAGCTGTGGTATCGACCGCGGTTTTTGACGTGACCGAACCCGATGAAGTTAAGGCAGGGGTTGCAAAGATCGAAGCCGACATCGGTCAGATCGATATCCTTGTCAATAATGCCGGCATGCAGCACCGCACTCCGCTGGAAGATTTTGCAGATGAGGACTGGGACCGGCTCATGCGCACCAATCTTTATTCGGTGTTCAATGTCGGCAAGGCTGTCGCGCAATACATGATCTCACGCAAGCGCGGCAAGATCATCAACATCTGCTCCGTGCAGACCGCACTGGCCCGGCCTGGAATTGCGCCCTATGTGGCTTCCAAGGGAGGCGTCGCAAACCTGACCAAGGGCATGTGCACAGACTGGGCGAAGCACGGGTTGCAGGTGAACGGTGTGGCGCCGGGGTATTTTGAAACCGAACTGACGCAAGCTCTTGTTGCCGACCAGGAGTTCTCAGCCTGGTTGTCGAACCGCACGCCTGCCGGGCGATGGGGTAAGGTGGAGGAACTGGTGGGGGCGACCGTGTTCCTGGCATCTGACTCCGCCAGTTTTGTGAACGGTCACATCCTGTATGTGGACGGCGGCATCACGGCCTGCCTGTAGAATTCAGCCTAGTCTTCGGGCCGCAGGTCCGCCAGTTTTCGCAAAGCATATAGTCTTTCAACATCGGTGCCGGTATAGGCTTCGAAACTGCCGATGGCCATATGGCAGAACAGGTCAAAACCGGTCAGACACTGCAGGCCTGCTCGACGGCAGGTTGTGAGAAACGCTGTATTGGTTGGCGTGTAGACGGCATCGAAAGCCCAGCTTTGCGGCCCGATAAGACTTGCGTCGATCGCCATGCCTGGTGCGTGGTCCATACCAAGAGCGGTCGCATTTATCAGGCCGTCGGCATCGCCAATCACTGCGGTTGCATGTTCCGGCAATATTGCCCGGCACGGTCCGCCGCAATCGGCGGCCAGTTGTTCTGCCTTGCCGGGTTCAACGTCCCAGATCGAAATGCTGGTTGCGCCAAGTTCTGCCAGTGCAAAAGCCAAGGCACGCGCCACACCGCCGGCACCGGCCATCGCGACCCTGCCAGGGGGTAAATCACCCATAACGGTTTGCCAGGCCGATACAAATCCGGTGAAATCGGTATTGTGAGCGCTCATCGGTGTGTCGAAAATCAATGTGTTGCTGGCCCCAAGCCTGGCGATCTGTGGTGACAGATGCCTGCCTGCATACTTGGCTGCCTCGGTCTTATGTGGATGCGTAACGGTGACGCCGGACCAGTTGCGTTGTTTAAGGTCATCGACTTTTGCGCCGAAATCAAAGTCGGCTATACCGTGTGTGTCGATCAGTTCGAATTCAAACCCAATTCCTGCTTCATCACATAGCAGTTTCAGCGCACGCGGCAGCCGGGTTTTCTGAATATGAGAGCCAATCAGGCCAGCTACCAGCTTGTCCATGCACGTGTTGTCACATTACTTTATCGAAGGCGCGTTTTTGCGCAGTCGATTGAATTTCGTAAATGGAACCGGTTCTGGAAGGCTGTGGTTGCGGAATGCGGACCGGTACGTCTGTGAGCCGCGGGGTGATTGTGCCTGAGCCGCACAACAGCTTCTCGTCATATTCCTGCAGCGAAGGCCAGGGTGTCATGGAGCCCATGACCGGGTAGGCATCTGCCGCCATGATTTCATAAAGCAGCAGCATTCTGTCTCGATCAGACCGGTTGAGATCCGAGCCGTGCACGGTTCGGGCATGGTGGATCGACATGGAGCCACGCGGCCCGGTCAGCTTTACTGCATCCTTAAGATCCAGGCCCGAGGCCTCAAGATCCATGGCGCCTGCAAAAACACCAGCGGAATGATGGTCAAATACCTCACCCTTGTGGGTGCCCGGAAACACCATCAACGGACCGTTGTCGGGTCCAACGTCATTGAGCACGATGCCCACGGCCAGCACGTCGTCGTTCGTGTGAGGATAGAAAGCCCAGTCCTGGTGCCATTCGACCGCTGCGCCGTATTCCGCTGACTTCATATTGAGTTTCGATGTGTGCAGTCTCAGGTCTTTACCGATGAGGTCGCGCACGGGAGCCAGCACATAGTCAGATCGCATGAGTTTCGCAAACACGTCAGATATGGTGTGCGGCAACTTTATCCTGCGCAATCTCGGATTGGCCATTGTGTGAGTGTCTTCGAGGTCGAGCCGCTCATTCGATGCACACAGATGCCTTGCCTCTTCCCGGAACCTGTCGATCTCGGCAACACATTTGTCTATTTCGGCTGCAGGAATTTGTGATTCCAGCATCAGATAACCATTGTCGCGGTAAAACTGCACCTGATGCTTGTTCAGTGTTTCCATGGCATCATTTCCTCTTTTCACGAAACGCTGATTTTGCTGAGACCTTTCCAGTCAAATTCCATGCCGTGTCCTGCTCGTTCCGGCGCAATGGCGAACCCGTCTTCAATCCGCAGCGGTTCGGTCAGGTATTCATCCAGTCCAAACCCGTGCGCTTCAAGATAAGACCGGTTAGGTGATGCTGCCAACAGATGCACGGTTATGTCGTGAGCACCGTGCGAGGTGACAGGCAAGTTAAATGCCTCGGCCAAGTGTGCGATCTTCATAAAACTGGTGACGCCACCACAGTTGGTGACATCCGGTTCGGGGTAGGTCACACCGCCGGATGCAATAAGATGGCGGAATTCCCAAACAGTGCGCAGGTTCTCACCCGCCGCAATCGGCAAACCACCTTCGCGGACCACGCGTGCATGACCTGCAACATCGTCAGGTGAAACAGGTTCTTCAAGCCACACCGGATGATAGGGTTCAAATGCGCGGGCTGCGCGGATTGCCTGGTCGACGCTCCATTTCATGTTGGCATCGACCATCAACGGGAACTCTTCGCCAAGGAAATCCCGCATGGCAGCAACCTTGGCGACATCTTCGCTCAGTTTTTCACGGCCGACCTTCATCTTGATGGCGCGGAAACCCTTGGCCAAATTGCCTTCGGTTTGTCTGATCAGTTCGTCTGCGGTGAGTTCAAGATCGATACCGCCGGCATAGCAGGGAACTTTGGGGTCATTGCCTCCCAGCAAACGCCATAACGGCAAACCTGCCCGCTTTGCCTTCAGATCCCACAGAGCCATGTCGAGAGCAGAGATGGCCAGCACCGTCGGCCCGCCACGTCCGCCATAGTGCAGGTCCCACCACAACTTGTTCCACAGATGCTCGATGCGGTCGGGGTCTTCGCCAGTTATCAGGTCGGCAATTTCGCGTCGCAGAATATCTGCGATGGCACCACCATTTCGTCCGCAGGTGAAGGTGTACCCGACCCCTTCGGCGCCATCGGTGGACGCCAGCCTGACCGTGATAATTTCAAAGCCATGCATTTCACCGTGCATACTGTCTGTCAGGACCTGGTCAAGTTTGATCAGGTAGTGACCGGTCTCCATTGAGCTGATAGACGTGGGCTGCAACAGTTTCTCCAAATGGCAATCGATTTACAGGAACACGGTGGTGATCTCCGGGACCAGCAGGATGATCATCAAAATAAATATCTGCATGGCGATGAACGGCAGGAAACCGCGGAAAATATCAGGCAAAGTAATGTGTGGCGGGGCCACTGACTTGAGATAGAACGCGGCCGGCCCAAACGGTGGCGACAGGAAACTGACCTGCATGTTGACGCAGAACAATATCCCAAACCAGACCCGCACCATGGTGCTGGAATCCAGCCCTCCGGTCAGCCCGAGTTCTTCAATGGGCAGCTTCAGAACGATGGGCAGGAAGACCGGCATAACCAGGAGCACAATGCCCGTCCAGTCCATGAAGGCGCCCAGGAACAGGAAGATCACCATCATGACCAGCAATACACCCATGGTTGGCAGGTCATAACCGACAATCAGGGTGGCGACGTAAGTTGGCCCCCCGGCGATCGTATAGGCACCTGCAAGTGCTGTGGCGCCAAAGGTCACCCAGATGATGGTGCCGGTTGACTTGAACGTGCGCATGGATGCTTCGCGCAACAGGTTTATGGAAAACTCTCCGCGGATCCAGATCAGGAACAGCACTGCCAGAGACCCCATGGCGGCAGCTTCGGTAATCCCGGTTATACCGCCATAGATCGAACCGAGCACGACGAAGACCACCAGCATGGGGGCAACCATCCCCTTGCCCTTGGCCCACGCCGTTTTTGTCACGCTGACGCCGATGACGAAGAAAATAACGGCCGCGCAGACAAGGGTGATGGTGAGATACTGATAAAGGGTTGCGTTATCGATGAGGCGGGTGTTGCCGTCGATCATCTTCTCGTTGAACTGGCTGCCGATGGTCAGATACAACCACCTTGCAACGATCAGTGCCGATCCGATGCCGGCCAGCATGAACACCAGCGCGCTGCCATAGAGGGCCTTTTCCTTGCCGGTCATGTCGTCAGGCGACGGGTCGGGCAGGGGGGCCAGTTCCGGGTTCATGCGAGTGCGCACCAAGATATAGGTAATATAACAGCCGGCCAGCATGAAGCCGGGAAGGAACGCGGCCTTGAACAATGCATGGATCGAAGTTTCAGTGATCAGGCCATAGAAGATCAGCACGATCGATGGCGGGATCATGGTGCCCAGCGAGCCCGATGCACAGATTGTGCCGATGGCAAGGTTCTGATTGTAACCAAGACGCAGCATTTGCGGCAGTGCAATCAGGCCAAGCAGCACGACTTCACCGCCGATAATGCCGGACATGGCGGCCATGACAATTGCCATTACGGCAGTCACCACGGCGATACCGCCGCGGGTGCGCGACATCCACTGGCTGAGGGACGAGTACATGTCCTTGGCGATGCCGGAGCGCTCCAACAACGTTGCCATGAAGATGAACAGCGGGACCGACACGAGGACGTAGTTCGTTGTGATGCCGTACAATCGCTGGGCCAGGATGTTCATCGGCCCGCTGCCGAAATTACTGGTCAGAATACCGGATCCGAAACTGAACGGATCGGTCAGCAGGGTTGGCTCGAACTTGAGCACCATGACGACAACAGCCAAAAAGCCGGAGGCAAATCCCAGCGGCATACCGATGGCAAGCAGTGCAAACATTCCCAACAGCAAAATCAGTGAGATAGTCCCGATATCCATGAATGGAGCCCCTAGTCTTTCGGCCTTGGCGGATCGCCGGACAGTGTCTCGTCAGGCAGGTTCACCTTTTTGAGTTGAGCTGCTTCTTCGGCAACTTCGTCCAGTTCCACATGCGGAACCGGTGTCTTGCTGAAATCCCGGATCAACCCAATCAGCACAACTGCAACTGATAGAAACAGAAACACACCGATTCCGAATTGCCATTTTAGCGGGACGACATGTCCTTCGGGCGGGTCGATGAACAGATTGTAGGCAGCTGTCAGAGCAAGCAATGTAATCAGAACGGTTACAAAAACATCGAAAAGCTTGCGCACCCAGGCTACCGAGGGCCAGTCCCTGATGAGGTTGGAGGTGGCCTGTAATGCCAGGAACAAAAGCATTGTCAGCACCAGCGGTTTGATCGTTGCCGGAATTGGCGGGTCATAGGCGGTGCCGAATGTTTCCCAACGCAGGAACTTGGCTCTCGATTCGCCAAACCCGCCCCACACAACTGCAAATGCGAAGATTGAAACACACACGGTAGACAGCACGTCAAACGCCCGGCGTAACCAAAGCGGTGCCATGTCATAGATGATGAAGATGCGAATGTGGCTGCGTTGCTGCATGGCATACAGGCCGGCAGACAGGTAGATGCCGCCGGCCACCCACAGGGACATCTCATTCACCCAAAGAGTGGCCGCTGCGAAGAAATAGCGCATCACCACTTCGTACAAGATGATGAGGACGATGAAGAAGGGAGCCCACATTGCAATGCGGCTGAAGCTCCAGGTCAACAGGTCAAGCGGACCCGTTTTCTCATGTTCTTTCATGAACCCCTCCCCAGGCAGTATTTATCCCAAAGTCTTTGCTGCCGGAACCACTCGCGGGAGTGCAAATTCTGGCGCTGCTTGGTTTGAGACAGCTTGCGCAATGATGCGACAATTGTAAACAGTATTCCCCTCGCTCGGGATGAACACGGGGTGCCTCAGGCATCAGGCATCCAACTCATAGGCACGAATAAAATCAGGGTCGGGTTCTACGCCGATGCCGGGGCGGCTGGGTACGTCTACATATCCGCCGGTGGCTTTCACCTGGGCCTGGATGTCAAGAGGTTCGACCAGCATGTCGTCGCGAAACTTGTTGTCGGTCGTATCAAATTCCAGCATTGGCTCGCGTGCAAACAGGCCACCCGGCAACGGTGGCATTGCTGCCAGCAACTGAAGATTGGCTGCGACCGCTATGGCAGATCCCCAGACGTGATTGACCACTTGTGTAAAATGAGTGTGCGCCAGGGCCATGACTTTCATATATTCCGATATACCGCCCAATGCACAGACTTCGGGTTGGGCTATGTCAAGGCAATTGCCCTCCAGCAGATGGCGCCAGCCCCAGCGGG
>CAJICM010000391.1_pt1 | contig 16560 bp, 16 predicted proteins | sample 9199691 | NCBI WGS metagenome assembly CAJICM01 (sample SAMEA7708338, study PRJEB35096) | sediment metagenome | biome: marine neritic benthic zone biome [ENVO:01000025]; feature: sediment [ENVO:00002007]; material: shallow marine sediment [ENVO:03000034] sea grass bed [ENVO_01000059] ...
AGAAATGCCCTGAATGGTTGGTAATCTCTGCGCCGGTGTTCTTGTTTCGCAACTTCATCGCAACACGTGCAGCCGCCTTGCTTCCATCAACAATCAGATCAATCAGTTGGACATCCAGAAACTCAAACTGATTGGCGATTCTGCTTAGCTGTTCAATCATGGCTTCACGGCCTTCGCTACATCCAGACCATTTTGCTTGATCGGGGCTTGTGGGCCATTCAAAGCAAACATTGTCAGCAAATGGGGCCATCGTACCTTCAAAGTCACGGGCAGCATAGGCTGAGTAGCATTCTTCAATCTGTTGTCGAATTGACATTGGATTCCCCCTTTTTACACGTACTAGTTTGAAGTAGAAAAGCCATATCTTGTCAAGTTCAGCTTTTTCTAAGTCGAGAAAAATGATCCGCCTGCTGATTTGCACTTCCCTTCGGTGATCTCAAACCGGACTGGCGTTTGCGTCTTACTCTGGAGAACAGAGACTCGTTCCCTGACAGCGCCAGCGAGCTCCAAGCGCACGCGAATGCCCCAAACATGTTTAGGCAGCAAAGGGCGTTTCTGGCCGATGATGCGGCCATTGTTCCAGGCTCGTTTTGACGGAATGATCATGGGTTGTTTGGAAGTGGACATTTCATAGTCTCCTCAACCAAACCCTCCATCCGCAGCACTAAGACATTCAGCCGAAAGACATTCGACCGGAAAAGAACATAAGGCAATTTCCGGATGGAGCCTTAGCTGACCGTCGCCCAGCATCTACAAATGGCAGCTTTGTGCTGCCATCTCATTTTATGCGTGGATTTGGCCGACCATGATCGTTAGGGTCGGGAATTGGGAGGATTGCCGGTGGAACGCAAGCTTGCCGCCATACTAGCCGCCGATGTGGTGGGCTATTCCAAAATGATGGAAAATGACGAGGCAGGGACGCTTGCTGCCCTAAAGGCTCACCGAAAAAAATTGTTTGATCCGGAAACGGAAAAACGAGGCGGGCGCATCGTAAAACTGATGGGTGACGGCGTACTGGTCGAGTTTCCATCCGTTGTCGACGCGGTTGAATGCGCAATAGCAATCCAACAATCACTTGCCGAAGACGATGGAGCAATCAAACTTCGCATCGGCATCAATCTCGGCGACGTAATCATTGAAGGTGACGATATCTACGGGGAAGGTGTCAACCTCGCCGCGCGGCTCGAAGAACTAGCTGTGTCGGGAAGCATCTGCGTGGCCCACAATGTCTATGATCAAGTTAAGAACAAAGTTGAAGCGCGTTTTGAAGACTTGGGAGAACGGAAGATCAAAAACATTTCCGAACCAGTTCATGTCTTCGGGATTCTCTCCGGTGCCCAGGCGGGTACGCACAGCACTACCATGGCCATTCGTTCGAAGCGCCCCATTGCCCAGCTAATCCTCGGAGGATTGGCAGTCATCCTTGTGTTGATTGGAGGCATTGCACTGTGGCAACAGCCCCGGGAGCCAAGTGAAGAGCCGGCCACTGAAGCTAACATGGCATTTGCACTGCCTGAGAAGCCATCCATAGCTGTTCTGCCTTTCAATGACATGTCAAAAGATGCAGACCAGGAATATTTCGCGGATGGAATTACTGACGACTTGATTACTGATTTGTCGAAGGTTTCCGGTCTATTCGTCATCGCCCGCAATTCCACTTTTGTGTACAAAGGTGCACCCGTAAAAATCAGGAAGATTGCCGAAGACCTGGGCGTTCGTTACGTGCTGGAGGGTAGTGTCAGGCGAGTTGGTGACCAGATACGGGTCAATGCACAATTGATTGATGCCACAACCGGAGGGCATGTTTGGGCCGATCGGTTCGATGGCAATTCTACAAAGATATTTGAAGTTCAGGACGATTTCATTCGCCAGATCGTCGGCGCCCTGCAACTAAAATTGACCAATACGGAAGAAACAGAAATTACTGCAGGCCGTACCAATCAAATTGAGGCACGCGAAGCTTTTCAAAAAGGGTGGGAGCGCTATGTTCAATTTTCGCGTGGCGAAAATGCAAAGGCTGTTTCGCACTTCGAACGCGCCATCTCGCTGGATCCAGAGTATGGGCGTGCCTATGCCGCACTTGCACTCGTGTATCTTCGAGGTTGCAACTGGGACCGGAACAGGGAACTACTCTCAGGATGCATTCAAAGGGAATTCCTAGCAAAAAAATACATCGCCTTAGCCGAACAGCATCCAACATCCCTGGCACACATCGCAAAATCTCTACTGTCACTTGCTCAGGGGCAGCATCAGAACGCATTTCTGGAAGCCAATTCTGCATTAAAGGCTGACCCAAATGACCCTGAGGCTTATCTCGCCCTTGGGTGGTCAATGATACTGACAGGGCGTGCGAGTGATGGTCAGGTTTACGTGGAACAGGCAATGCGTCTAAATCCTACATATCCCGGTCATTATTCGCTAGCTTTGGGCATTGCCTACTTTGCTCAGGACGACCCTAAAAATGCGGCGGCAGTGATGGAAGACGGACTAAAGCTTAATCCCGGCGCACTTGAACTTACCGCACCTCTGGCTTCGATGTATGGTCGACTAGGTGACCGTCAAAAAGCCCGTAGAGCTTTGCTATTGTGGCGTCCGACGGCTGACGAATCTGCGGTTGTCAATCTTCCAGCAGCCTACAGGTTCCTTTACCAATGGCACATGGATCAATCTCACATTGGACGAAGCCTGTTGGATGGACTGCAGGTTGCCGCCATGCCACTTCAAACAACGTTGGCGAGTTGGATTCACCGCGCAGGGGGCGAAAACTTCTTTCATAGACTACAAGCGATCAAGAACATTGGTTATTTTGGCCCCTTGGCGGCAGAGGCCGTACCAATCTTGATCAAAGCACTCAGTGAAGAAAATCAAGCAATGCGTATAGAAGTTGTTGTTGCTCTGGAAAAAATTGGCCCCGGTGCAAAGGATGCAGTCGCTGCGCTTGAGGAGCTTAAGAAAACGGACGTATCGATTTCTAACAGGGTGGATGCGGCGCTAAATGCGATTCTTAAACAAAGATAGCACATTGAGCAAATCTGGTTGGTCTTAGCTATCTCTTACTCGAACCGATCCTGTGAAATGGTTCAGTTCTGGAACTGGATCAATATGTCCGCTCTGGGTGGCCATCTCAGCCGGTCATTGATCGCCCTGACCTCAACCGTAGTATTGTCCGCATTGCTGCCATCTATGGGCCTTGGAGGCAGTTGTGGCAACGCTGCATTGCGGTGATTTTGTGCCTCGAGCCCGTTGTGAACGTTTGCTAGGCTGTCAGGATTGCCGATTGATCATCGGCATCTACTACCTAGCCCTGACCCTCAAGATTACAGCGATCACAAATCATATGCAGAACGAATTCGTGGCAACTGTATAGGGGTGCCCCATCCGAAAATGCCATTGGGTTTCAACGTTTGAATGAGAACAGGCGCGCATCCAGTTGCGCACCTGCTAATTCATGGTTGTGGCGGTGTAGATTGTCAAATCATCTAATGCTTATCGCTCACCACTCTAGTTCAACATGTAACGTGCGGTCGCTAGGTCCCGAGACCATTCACTTCATTCACCGAGATATGATGGATGCCTGGCCAGTTCTTAGCCGCTTTTGCGAGCACTCCAACTTTGTCATTCATGTATGCCTGGAAGACGGCAGCGTTCAAGAATACGTAGAGTTTGCCATCGACAATATCGGCGAAACGCGGACTGCCGTCCAGCTTCTTGCCCAGTGCAACGCCCAATGTGCAGTACCCGCCATACTGAGGCATGTAGCTCTCCGGAGTTGCCGCGAACAGTTTCATCGCCGCTTTCGAGGCAAAGTAGTATGCAACACCGTCATGCACATGGGTGTGTCGGGCTTGTCCGGGCACAATGCCTAGGCCTTTGGTGATCGCAACAAGATCATTGCCGCGAAAGGCAATCCCTTGTCCATCGACGGTGGTTCCTTTCGACACATTGTATTCGTCAATCGCCAATGCTGCCGGTGCGGCCGCAAACGTGCCAGCCAATGTGGCTACAGCGATAAGTGTTTTGATAGTCTTCATTGCAGTTCTCCTTCTTGATTTCCGCCTGCAAGAGCGGTTGGGGTGATATCCGTCAACCGACTGGCCAACGGAAAAGATCTCCAGACACGTCGGTGCATTGCTCGCGTCGAAGCTCAGAGGTCAAGCTCGGAAAGGCCGGGATGGTTGTCTGGCCGCGGCCCTTGCGGCCAATGCAATTTTCGGTCGGCTTCATTGATGGCAAGGTCGTTGATGCTCGCTATGCGGCGGCGCATTAGACCGTCGGCGGCAAACTCCCAGTTCTCGTTTCCGTAGGACCGGAACCAGTGGCCTTCAGCGTTGGTCCATTCATAGGCAAAACGGACTGCAATGCGATTTTCCTTGAAGGTCCAGAGTTCTTTGATGAGCCGGTAGTCGCGCTCCTGTTGCCATTTGCGGGTGAGAAATTGTTCGATCTCGGCGCGGCCGTTTATGAATTCTGAGCGGTTTCGCCATTGGCTTGCCGGCGTATAGGCCAACGCGACTTTTGCTGGGTCACGCGAATTCCAGCCGTCTTCGGCGGCGCGAACTTTCTGGATTGCAGTGCCTTCACTAAAGGGTGGGAGTGGCGGGCGGGTCATTTTGCTGTTCCTAAGTGCAGGTGTGTTAAGGGCTGTCTCCGGCCGCCACTACGGGAGGGACTGGCGGCCGGAGGCATGTGCGCCGGCGGGGAGACGGCGCGAGGTACAGGGTTAGTTGATTGCTGCAGCTTCAATTGCAGCCACTGCCGACTTGGTGTCGGTGACATGGCTGGCGATCATCCGGAAGTTGATCACAGCGGCTTTGTAACCATCGTAGCCAGGCACCTGAGCGGCGGCCGTTGCATCGGCTACAACCATGACCTCAAAGCCTTCTTCGACCAGAGCCCGCATGTGGGACTCTGTACACAGATTGGCGGACATGCCGGCAATAATCACCTTATCGATGCCGCGCTTGCGCATTTGCAGCACCAGATCGTTGCTCTCCGGCCCATACACCTTGTGCGGGCTGGTTACGACAGTCTTGCCGTCATCGATGTACTTCTTGTACCGCTCCAGCCAATCAGCGCCGGACCCTTCGAAGCCTTCAGTGTGTAGCGGGCCTTTCCGGTTGAACATGCCGATCTTGTGCATAAGCGTTTCAAGGGCGCCTTCAAAACTCCAGCCATGGTCGTGGGGGTAATAGTAGTGGGGCGATATGAAAACCGGCATGCCAGTAGACTTGGCCGCTGCAAACAGCTGATCAATGTTCTCAACGGTGCCGTTTTCTTCAATGTTTTTGCCAACCACACCCCAAGTCACCCCGCTAGGACTAAGAAAGTCATTCTGCGGGTCGGTTACTAGCAGGGCGGTCCTGCCCTGAACAATATCAAACCCGGGATCAGGCAGGCCGCTCTTGTCAGCATGGACGATGCCACCGGCAATCGACGTGGCCAACACAGCTGTTGCTGCCAAGGCCGCAGCGCTTTTGAGAAATCCCTTTCGAGACATGATTGGGGAATTGGTTTTCATGGTGGTCTCCGTTTGCTTGTGCGCAGGGCGCGGTTGGATAAACACTTAAAGGTTACCGATCGGTACACTCTATGCCAGCTTTGTGTACCGATCAGTTAACTTTGTCAACACCCTGATGCGAAAAAATTTTTCTTGACCTGACTTATTTTGTGGTAAGTTATTGAAATATATAAATTAGTATTTTTGTTCTTGTGTTGGTGGGTCTTGTATAATATGTACTGATCGGTAAATATAAGGATTCGATATGAGGCCAACAAAGCGAGACGAGCTGGTTCAAAAGGCGCTAAAGGCGTTTTATCAAAACGGCTTTCATGCGACCGGCATGGACAGACTTGTCGAAGACACCGGCATCTCCAAGACGTCCATGTACAAGCACTTCCGCACCAAGGAAGACCTCATTCTTGCCGTGCTGCGGCTCAGAGATGAACAGTTCCGAAACTGGCTGTATCGCCGGATGGAGGAATTGGCCGACACGCCGAAAGAGCAGCTAATCGCTATGTTCGATGCCATTGAGGAATGGTTTGCCGAGCCGGGATACAAGGGATGCATGTTCATTAAGGCGTCATCGGAATATCAAGAAGCCAGCCATCCGATACATAAACAGGCTGCCGATCATAAGCGTTTGCTTGAACGGCACATGTCTGATCTGGCCAAGAAAGCAGGTCTGGATGATCCAAACACAATTGCCCGACAACTACTTCTGCTAAAAGAAGGGGCGATCGTGACCGCTCATCTGGGCCACACCGACCACCCCGCGCAAGAAGCAAAGGCGGCTGCACTCAAGTTACTTTGCGCTCCAGCCTGATCTTGTCTTTGGTGTCCAAAATTGCCATTCGACTGTCTGGTTTGCATATCTCGAGCGGATTAGGAACAGCTGTTCGTTCAGCAGAACAGTGCCCGCTTAGTCCGCGTCGCGGCTGCTCGGGAGCCAGCAGCTTTGGAGATGGCCCGAATGTCCGCTCTTGACATCGTGCAATGCAACAACCTGCAACATTTCTAACAGCAGCTAATGGGATGTACCGGCTGCTTCCCCCGACGGGTTAACCTGTGACGGTTCACCCAAAAGACAGGAGAAGCAGACATGCATTCAACGAAGACAGAAGGCCTGGCGGATTTGTTGGTAGTAGGCATAGACATTGGGAAGGACACGTTTCACCTCGTCGGATTTGATGACGACGGCAACCTTGTTCTCCGAACTAAAATTAAGCGATTGGCTTTGAAGCAAACCTTTGAGAAACTGCCGCGATGTATTGTTGGCATGGAGGCATGTTTGAGTGCCCACTTTGTCAGCCGGACATTGCGCGGCCTTGGGTTTGAGCCCCGAATTATTCCAGCGATCTACACCAAACCGTTCATCAAAGGACAAAAGAACGACTACAACGATGCCGAGGCCATCGCTGAAGCAGCTCTGCGCCCCAATTTGCCTACTGTTTCCGAGAAGAGCCAGGATCAGCTCGACTTACAGGCGCTTCACCGTGTGCGATCTCGATTGATTTCACGGCGCACCGCAACGATCAATCAGATCCGCGCCTTTCTGATTGAACAAGGCATTACGGTTCGCAGAGGACTGCGCGCACTTAAGAACTCATTCGATGCAATTCTGGAACAGCGACAGGATGAAATTTCGCCGCGCATGCGTGATATTCTTCTCGGCCTTCGCAGCGATTGGGCGTGGCTCGACGAACGTATCGAGGTTGTCTCCACAGAAATCGAAAGCATCAGCCTGTCAGAAGAAAACTGCGCTCGGGTGATGACGATACCTGGCATCGGCCCAATGATTTCAACGGCAATGGTTGCTGCAATTGGACTTGGAGAAGCATTTGATCGTGGCAGGGATTTTGCTGCCTGGGTTGGGCTAGTGCCCCGACAATACAGCACCGGAGGGCGCACGGTTCTCGGACGCATATCCAAGCGAGGAAGCAGATATCTACGAATGCTGTTGGTTCAGGCGGCGAAAGTGATCTTGATGCGGCCGCACAACTGGCCCAAGTTCAGTTTTGGTGAATGGCTGAGCCGTGCTGCGGAACGGATGCACCGGAACAAACTGGCCATAGCGCTGGCCAATAAACTCGCTCGAATTGCATGGAGTGTCTTGAGACACGGCGAAGCATTCGATGCACAAACAGATGAGGTGATGGCCGGGATTTGAGCCCAACCATTACCCATAGAAGTTCGCGAAAGATAGAAAGCATGGAACGGAATCATACGCCCCCAGAGTCTGACGGCCCATTTGGTCATCATCGACCTTGCCGCTAATAAGACCAAGGAGTGTGCGTAACCCCAACAAGGCCACGACCCGCGTGTCGATCAACAGGCCGGATACATATGAGCGACTTCCGAGAACATGCAAGAAAATCATTTGCGAACAGCAGCCGGTACATACATATGGGCCGAACGCCGCCGACACCCTGATGTCGGTTGGTGAGCCTATTCCCGCCGGATAATAACATGGCGAATCGGCTCTTCGAGACCCAAAGCGTTTGAGATCAAACACAAAGCGCTTTAGGTTCATTTTGCGCATCCAGGTCTTCGGCGTTGTTCCCTCGTGGAACAAGATCCACAAAAACGAGGGAAACATGCTGATCGTAAGGGGTATCCTGGGAGGCCTATTCCAACTCGCAATCATTGCTTCCCTGCTCATTGTGCCCGCTGGTCTTGCAGCAGGAGAATGGGGATGGTCGCGCGGGTGGCAGTTTGTCGGGTGCTATGGCGTGATCATGTTGGCCAGTACAATTGCTATGGCGCTGTTGGCTCCGGACAGTCTAGAGGCGCGCCTAAGGCCCCCTGTCAGTAGCAAGCAACCAGTTGAGGACAAGGTCGCAACGTTTGTCCTGTTGTTCGCTATCATGCTTTACTTGGTATTCATACCGTTCGACGTCTTTGTCTGGCAGATTTTGGGTCAGCCCTCACAGGTGATCTCGGCTCTTGGCGCGATTTTGTTTGCCTGTGGATATGCCCTGATCATGTGGACGATCTTTATCAACAGTTTTGCTATTCCGATCGTCGAAGATCAAAGTGGGCAAGGGCAGATTCTGATTGATACCGGGCCCTATGCGATCGTGCGCCATCCCATGTACCTGGGATTGTTACCTTTTCTTGCAGGTATCGGCCTTTGGCTGCAAAGCTGGGCAAGCCTGCCGCTGATTGGAATGGTAGTCCTCGCGCTAGCCGGTCGGATCAGGGTGGAGGAGCGCACTCTGGTGGCAACACTTGATGGCTACGCCGAATACCGCCGGAGGTGCCCCTATCGGCTTCTGCCGTTGGTTTGGTAGGCGTCCGAATAATCGCCCATATGACCCGCCTCGGAGTTGTCGGAAGCCTCAGTTTGGCCGCTCCCTGCCACGTTTTCTCCGGTTAGCTAATGTCCGCTTCGCGGATCACAACAGTTACCAATGCAGGTGAGTGCGAAGGTCGCCTTGGGGCCGTTAGTGCGGCTGTCAAACTGGGCGGGAAGTGGACGTTTGTGGCAGTTTGCTCCGATGTCGGCTTTGGATCAAACCCGACATCTACATTCTCATTAAATGTAGCTACTTCTCGATTTGAGTTTCGCCCCGATTAAGTGACGCGAAAGCGTGGAAGACTTACCGGAATATTTGTTCTCTTTTTGTTTGCTTTAGAGTACAGTCATTGGAAAATGGATTGAGCTAGATGGTACAGAAATCAGAGATCGAATGGACCGACGCGACTTGGAATCCCGTGACGGGATGCACGAAGGTCGGCCCTGGCTGTGACCATTGCTACGCTGAGCGGTTCGCGGAGCGCTGGCGCGGGATCAAGGGACACCCTTACGAACAGGGATTCGACCTTCGCCTGTGGCCGTCGAGGTTGGGCCAGCCTGCACTGTGGAAGAAGCCGCGCATGATCTTCGTCAACTCGATGAGCGACCTTTTCCAAAAGAATATTCCGCATAAGTTCATCGACCAGGTGTTCGACGCGATGGAGGGGGCAAACTGGCACGTCTATCAGGTGCTCACCAAACGGTCATCGCTGATGCGCAACTACGTTCGCCGACGCTATAGTGGCGGTCGCGTGCCATCGCATATTTGGCTCGGCGTATCGGTCGAGAACGGGGCACACAAAGGGCGGATCGAGCATCTACGGCAGATCAATTCGGAGGCGCGCTTCATCTCCTTCGAACCACTCCTTGGCCCGATTGGCCAGGTCGACCTTTCTGACATCGCGTGGGCGATTGTCGGTGGGGAGAGTGGGCCGGGTGCGCGACCGATGGAGGCCGCTTGGGCGAGCGAATTGCGCCTCGCCTGTGAGCGATTTGACGTTGCGTTCTTCTTTAAGCAGTGGGGCGGTCCGCGGCCGAAGTCTGGCGGGCGTCTGCTTGAAGGCGAGGAGTGGAACGGGTTTCCGTGGCAGATCGTCCCGGAGGCGATAATGGCAGAGCTTGCATAAAGAAGGATCATCGCGAAAACACGGTCGGGCCGTGGGCAGCAGCGAAACTTGATGCACTCGAAGCCTACCTAAAATTCTATGGGACGGCGCTGAGCAAGCAGCCGTTCACGCGCATCTACATCGACGCATTCGCCGGTGCCTGTATCACCAAAGTGCGCGGTTCGGGCGTTATTGCGGAACCCAGCCCATTTTTCGACGAGCCAGGCGACACTAAAGCGCAGGAGGAATTCATTCTCGGATCGCCAGTCCGCGCACTGAATATCCCGAATGGATTCCACCGACACTACTTCTTCGACCTCGACGAAACGCGTGCCGAGACGTTGCGCACAGTTACCCATGGAAGGAGCGGCGTAATCGTTCAAGTGGGCGACTGCAACCCGCTCATTCAAAGCCTCGCACCTTCGCTTAAGGCCAGCAACATTCGCGGCGTCGCATTCCTTGACCCATATGGCGCCCATTTGGAGTGGGCGACGCTCGAAGCACTTGCCGACACCGGCACTATTGAAGTTGTTATCAACTTTCCGCTTGCCATGGCGATCAACCGCCTGATCACGCGTTCTGGCGATGTGCCGGAACGGTGGGCAGATCAGTTGACGGCCTGTTTCGGAACCGACGAATGGCGCACCATCGCCTACAGCCGAAATACCGACCTTTTCGGCAACGAAGTCACGACCAAGAACGATGATGTCGCCGAACGCTTGCTCCATCTCTACGTCGACCGACTCAAGGCTCTGTTTCCCTTCGTCGCCAAACCGCGCCTGATCCGCAACACCCATAATGGGCCTCTTTACTACCTGATCTGGGCCGGGCCAAACAAACTCGGTCTGAAAGGCGCGGACTACATCCTTCGCCAAGGTGAGAAGGTAAGGAAGTAGTACGCATATAGAAGGCTGATAGAGATGACCTTGCCACCCGAGCGGGAAATCGCTTCCATAGAAACCATCTTTGAAGGAGTGATCTATCGCTCCCGAACCGAGGCACGTTGGGCGGTCTTCTTTGCTACGCTCGGTGTTGCGTTCGACTACGAGCCCGAGCGTATCGAGCTTTCCAGTGGCGAGAGCTATCTGCCGGATTTTTTCCTTTCAAACTTCGATGCCTATTTCGAGGTTAAGGCAGCCAACGATGCGATCGTTACAGCTGAGTGCGTGCGTGCCCGCACACTGTCAGCCGATCGTCCTGGGCAGCGCGTATGGCTCGCAGCCGGAGCCCCAAGCTTCACTCCACCGAACATCCTCACGCTCGAGCAATGGGATTTCGAAGTCCCTATTGAGGCTATTCTCGCCGACCCGGAGAATCGATACCACTTCCTCCAGGATCGACGAGACCAAGGGATATACTGTCTCCAAGCCAATGCTGTCGGTGGTGGATTCCGCAGGACGTTCATGGCGGGCGGTCCGGGCCAAGCCACCGATCACGTCCGAGAGCCGCTGATGCTGTCTCTTGTGCGGGATGCCTACGCCGCAGCGGCGACTGCACGCTGGGATCAAAGGCCGCCACGTTAAGCAATCAGGAAGGGTTCTGGAGCCGAGGGTCGACCGAGATGTCGTCCACATCTGCCGTTCGCCGAGACTGTGATGAATGCCCGCTAAGGGCCGTTCTCCCACGTTGCGAAGCTCAATTTTGCGGAGCACTGACCTTGGCGCAGGCACCGTACATGTGCGCAGGAAGTCATGCAGCGCAAGACGAGGAAAACACAAGTCGTATGCCTCGATAGGTCATTTCACTTGCCGAGTACCCCGGCAGTTCGGGTATCTAGAACAGCCGAAAAAGGTTTGCCCTGTCTTGCGATTGGTTCTCTCGATCATCTTCGACCTACAGCGAGGGCATTTCGTGAGGTCGGTTTTCTGTCGGGTGGCATTTTCCCGGACATGCTGAACATGTGCGCGCCGAGTTTCCTTGGTTGCCTCCAAGGTGCTGCTGCGCAGTTTGTGGGCATGGTCGCGCCACTCATTGTCCGTGAACCGAACGGTTTTCCGCGAAGCAATGTAGTTGAAAAGGTCTCGTCTGTTCCATAACACGTTAGGGGGCATTTCGGTTTTTGGTTCTGCTGAGCCGACGAAAGCGACGAGGTTTTCCAGTTGGTCCAGCCTGATGCCAAGCAGGTCTTGGACGACCTTTACGTGATGGTAGTTCTGGCGCAGGGGGTTCTGAAACTGTGATTTGTGGCGACGCAGGACCTGCGTCCAACGGGCTTGGGTCTCGCCACCGAAAATCCACCCTGACATATTCTTGGTTTCGATCACGAAGATGCCGAAACGTGACAAGACGATATGATCGACCTGTGTCGTGCCGTGGCTGGTTGGCAAGGTGAGATCTTCGAGAAGAATGTAGTCCCGTTCATCTAGTTTTCGGCTGAGGGTCGAATTGACACGTCGTTCGCCTTCTGCACCGATCATCGTCGGGGAATTAAAGTAAGAGTAAAGAAGCGCAATGCCGAGCGCGAGCAAAATCAAAAGAAATTCCAAGGACTTTGTCTTTCTCACCTAGTGTCCAATTTATCTGAACAATAAGCGAATTGAGGCCTTGGACAAAAGCGAGAACACGATGATGGTGGAAGTGAGGCTCGAACGACCGCTTAAGGGATGCTGCGTTGCGGCACCTTCCTGCGTGAGGAAGGTCCGTTATGGGCCAAAAGTGCGAATGCGCGCTTTTGCCCCTTTTCGACCGTAGTTACGACTGCTGCATTGGGTCTGCTTAGTCGTGCAAACTTGCCGCCTTTCCCATTGACACTGCCTGGTCGAACAGCGGGAACTTGCAAGCGGTTTCACCAATTCCGGTTGAGTGACGCCGAAAACTCGCCAATACTTGTGCGATGGGCCTGGCAGATCAAATTCGCGAACATGCATTTGAGAACTTCATAGAACCACGGATTGCAGCTGGCGATACAAATGTCACGGTCCGCGCTGGTGATGTCCACGATAGCATGAACCTTGTTGAACGCCTGCCCGCCGTTTGCAGTGCCCTAGAGACGCAAAAATTTCTCTCAGACAACAACCTTCGGATCAAAGAACGAAGGGGGCCAAAACAAGGCACGACAACGACTTTTGTATATGAGCTGGGCGGGTCTATTGACCTTGTCGCGGCCGAGCGTCGGCGAAGATTGATGCTATGGGGGGAAATCGAGGCCGATGCTAGCGCAGGCATCAAGCCTAAGCAGCTGACAGATTTGCGCATCTATGGTGGCGCACAGGGTATATGGGTCGATAAAAAGCAGACAGCGCGAGTGTCTACAGAAGGCCATGGTGTCACCGTAGGGCTTCTTCACGCGGGTCAGCACTATCCTGACGATTTGTCAGATGACGGCATGATCTATCACTTTCCCGACACTGACAGACCACCAGGTCGGGATCAGGCTGAGGTCAACGCAACAAAAGAAGCAATGCGATTGCGAATGCCGATTTTTGCGATACTACCCGGCAAACCGACAACCAGGAGATTTGTCAAACTGGCTTGGGTTACGGACGTTGATGACCGTTCACAACAGTTTCTTGTAACGTTTCACGAGATAGACCCGGAGGACCTGCGCCGGGAGATTGAAGAGCCGGAGTTCTCGTTGATGGAACCAAACATGCAGGACAAATTCCAGCGAACCAAGAGGCGGGGCGGTCAGCAAAAGTTTCGGTTTGACGTTCTTAGAAACTACGGTTGCAAGTGTGCGGTTTGCGACATCACCCATCTTGCCCTTGTGAAGGCTGCTCATATACGTGGAAAGCAGTTTCAGGGTTCGGATCATTGGCGAAACGGCTTACCGCTCTGCTCGACCCACTATGACGCCTATGACGCACACCTGTTTTCCATCGATCCTGAGTCGCTGCGAATATCCTTTAAACCTGGATTGCACGCTGAGGACATCGGCATTGCGTGCAACCAACTGGCCACCGAGATCAATCGACCACATCCGGATGCACTTAAGTGGCGCGCCGAGAAGACGTCTAGAGCATGGCGCGGGGGTTAAGCAACCAAGACTATCTTCCTGGAAATTCCAACCTACCTGATAAGGCCAGAAATACCCCAGGCGACAGATGCTGGCCTACACGCACAGACGGCAGCAAATAGCGAAAAGAAAGCATTTGCATCACCGCCTGTGAAGTGAAGACCGAACGACCACTTCGGGTCTATCTCATCGCACAACTGTTGAGCAGCGCGAATGGCCGGATTGGGCCGACAGTGGAGTCAATTGGGCTGCCGGTTTCAGTGTTACTGATGCACCGCAATAGGCAGCTCAGAGCCCTTTCAAGACCTTCGCCCAGCTCTGCAAATGACAACTTTATGCTGTGGATTCAACTTATCGCCGCAACACACTCGGCAAAATGAATTGGACGACCGATCCGAGCCCATAGGTGATAAGAAATTAGTCTCGCCAGGCCTAATACTACCAAATTGCCTGTGGGTTTCTCAGAATGAGAATCGTGGCATTCACGGTTTGTCAGCGTGCATTTTTCTACGACGTTCCCGAATGTTCTCTGCGTTTGCTTCCGTGCCATCATGAAAAGACCCGAACCAGCGGTCCCACGGCATTTCAAGTGTACCGTAATTACATTCAAAGTAGCGGTGATGCATTTGGTGGAAAAAATCCCCCAACGCCAGTTGGCTCTTGTCGCGGATCAACAGGCTTTCAAAACCGGAGTGGGATGTCGAAGCTTCGAGCGCCTTGACCTGCATGTGAAACAGGAAATGTACAGGGTGTGAGGCTATGACCCAATGGACAAGGCCGGTGCTGAGGTAAAGCACATGTTCGAAGGGATGCATTGACATGCCCGACCAGGGACCGACGTTGATGTTGCGGTGATGCAACTCGTGGGCAAACCGGTAAAGCGGTGGCCAATGCAACAACCGGTGAATCCAATAAAAATGAAAGGAGCCCCAAATCGGTATCAAAAAGAAAAACATCACAAACCAGAACGGCTGTTCGGCAAAGGTGATCATCGAAATGTAACCATTTGCGTAGCCCCAAAAGGTGATCCATTCAAAAACAGACCAAACGGTTACCCCGCTCACCAGGGTCCAGAACATGTTGTCATAAACCTGATTGCGGAACAGGAAGGTCCGTGACTGTTCGGACAGCGGACGCGGGTCGTATTTCTTTTCTTGGCCTTGCTTGCGAAACGTGAACAAAAACAAATGCAATCCGCCAGCAACAAAGACCATCAACAAAAGATTCCGCCCCCAAATTTCCAACATCCAGCCAAGCTGGAAGGTCTTGCATCGCTCCAGTGCCGGCTGAAACAGATACCAGGTCATGACGGATATCCCAAGTATCAGCGGCCGAACCGTCAAGATCGCCCAGGATGACATCACCCATTGCACGATGGCAGGAAAATTCAGAGGCCAGGAAAACAATGGCGATAGTTTTACGGGCTCGGTGGGTGTCCAATGCCACCCCTTTTTAACCATCTCGTTGCTGGATTTGTCAGACATGTTCAAACCCTATCTAAATCGGTATTGCCACTGATCTTCAGCCTAAAATGTTTCCCCAGAACAACAAAACTGCGGTTGGAAACCAAAGTAAGGCAATTATCCTAGCCCTCGACACGATCAATTTGCTGTTCACGCATGATTGCCCAAGCAGTTCGAAAATGCATGCTGAATCTTTGTCATGTCAATGTCCGCTGTGTCCTGTGGATTCAACTGATCGCCCCAACGCTCGCTGCAAACCTCTCTGCTGGAGGCGTGGGCAATGTCTGCAACTCAGTACAGCGGTTATTTGAGATGTTTCAGACTCGGATTACTGTTGCTGCTTCAGTTGGAGGGGCTTTTAAGTAGCCGCAATCTGTTCAACAAATCCGTCCAGCTTGCCTTGGTAGTTGTCCCTCTTGAGGTCGGTTTCGGTGAGTTCCAACGTGGCGACCGGCTGCTTGCCAATGAGGTTCGCCATCTGTCGGAAGGCTCGATTGCCGCCGGACCCTCCCTCGGTGCAGAAGAAGGCGACCTGATTGAATTTGGCCTTGTGATCGGAAATGTAGGTTCGCATTGGCGGCGAGAGGCTCCACGCCCAAATTGGCGTTCCGAGAATGACCAGATTGTATTGCGAGGGGTCTTTCATGGCCGGTTGGATGCGGCTCTGGCGTTTGAGCATTGCGTCACGACCGGCGGTCAAATACCCAAGAGCCCCTTCACGGCTCTTTTCATCGATTATCCGCTCGACATCCGCGCCAACGCTTTGTGCAATAAGCTCCGCAATTTTCTGCGTGTGGCCGGTATGGGAATAATAACAAACCAGTTTCTTGGACACTGCGATCTCTCCTGATTGCCGAAGAAAACTAGCTTGAGAAACGATGTGCGGCATTGATTTCCATCAACTTTAAAACCGGCAATTGGCAGCCTGAATTCCTTGCCGGGACCGTTCGGAGTTAGTCAGTTAGGTGTTAGTTTCGGGTCGAAGCGGAGTTTCGTCCGACTAATTTGAAGAGCAGCAAAGTCCGCTTAGCCGCCAACAAAATTTGGTGCCGCTCGCAACCGCAGCGAATGTCTGCAAACGGGATTGCGGATTGATGGGGTCGAAGGTCCGCTAATGGGATGTACCGGCTGCTTCCCCCGACGGGTTAACCTGTGACGGTTCACCCAAAAGACAGGAGAAGCAGACATGCATTCAACGAAGACAGAAGGCCTGGCGGATTTGTCGGTAGTAGGCATAGACA